>Ga0209992_10000065_pt1 | contig 152053 bp, 126 predicted proteins | sample 2SBtaG_2_FD_182564 | JGI IMG/M metagenome (GOLD analysis project Ga0209992, IMG submission 182564) | Deep subsurface microbial communities from Kolumbo volcano to uncover new lineages of life (NeLLi) - 2SBTROV12_ACTIVE470 metaG (SPAdes)... | ecosystem: Environmental > Aquatic > Marine >... | reverse complement strand
ACAATTCAGATTTCAAAGAAGTCTATAACAAGTGGTACTTTCTAGCATCGCTAGTAACTCTAATCGCGTTCCCGTTGATGCATATCATCGCCGGCTGGTTCACCTTCTGGTTATAACGCAGACATTCAAGGCATAATTGTGACTGCAGAATATATTAAATCAGTAGTGAAAACCGTACCTGACTATCCAAAGCCAGGTATTTTATTTAGAGATGTGACCAGCGTTTTAGAAGATCACAAAGCATTCAGTAGCTGTATCTCCTTACTTGTAGAAAAGTATCAGGGCATGGGTTTTACCAAGATCGCAGGTACCGAAGCACGCGGGTTCCTTTTTGGTGCGCCATTGGCCATCGAAATGGGCATTGGTTTTGTACCAGTAAGAAAACCCAATAAACTTCCCCGTGAAGTAGTAAGCGAAAGCTACGAACTGGAATATGGTATGGATACATTGGAAATCCATAAAGACGCCATAGAACCGGGTGATAAAGTACTTCTTATCGACGACTTGCTTGCAACGGGCGGAACTATCGCTGCCTCTGCCAAGTTAATTCGCTCGTTAGGTGGCGAGATCAATCATGCAGGTTTTGTTATTAACCTTCCTGATTTAGGCGGTAAACAAAAGCTTTCAGCGCTTGATATAGAAAGTTATTCTATTTGCGAGTTTGAAGGCGAATAAACGTCAATAAGCAAAAACAGCAACAAGGGCGAAATACGTAATAATGAGTTATCAGGTACTGGCAAGGAAGTGGCGACCAGGCAAGTTCAGTGAACTTGTAGGTCAAGAGCACGTAGTCTCTGCTATTTCAAATGCGCTCGATAACGACCGATTACACCATGCTTATCTTTTTACAGGTACGCGTGGTGTTGGTAAAACGACCATTGCTCGTATTTTTTCAAAAAGCCTTAACTGTGAGGAAGGGCAAGGGGCAAACCCTTGCGGTCAATGCAATACCTGTAAAGAAATAGAGCAGGGTAATTACGTTGACTTGCTTGAAATTGACGCGGCATCAAGAACCAAAGTGGAAGACACTCGAGAGCTTCTTGATAACGTACAATACAAGCCAACCCGCGGGCGCTACAAAGTGTACCTTATCGATGAGGTACACATGCTTTCTAAACATAGCTTTAATGCGCTGTTAAAAACGCTAGAAGAGCCGCCTCCGCATGTAAAGTTCTTATTGGCGACAACAGATCCGCAAAAACTCCCCATCACCATTTTATCGCGATGCTTGCAGTTTAACCTGAAAGCCATGTCGCGAGAGCAAATAGTCGGTCAGCTTACTCATATACTTCAGCAAGAGCAGCTTGCTTTTGAAGCGCCTGCTTTGGCTTTGCTGGCTAGGGCGGCACAGGGCAGTATGCGTGATGCGCTGAGTTTAACCGACCAAGCAATTGCTCAGGGTGGAAATCAAGTAATGGCGTCGGTTGTTACCGACATGCTTGGCCTGATGGACAAAAACCAGCTTTTGAAAGTAATTCATGCGGTGGTGAATAAAAGCCCTGCCGAGGTTTTGCAGTTGGTTAACGACATTGCTGAACAAGCACCTGATTATGACAATGTGCATAGTGAGTTGGCGAGCTTGCTTCACCAAATTGCGTTGACGCAATGGGTGCCAGAAGCCTGCAAGCTTGAAACCACGTCGGCAAAAGCGATATTTCAATTAGCCAAAACTATTTCTGCAGAACAAGTACAGCTACTTTATCAAATTGCACTGCAAGGCAGGAAAGATTTACCTTTTGCTGCCGATGGTAAAAGCGCGTTTGAAATGACGCTAATGCGTATGATGGCCTTTGCACCAAACGCGCCAATAGCAGAAACCGTAGACGAGATAGAAAACGGGAGGAGTGAGCATAATTTACCTGTGAACCATGCTTCTCCCAGTGGTGGCCCGGGAAACGTTAGTAAGCAGGAGGAACCGCCTTTAAGCGAAACTTCTGCAACGATAGACCAAGGCGAAGCGCCAATTGAAGCGCAGCCAGAGCATGAACCTACTTCACCTAAGACACCGCCACAGACTCCTATAGCTGATGCGTCGACGGATCTTCCGTCATCAGCTCCCGCTGAAACCGTAGCGAACGAAGAAGAGCCCACCGCGGTTTCTAATACGCAAACAGATACGGCCGCTGAAACTGATATAGCGTTTGAAGCGAATCTTTCCAGTGCCAGTGCATCTGAGGCACAAGAGCCTCAGAGCAATGCATCAGTTGAAGACGAAGAAGCAAGCCCTGTTGCTCAATATTTTGATGAACCACCGCTAGACGCTTATATGGATGACATGCCACCTCTACAGGATGAGAAAGGCCATTACGAATTGGACACGCCCGAAAGCGAGCGTATAGTTGAGCCATCGCCGTCAGCAGAAGAACAGTTAACCTCTACCGCCGATATGCTGGCATTGCGCCAAAAACTCAAACAAAAAAAAGCGCAAGATGCTGACGCAAAAAGTAGTAGTGCGGCTAATGCTAAAACGCAAAGCGCTAGTGAAATACAAGCGCGGTTTACTAGAAGTAAAACGGACGCCGCTAGCACAGTGGCTGATGAAAAGAACAGCCCTGAGCCGATTAACAGCCCTGAGCTAAGTAACAGCCCTGAGCTAAGTAAAAGCCCTGAGCTAAGTAACAGCCCTGAGCTAAGTAACAGCCCTGAACCCATTAACAGTCCTACGCTTGAAGCCGCTCCAGAGTCCGAGCAAAGCCAAGACAGTATAACTGCCCATCAGAGTGCCAATACGCTTAACGACGGTAGCGATACACAATTACTTGGTGGTAGTGAACAGGCAAGCACAAATGCTGACTTTGCAGATAACAATGATTCCGGTCATGATGCCTTTGCCCTAGATGATTTTGAAGAGGATATGCCTTTTTCAAATGATGAGAGTGACGCAAATTATAACCCTAACCCGCAGGTAGAAGATGCTCCGCCTTGGGATACAGGGAAGTCAGTTCAAGACGGACATTCAGTTGAGCCGTCACTTACGCCTGTTCCTCGTGCCAATGAACTCGAGAGCAAAGAACACGGCTTTTATGAGCGTGGTGAAAATGCCGGTGAACGTTTATTTACTAGGGACGCATTAGATTTTGATACGCCCTTAAGTACAACTTATGAGGGTAGTTTACACGCTTATCTTTCCGATGGAAGTAAGCTGACTCACGCCAGTCAAATTGATGACTGGAGCAACTTGGTTGAGCAAATGCCGGTAGCAGGCTTGCTTAAGCAGTTGGTATTACATGCGGCATTTTCGCGAAATGGCAATCACGTGTCCCTTGAAATTCACCATAGTCAGACGCATTTATTAAAAGACAGTGCTAAAAAGCAGTTAGTTGATGCAATTCATCACGGCCTGGGTGAAAACGTAGAAGTTAGTATTACGTTGGGTGAACCGTCATCCACGCCGTTTGCATTACAGCAAGAAATTCATGCCATGCGACACGCGCATGCGCACTCGGTTATTAAAACCGATGAGACGATTCAAGCATTGCTATCGACTTTCGATGGGTCAGTGCTAACCGATACGGTTAAAGCGCGATAGCATAATTATTAACACCAAAACGAAGCGAGACAAACATTATGTTTAAAGGTGGAATGGGCAATATCATGAAGCAGGCGCAGCAAATGCAAGAGCGCATGCAGAAAGTACAAGACGACTTAGCTAATCTAGAAGTTACTGGTGAAGCTGGCGCGGGCATGGTTAAAGTAACGATGACGTGTAACCACAATGTTCGTCGCGTTGATATCGATGAGTCGTTGATGGACGACGACAAAGATATGGTTGAAGACTTGGTTGCGGCAGCGTTCAACGATGCTGTTCGTCGTGTTCAAGAGACCAGCAAAGAGAAGATGGGCGATGTCACTGGCGGAATGCCACTTCCTCCTGGCTTCAAAATGCCGTTTTAGGCTAAAAGCCGCCGTTTTGTTGGCTTTTAGTCACATACAAAGTGATGGGGCCAAATAGGGCCTAACTCCCGCTAAAAAGCTCTGGTTTTTACCAGGGCTTTTTTAGTTTTTAGGCATGCGCCGCTTCATTTTAATGAGCCTTTTTAGCTTAAATTATTTTAATTCAATACCACTTCACCTCATTGAAGAAGCCTAAATTTCAAGCCATACCTGAGGTGTGCCTACGTAAGTAAACAAGCTTTACAAAATCATATAGATAAAATCGCATAAGCCGTATTATTACGCTTAAAAATAGTCTATGTTTTAAATAGTAGGTTTTTTAGCGAGGTTTACACGCACTTTACTTCAAGGTTTATGTTCGCCATAGGATTTAGGTGTGCAGAGGTATTGTTAAACCTAGACAAATAATGTCACAAGTATTCAAAACAGTTGAGTAATTATGAGTAGCGATCCCGACGAACTATCTTCATTGGTCACCGAGTGTGATAAAGAGCCAATCCACCTATCGGGGAAAATCCAATGCCACGGCTTTATGGTTATACTAGATAAAGCTGGCGTGGTTACCTATCTGTCTAAAAATGCTTCTCATTATCTAAATGATTCAGCCACTGATCTAATGGGCTCTTTATTTTGGGAAAGGCTAGACCGTCCCCAAATCCATGCTATCCGAAGCGCACATAGCCAAGCAGTGATCCTCGGAAAATCCGTCTATCTTCACTCTATCTCTGTCCCGTTTTCTGACAATATCTTCGACTTGTGCATTCATCAAAGTGGTGAGTTTGTTGTAATCGAGTTTGAAAGTGGTGAATTAACTGGCAAATACGATGGGCTTGTTAGTGCAATGATGACACAAATGTCAGTCTCTGTAGAACTAAATGATCTTTATAAAGGGGTTGTTGAAAGCGTTCGCACCGCAACGGGTTTTGACAGAGTCATGATTTACCAGTTCCTAACCGATGGCTCAGGTGAGGTAATAGCCGAAAGTGCCCTTAGCGACATGTCGACATTTTTAGGATTGCGATACCCCGCGTCAGATATACCGCGTCAGGCTAGGGCGCTGTACAAAAAAAATCTCATTCGGACTATCTCAGATGTTAATGGTGAAACTCACCCTATTATGGGAAGAGAAGGAGAGACGGTGACCTCAATTGATCTGTCGTCATCTCGCCTTCGGGCTGTGTCCGAAGTCCATATTCAGTATCTTAAAAACATGGGAGTAGGGGCTTCCATGTCAATCTCATTAATTGTTGAGGGTAAGCTGTGGGGGCTCGTTGCTTGTCATCACAATAGTCAAAAGGTACTACCTGGCAGACTAGTGGCTCAGTTGGAGTTATTCGCAGAAATTTTCTCACTTGAGCTATCGCGAAGATTAGTCAACGAGCGTATTCGCGTTAGCGAAAAAGCGAATACCGCCTTCACGCGCGTGCTCAGTAACCTTTCCCTCGGTAAGTCGTTACATAGTGAAATTGTTGCTCAATTCGCACTTTTGAAAAGCTTGATAGACATTGATGGGGTGGGCTGCGTTTTTGGCGGCGAATACGCTAGTGCTGGCGTTGCACTGAGTGAGAAAAAAATAGCGCGGCTAACCACAACATTAAAAGCGCTTCCAGATGAAGAGATTCACCAATTTGACACGTTAACTAGCGCAGGTAAACAGTTATCAGATGAAAAAGTGGCTGGCGTTTTAGCAATCAAAATATCAAGCAAACCCATGGACTATATTTTTCTGTTTAGAAACTCTGTAGTTGAGCGGGTGGCCTGGGCTGGTAACCCTACAAAAAGGGTTGAGAGAAAAGGGGATAGAAATGCTCTTACGCCAAGGTCCAGTTTTGCAAAATGGATTGAGACTAACGAAAAGCACTCTACGCCTTGGACAACCTTAGATATTGAGCGCGCTAAGTCTATACGCCTTGGGATTATGGAGTTAACAATTCGCCATTTACATGAAAAAGAATCACTGCAGCGAGAAGCAAAAAAGCGACTTGAGTTATTAATTGGCGAACTTAACCACAGAGTTCGAAATATTCTCAACCTGGTTAGCGCAATCGTTGGGCAAACGTCGCAAAATAAAAAGGATTTAAATGAATTCGTTACCTCGCTATCTTCACGAATTTCCGCTCTGGCTCAGGGGCATGACCAGTTAACTAAAGCGTCTTACAATAGCATTCGGTTCAAAGAATTACTCCACAACGAATTGAAAGCGTACATGATAAATGACATGTCGTTTAATATTGAGGGGCCGGATATAAGGCTAACTCCGTATGCAGTCACCCCTATTGTACTCGTTTTTCATGAAATGATTACTAACGCCGCGAAATACGGTGCACTGAGTGCGACAAATAACGATGGATGTGTATCAATAACGTGGGAACTCGATGATAAGGGATGTACCATCTCATGGAAAGAACGTGGCGGGCCGCCATTGCAATGGCTCGGGGACGACAGTTTCGGCATGACGGTAATTAAATCTGTTGTTCCTCATGAACTCAACGGCCAAGCGGAGTTAAAACCTGAAATTACGGGGCTGACAGCAGAGTTTGTGATCCCTCGACAGTATATCGAAATAGGGGCTGCTAGTGATCCTAAGCAAACGCTTAGCAACAAGAGAATCTTGCAGGAGGGGAGTACTGTTAAAGAAAATGTGCCGCTCACTACGGCCTACATTGTTGAAGATAACTTGCTTATCTCTTTAGATATTAAAAAGCATTTACAGCAACTGGGCATTGAGGGAATTGAAATATTTGGCGACGTCAGTTCGGCTAGGGCGGCACTGGCAAAAAATAAGCCTTCCATGATGTTTTTGGACGTGCATCTTGGTCATGAAAATACCTTTCAGCTCGGCGTTGAAATCGAAAAACAGTCGATTCCTTTTGTTTTTATCACCGGCTACGGCGCGGCAATTGAGCTACCTGAAGAGCTCCTTCATGTTGATATTCTAACCAAGCCCGTCGATACGAAACTACTTAAGCAGTCTATTCGGTCTTTTGGCTTTAAGGTTTAAGGTAATGTATGGGGCCGGTGAGCCCAAATAGTATGCGTAGATTTAGCTTTCGGGGAGGGCGCCTAGCACTAGTGTAGGTGTTTAAATTTTACACGCTTTCATTATGTTCAATAATTGTATCGACGCAACGGTACCTATCGCACTAAAATGCGCTTCGTGTGAAAATGGTCTTTATTATCACATGGTTCGTTATATTATTTACTTCCTATCCCTAGCTTACTTTTCAACTAACACTATTTTTGAGCGCAGGGAAAACGTTAACTCAATTATTATCTAGAGGCTTTTGTAGTGCTAAGGAAAGGCTTAGTTATCACCACGGTTATACTACTTCCCGTTGCCGCCGTGCTATTTTTCATGAGTATTCACGAACTGTTCAGAATGAAAACAGTGACGGTCGACCCAAAACTTAAAGAGATTTCCGGTATTGAATTCGACAAATACAAAAGACTTTGGGCAATAAACGACAGTGGCGACGGCCCCGTCTTATACATGCTTAACAAAGACGGCACGATTGAAAGAGAAGTGACTGTGACAAATGCTAAAAATGTGGATTGGGAGGACATGACGCAAAATAGTTTTGGCCACTTTTTTCTCGGTGATTTTGGTAATAACGACAACAAGCGCCGCTGGCTTACTATTTACAAAATAGAAAACCCAATCGATATTAAAACCGACACCACGGAAGCGGAGATTATTAAGTTTACCTACCCCGAAATGGGGGACGGGAAAGTTAAACCCGAAGATAAAAATTACGATTTAGAGGCGTTTGTTGAATATAAACGCAACCTTTATCTGTTCACGAAAAACAGAACACAGCCCTTTGACGGCATTACCAAGCTTTATAAAGTTGGTGATCACGCCGCTAATTTCGATGCTCAGCTCATCGGGGAATTCAAAACCTGTACCACGCTAGAAAAGTTATGTTGGATAACCTCAGCGGCAATAAGCCCCGATAGAACTAAGCTGGTACTTCTTGACTCAACCAGTTTATGGTTATTTGAGAACTTTGAGGATGATAATTTTTTCAGTGGCGATGTATCACGCATAGACCTTGGTGTGGTGACGCAAAAAGAAGCAGTAACATTCTATGATGACAATACTCTGGTGTTCACCGATGAAGAGTACAAAGGGTTATTTGGTGGTAATATTTACGAAGTTAAACTCGACCAAGCAAAGCGGAACGTGATTAAATACCGCGAAAGCCCACAAAACGTCAATGAAGCACCTAAGCAGTAAAAAATATGAAGTTTAGCCCGTTACTATCAGAATTAATCCAGGCACTAACCTGCCTCCCTGGCGTTGGGAATAAAAGCGCCCAGAGAATGGCGTTCCACCTTTTGGAACGAAACCGTACAGGTGCTATCGATCTCAGTAACGTTTTGCACAATGCCATGGAGCACATACATCACTGTAAGCGCTGTAGAACGTTTACCGAAGATGAGCTTTGCGAAATATGCCGTCACCCAGAGAGAGAGGCTAGTGGCTTACTGTGTATCGTGGAAAGCCCTCAAGATGTGTTAGCTATCGAGCAAACGTTGAGCTACAAAGGCCAGTATTTCGTGCTGATGGGGCATCTATCGCCTATCGATGGCGTGGGGCCTGAAGAAATAGGATTAACTGAACTTGAAGGGCGCCTTAGCGCGGGTGGCATTAACGAGGTCATTCTTGCTACAAACCCAACGGTTGAGGGAGAAGCCACGGCGCATTATATTGCCCAGTTGTGCGCCAGTCACAACGTGGATGCCTCTCGTATAGCCCACGGTGTGCCTGTTGGGGGGGAGTTAGAGTATATCGATGGCAACACCCTTACTCATGCATTTTCAGGACGTCGCAAATTATAATTTGTTGCGCATGGTTTTCGCGTAATTAGCACCTCAGTAACAGTAACGTATCAAGCCCTTAATTGCGGTGTATTATTTCTGCGCCGCCTCGTTACCTTCAAAAAACGCTCTCATATAAAATAAATTTTCGTTCTAAACGTTGAAAAATGCGCTGAGCGTCCTTACCTGTTTATCAGTTAACGTGATCCATTCAACGAGGAGATATTGGATTATGGCTGAAGCAGCCCACAAAGAAACTCACGGTTTTCAAACAGAAGTAAAACAGCTTCTTCATCTGATGATTCACTCTTTGTATTCAAACAAAGAAATTTTTCTACGTGAACTCGTGTCAAATGCGGCAGATGCAGCAGATAAGCTTCGCTTTCGCGCGCTAGAAAACGATAGCCTGTACGAAAATGATGGCGACCTATGCGTTAAGTTAAGCGTAGATAAAGAAGCTAACACAGTGACCATTACAGACAACGGTATTGGTATGACTCGCGATGAAGTCATTGCCAACCTTGGTACCATTGCAAAATCAGGCACTAAAGACTTCTTTAGCAAACTTTCTGGCGATAGTGCGAAAGACTCGCAGCTTATCGGTCAGTTCGGTGTAGGTTTCTACTCAGCGTTTATTGTTGCAGATAAAGTGACCGTGCGCACCCGTGCGGCGGGCGCTGACGCAGCGGCAGGCGTAGAATGGATTTCAGACGGTGAAGGTGAATTCACTATTGCTGAAATCAACAAGCCTACTCGCGGTACCGAGATTACGCTTCATCTACGCGAGGATGAAAAAGAATTTGCCGATACATGGCGTTTGCGCTCTATTGTAAGCAAATACTCAGACCACATCAGCATTCCTGTACAAATGTGGAAAGATGAGGTGCCTGAAAGTGAAGGCCCAGATGGCGAGAAAATTGAAGCGCAGCCTGGCGAGTGGGAAGTGGTTAACAAGGCTACCGCACTATGGACTCGTGAAAAGTCAGAGATTACTGATGAAGAGTACAATGAGTTTTACAAGCATATTTCTCACGACTTTGCAGACCCGCTAGCATGGGCACATAATAAAGTAGAAGGTAAAACCGAGTACACGAGCTTATTGTACATCCCTTCTAAAGCGCCATTTGACATGTGGAACCGCGATCAAAACCACGGTCTTAAGCTTTACGTTCAGCGCGTTTTCATTATGGATGACGCAGAGCAGTTCATGCCAACCTACCTGCGCTTTGTAAAAGGTTTACTAGACAGCAACGACCTTCCACTTAACGTGTCTCGTGAAATTCTTCAAGATAACAAGATCACGCAAGCGCTGCGTCAAGGTTGCACTAAGCGTGTGCTACAAATGCTTGAGAAAATGGCGAAGAACGACAGCGACAAGTATCAGTCGTTCTGGAACGAGTTTGGTAACGTGCTTAAGGAAGGTCCAGCAGAAGACTTTAGTAATCGCGAAAAAATTGCGGGCCTACTGCGCTTCTCATCGACCCACGATGAGTCTGACGCTCAAACCGTTTCACTCGCCGATTACATCGAGCGGATGAAAGAGGGTCAGGACAAGATTTACTATGTAACTGCAGACAGTCTGCAGGCCGCTAAATCTAGCCCGCACCTTGAAATTTTCCGCAAGAAAGGAATTGAAGTACTGCTAATGGGCGAGCGTATTGACGAGTGGTTAATGTCTCACCTGACTGAATTTAACGAGAAGCAATTTGTTTCAATTGCGAAAGGAAATTTAGATTTAGGCGACTTAGAGGACGAAGAGTCTAAGAAAGCGCAAGAAGAAGCAGAAAAAGAAGTAGAAGGCGTACTTGAAAGAGCGAAAGCTGCGCTAGGTGATAAGGTAGTTGACGTGAAGTTCACGCACCGCCTAACAGATTCTCCGGCGGTTATTGTTGCCGATGATAACGGCATGACAACGCAGATGATGAAGCTTATGCAAGCTGCGGGTCAGACTGTGCCAGACGTGAAGTATCACTTTGAACTTAACCCTGAGCACAGCTTGGTTAAATTGCTGGCAGATACCCAAGATGAAGAGTTGTTCAATCAGTGGGTTGGCGTGTTATTTGACCAGGCATCACTGTCAGAACAAGGCAGTCTCAAAGACCCTTCCACCTTTGTTCAGAACTTGAACACATTGTTAATGAAGTTGGCAAAATAACCGGTTAAACCCACAGTTTAATCAATAAAAACGGGCGTAATGCCCGTTTTTCTATTTATAAGGCTAACAAAAGTAAGTTTACTGTTTTCGTTATGCTATATTTTAGTGGTTTAATCATTCGAGTTAATCAAATTCAGGCGCGTTCTTTTATTCTGAGCGACGATGAATAAGTAAGGGGTGAACATTAAGCTATAGGTATAAAAAAGCAAAAGCGCCTATAAGCTGAACATATATTCGCCATTAGTCTTAAGATTAACTTTTGGGTACGCCTTACACTTGTCACTCTAGTGCTGAATGTGTAAAGTGCCCGAAGTAAAAAGTTCAAAAATCATAAGCGGAGAACGCACTCATGCGAATCATTCTTCTCGGCGCTCCTGGCGCGGGTAAGGGCACACAGGCTCAGTTCTTAATGGGCAAATATGGCATTCCACAAATTTCAACGGGCGATATGCTTCGTGCTGCAATTAAAGCAGGCACAGAGTTAGGTCTTGAAGCTAAGCGTGTAATGGACGAAGGCAAGCTAGTGTCTGATGAAATCATTATTGGCCTAGTGAAAGAGCGTATCGCACAAGACGACTGTAAAGACGGTTTCTTGCTAGATGGCTTCCCTCGTACTATCCCACAAGCTGATGCAATGAAAGAAGCAGGTGTTTCTGTTGATCATTGTATTGAGTTCGATGTGCCGGATGACGTTATTGTTGAGCGTATGGGTGGCCGTCGCGTACACCCCGCTTCTGGCCGCGTATACCATGTGGTTTACAACCCGCCGAAAGTGGAAGGTAAAGACAACGAGACGGGTGACGACCTCATCGTGCGTGATGACGACAAAGAAGAAACGGTACGCAAGCGCTTAGCGATTTATCACGAGCAAACAAAGCCGTTAGTAAATTATTACAGTGCTGAAGCCGAAGCCGGAAACTGTGAATACCACAAGCTAGATGGTACTCGCCCAGTTGAAGAAGTAAGTGCTGAACTTGCAGAGCGTTTAGGTTAATCACTAACAACGTTTATAAAAGGTCGCTTATGCGGCCTTTTTTGTTGCTTGTAACTTATTAGCGGATAACGTTTAATGTCTTTCGATGTAATGAGAAGACATGCGCAGATTAACGCAGCGCGATATAGCTATAACATGTGGAGTAGACCATGGTTTTGCCAATCACGGCGTTTTACGCCAGCTTACTGGGTATTTGCTACCTGTATTTATCGTTTTTAGTCATTGGTGCCAGACGTCGACACCAAGTTGGCATTGGCGATGGTGGTCATGAAGATCTCAATCGCTTAGCCAGAGCCCATGGCAATTTTAGCGAGTATGTACCTATTACGCTTATTATGATCGCGTGTTTCGAAGCAAACACCGGCCAAATCTGGGCCGTACATGCCCTCGGCAGCGCGCTACTGTTTGGGCGTGCTTTGCATGCTTACGGGCTAGGTCGCCACTCTGGCGTTAGCTGGCAGCGCTTTACGGGCATGATTCTTACCTTTTTGGCAATGCTTTGTGCTGCGGTCGGGAATTTAATACTTATCCACTTTGGCATGTAAATCCAAGGTCGTTGAAGCGAAAGCTTATAAAGAGATAATGCCAGCTTAGCTGGCATTTTTTATGGTTAACGCTAAATAGTCGGTGGTTCGAGTAATTTTTCATACAAACGCATAGTTAGCAATATTCGATAATCAGGTATAGAGAACAGGTCTTTTTTCTAATTTTTATAGATATAGTGTTTTCGTCAGCAAAGAGGTACCTTTTTGAATATCTGTTTTTTTAAACATTCATTCAACAACGCAAATAAAAAGCCCTCGATGTATATTAAATACATTGAGGGCTTTGTCGTTTTAGCTACTTTTAGAAGCGGTAAGTTAGTTTAGAGTAAACAAAGCGGCCACGCGGGTTGTGTACGCTGCCAACATAACCATAAAGGTCGCTATCGCCGTTACCGATTGCAAACGGCGGCTCTTCATCTAGCAAGTTGTTAGAACCAATCACTAGGCGAAGGTTATCGCTGTAGTTGTAACCAAACTGAAGGTCTACCAGCATTTGAGAATCCACGGTTCTAGAGGTATTTTCTTCAAAATCTAATACACCGTCGAAGTCGATATCAGGGGTGTCTTCAAACTCCCCAATAAAGCTGATGTTTAAATTGGCATCAAACGCGCCTTTCGACCACGTTGTACCAAACAACCAGCGGTGCTCTGGGTAACCGTATTCGCCCGTATACTCTAGACCGTCTTTTTCAAACTCGTTCATGTAAGACCAATCTAGGTTGAAGCGTACGTTGCCGTACTCTTGTAGTTCCATGCTGTAATTAGCGCTGAAATCAACACCCGAGGCTTTTTGTGACGATACGTTTTGGTAAGTGTTAAATATCTTCTGGATAACACCTAGCGACTCACCCTGTTGTGGGTCTAGACGTACACAGATTGTGCTGTCCTGGTTATTACACTCAGCGTCGTAAACCAAACCAAATTGCTGTTCGTCAATTTTGTTATCTTGAGTAATACTCCACACGTCGATGCTTAGGCCCAGTTCTTGAATAGGCGCATAGATTACGCCCACGTTCCATGACTCTGATTCTTCTGCATCTAGATTAGGGTTACCCGCAAACTCGATGTTGTAATCCAATGATTCACAGTCTTGACCTGTTGCTTGACAGCGGTATTGATCAACAAAGAATACGCTTTTCTGTGATGGGCCTAAACCAACTTGTGCAAGCGAAGGCGCTCTAAAGCCTTGCGCCCATGAACCGCGAACCGTAACTTCATCGCTTGGGGCCCAACGTAACGCAATTTTAGGGTTAGTCGTGCTGCCAAAGTCGCTGTAGTGGTCGTAACGGCCTGCAAGCTGTAGCTCTAGCTCTTCAGCCAAAGGAATTGAAAGCTCTAAATATGCTGCGTACTGATCGCGTTCTGCTGAAGCTGATACTGACTCAGTACCAAAAATCAGACCGCGTTGGAACTGAACGTCTGGAACGTCAGACACTTGCTCTTCACGGTATTCAACACCCGCCGCCATCATGACGACATCATCGCCAAAATCAAACGCTTCGCCCGTGATATGCGCATCAACACTGGTCATGCGCGATTCACCACGACGCACTAGGCTGGTCGTAATTTCGTCAATTACGCTTTGAGGGTTAGTTACGCCGCCAAAGGGGTTGTAGTTGCCAAGATCAATTTGCTCTTGTAGCCAATCAACGCGAACCCAACCTTGCGATTGGTCACCGCTTTGCTCTGAACGGCTGCGGCCTTTTTGAACCGACGCTTCCCAGTCGTAGTCGTTAAACGTACCGCGTAAACCTGCGACTAATCGAAGGGTGTCTGACTCGATATCCCAACGGCGAGCGCCAGCATCCACAGGGCGGTAGCGACCTATTTCAATGTCTTGTCCGAAAGGGTTATCAGGGTGGGTGCCTGGAACTGTCAAGCCTGCGTCTTCGTCAAGGGGCGTTGCTGCACCGCCTGCTTCAGACGTATTGTGCTGCATAGCAACTTCCATAAACGCGGTAGTTTCATCGCCAATTTTATAGTCAAATTGACCGATAAAGCCTACGCGCTCAGAGGCTGGAATCGTTAAACCAAACGGGCCGTAGTCGAATAAACAACTACCAGACGCTGTGGCGCTATCTTCCGGGCAGTCTGGGTCGATAGTTTTTACGCCATCAACATAAAAATAACCCGGGTACCCACGTGATGAACGAAAATCCATGCCGCCGTAAGGCGATTGGTTTGCCGTACCGAAGCGACCCATTTCGTCAGCTCCTAGGGTGCTGTTATTGAAATAGTCGATAATAACAGTGGCACTGCTTTTCTCGCTTTGCGAACCCCACAAAATGCTTGCTGTGGTTTCATCGTAACTAGGACCTGTTGTGCCGCCGTAGCCTGCATTGATCTCTAGACCTTCATAGTCTTTTTTAAGTACTACGTTTACTACACCCGCAACCGCATCTGAGCCATAAATAGCCGAGGCGCCGTCCTTTAGAATATCAATGCGCTCAATGGCTGATACCGGGATAGAGTTAATATCAACAAATGAGTTAGTGATACTTTCTGCAAACGCGCTGATTGCTACTCGGCGACCGTTAATAAGCACTAGCGTTGCATCTGGCCCCATACCTCGAAGCGATACAGCTGCTGCGCCGTTAGCGGTTGAGTCTTGGCTATTGTTACGTGTTGAGAAAGTACCTGCGCCGGTAGCGGGCATTCTCTCTAATAGTTGCTGAAGATTTTCATAGCCCATGCCTTCAATCATTGTGGCGTCAATTGACTGAATAGGAGAGGGACCTTCCATATCTGTGCGTTTAATGCGAGAGCCGGTTACTGCAATTCGTTCAAGGTTCGCTGCTTCTTCGTCAGCTTGTTGTGCATGCACTGGGCTTAGTGAGGTAATTCCTGCAAGCGCTAATCCCACTGCTATAGCACTTACTTTACGACCTTGTTTCATTGTCATTTCCTTATTATCCATTTTACTTGTTGTGTGTTTCGGCAACACTATTTGTTGCAGATTTATCAATAGCACTCCTCATACTAAAGTTGCAATAGGGGAATATGCGAAATATGTGACACTTGGTTACAAAGTGTGTAAACCGTCTCTTACTTAATCGTATGATATTCTTTTTGTTTGAGTAATTAATAAGAAGTTAAAATATCATATAATCAATGGTTTAGTGTATTTTTATGGGTGTTATGGATAGAAGGAAGTGTGGGATATACACGCTTGTACAGTCGTATGAATTGTAATATTTAAGTTATCGTGTTGTACCTCTACATTTTTATCCGCCGCACAACAGCGGCTATTTTTACAGATCTGACCAGCGTTTCACTGCCGGGAAAATGAACGTATGTAAAGGTCGCCAGTGCCCTTTGACAATCTCTTGTAACAGGTGCAGATATAAATCTAATCAGTTCGTTCAACATTGCGATGGGGAAAATGTAACTAACTGTGTCGAAAAGTGGTCGGGTGCACTACAAAAAGCTTCGTTTTCGCTTGTTGTACTTACTTATAAATATATTAAAAATCATGTGCTTAAATTGCTTATTTGAGAGGTTTCTGCCAACGCTTCAAATGCTATTAGTGCAAAACAAATGATGAGGGATAGGGAATGCCGTAGCGCTCACTGTGCGCTTGTGGTACTTGTTACGTCTTTTAATTAGCGAAGATTAAGAACCATGCTCAAAACATTCAAACGAACGCGAATGTGTAATGCCGTTGCTGTTATGGCGTTAAGTGCAATCTCGATAGGTTGCACTAACAGCGGCAAGCCTGCCCTCAACACACAAGCAGCCTCACTATCAGCGTCTCAAACCGTTAACAAGGGCGCGTCCTCGTTCAATGTAGAGTATGAACGCTTTACGCTAGAAAACGGGCTAACCGTGTTGCTACACGTAGATAGGTCTGACCCTGTCGCCGCGGTGGCACTGACTGCACACGTGGGCTCAGCAAGGGAGAAAGAGGGCCGCACGGGGTTTGCGCACCTGTTTGAACATCTCCTTTTCTTAGAATCTGAAAACTTAGGTAAAGGCGGGCTTGATAAGCTCAGTGCCCGTATTGGAGGTTCAGGGGCGAATGGCTCAACAAGCCGAGACAGCACTAATTATTATCAAACTGTACCTATCGATGCGTTGGAAAAAATGATTTGGGCTGAAGCTGACAAATTAGGCTTCTTTATTAATACGGTAACAGACCCCGTGCTTGCGAAAGAAAAGCAGGTGGTGAAAAACGAAAAACGTCAACGCGTAGATAATCGCGCCTACGGACACAACCAGTATGTCATCGACAAAAACTTGTACCCAGCCGGGCATCCATACAGTTGGCAGGTAATAGGGTCGTTAGACGACCTTCAAAATGCAACGCTTGCCGATGTTAAAGCGTTTTTCAATACATGGTATGTACCAAATAATGTGGTGTTAACCATCGCGGGGGATATCGATGTTGCACAAACAAAGTCTTGGGTTAAAAAGTATTTCGCTGAAATACCGGCGGGAGAAACAATTCCTAAACTTGCAACCCAGCCAGCAAAGTTAGATGAAACAGTCAAACGCTTTCATATCGATAACTTTGCTCAAGCACCTTTGCTTACCATGGTTTGGCCCACGGTCCCCCAGTACCACGATGACTACTACGCGCTTCAGGTGCTTTCTCAATATCTAAGCGAAGGTAAAAACGCGCCGTTAAACAAAGTACTTATTGATGAGAAAAAACTCACCAGTAACCTTTATCTTTATGGTTACGATGCAGAATTAGCGGGGCAGCTACAGCTTCAGGTCATGGCATTTAATGGCGTTGATTTAAATGCAGTATATGCAGGCATTGAAGAAGCATTTGCGCGTTTTGAGAAAGAGGGTATTGCACCTGAAGACCTTGCGCGCATTAAAGCGGGGCAGGAAACCGAATTCTATCAAGGGCTTTCTAGTGTGTTAGGAAAAGGCTTTCAGCTTGCACAGTACGAAATCTTCGCGGGAAACGCGGCTTTTATCAGCCAAGATGTCAAAAAAATTCTAGGTGTTTCACAAGAAGATGTAATGCGTGTATATCGCACCTATCTTAAAGACAAGCCTTATGTCGCCTCTAGTTTTGTACCTAAAGGCAATAAGGAACTTGTTCTTGCCGGGTCAACAAAAGCTAACGTGGTTGAAGAATTAATCGTTGAAGGTGCAGAAGAGGCGTTTGATGCATCAATTGCTGCAGACTATGAGCGTACGCCTTCCTTTTTTGATAGAGCAAAAGAGCCTGCTTATGGAGCGAGTATAGAGGTTACGCCGCCACAAGTATGGCAAAGCACCTTGTCATCTGGCATTGATATAGCCGGTATTTCAAATGACGAAGTGCCGTTAGTGGCTTTTGAAATAAAACTCGATGGTGGAATGCTGCTCGACCCAGCAGGAAAAGCAGGCACAGCTAACTTATTAGCAGAACTTTTACTTAAGGGAACGGCAACGAAAACACCAAAGCAGTTAGAACAGGAAATACAGCTTTTAGGCGCCACTCTTGAAACGAATGCATCGGAAACGGCAGTAACAATTAGCGGCTCGGTACTGTCTAAGCATTACGATGCGCTAATGGCGCTTGTTACTGAAGTATTGCTCTCGCCTCGCTTTGATGAAGCAGAGTTTGCACTTGCCAAAGACGATGTAATTAATCAAATTGAGCAAATTAAGGCCAACCCAAATGCCATTGCTGCGGCAGAATTTAAAGCGCTGCTTTACGGTAACGCACATCCGTTCGCGCAGACCCCGCTGGGTGAAAAGGAAAGTGTCACGGCCATCAGCCTCGATGACGTTAAGGCTTTTTACAGGAAAAATATTTCCCCATCTTTAGCTAAGTTTCATGTGGTGGGCGATATCGAGCCGTCAGACGTTAAACAGGCATTAGTTACGCTAAATAGTGCTTGGGTACCGAAAAAGGTATCGCTTCCCAACGTTTCAGAGCCATCTTTACCTGAAACGTCTCAATTATTTTTCTATGACGTACCGGATGCCAAGCAGTCTGTTTTGTATTTTGGCCATGCAGGCCTTAAAGCGACGCACAGTGATGCCTATCTGGCCAGCGTGATGAATTACCGTTTAGGAGGCGGTGGCTTCGCTTCACAACTGATGCAAGAACTGCGTGAGAACAAGGGCTACACCTATGGTATTCGTTCATCGTTTTCAAGCGACCAGTATACCGGTGAATTTATTATAAAAAGTGCAGTGCGTTCGAATGTAACTTTAGAAGCTACACAGGCTATACAAGATATTTTGCTTTCATACGGCAACGGGTATTCAAGTGAAGATCTTGAGGTTACGAAAGGATTCACATTGAAATCTGGTGCGCGTGATTTTGAGACACTCGGGGCAAAGTTGAATATGGTAGATGAAATAAGTGATATTGGGTTACCTAACGACTACGTACTACAGCAGCAGGCAGAAGTAAAAGCGCTAACAGTAGACGACGTAAAGCGCCTGTACAACGCTTACGTACACCCAGGTAAAATGATTTACCTAGTTGTAGGGGATAAAGCGACACAGTTTAAACGCTTAGAAGCGCTGGGCCTTGGCACGCCAGTATTGCTTAACCCGTAAAACCAACTGAACTGACTAAAACAAGGCTGCTATTAATAAAAAGGCCCGTATGAAAAGTGTTCATACGGGCCTTAGTAGCAATGTTGTGTGCTATTGATGCGTTTTGAGTTTTGCAAGAAGCGCTGCTAATTTACTGACTGCGTTGTTTATAGCCTTTGAGCTAGCCGCTGATGCTTCTGAGTTGGTTGCAACTTCAGACGTGGCGTTACCAATCACCACCATGTTTCTGTTTAACTCCTCGCTAACCTGGCTTTGCTCTTCTGCAGCTGCAGCCATTTGTGTCATGCGTTCGCTAATTTCACCGATTTGAAGTACGGTAGTTTGCATTTTATCGAGTGCAGACTGCGAGCGATGAGATGCATCATTGGCTTTTTGGCTACCTGAGTAGATAGTCTCTACCGTATGGTCAACTTCGCCTTGAAGGGCCGTTATTACATTGCCAATTTCCTCTACAGACTCTGCCGTTTTAGAGGCGAGAGAGCGTACTTCGTCAGCAACCACGCTAAATCCGCGACCGTTGTCTCCTGCCCGAGCCGCCTCAATGGCCGCGTTGAGTGCCAATAGGTTGGTTTGATCCGCAATAGCACCAATAACGTCGAGTATCTTTTTAATATCTGCACTACGCTGAGAAACGGCTTGCACTGCTGTTGACGCGTTTTGCATTTCTTGCGATAGGTCAACCACCGAGCGTGTTGCTTCAGAGATTTCCGTTTCTGTCTGTTTGACCGAATCGGTAGCGTTGTCTGCATTATTGGCCGCATCTGCAGCCGTCCTTGCCACTTCCTGTGCAGTTTGCGACATTTCCGTTATGGCGGTCACCACGCTGTCTATTTCCGCTTGTTGAACTTGTATTAGTTCATTAGTGCTCTGCGTGTGCGCCTGTGTTTCTCCGCTTTGCTCAATGACGTGTGAACACGATTGCTTGGCTTGATCTAACATTTCACGCACGCTTTCTTTGAAGTGATTAAACGCTTCGCTTAATTGAATGAGCTCTGCGTGAGAATGAACGTGAATATCTTGAGTAAGGTCACCACCTTGGCCAGCGAGTTCTTCCATTCGCGCTGCCACCTGTCGCACGGGTTGAATAATACTTTTCGTAAATAAAAAGACCAAAACAAGCGCAATTACCGTGCACACCACAGCAACAATAAATTGAGTCGTTAATAGCGAAGTCACGGCAGTCGAAATCATTGTTTCAAGAGATGTGACAGGGGCCATGGCATGGGCTTTACTGACACCGACAATCATTTTCCACTTCACACCAGCTAAGTCTAAATCAATATCTTCTGATACATAGAGCATCCCGTCGTTTTCAAGAAGCCCTGCTTGTTTATTAGCGCTTAGCAATATTTCAGACTTGGCTTTGTCAGCAAATACCTCGGAAAAAGGACGAGCGAGTTTGCTTGTCGCGTTAGTAGCGGCAACCACTAAGCCATTTTGGCTTATTACATAAACTTCTGCATTACCGTTGTAAAGCGACGCTTTAAGGTTTTCTGCACGCTTTTGAATGATTGGCAGGTTAAGGTCAGTACCTACCACGCCACGAAATTGATTATTGGCTATAACCGGTACGGTCAAGCTGGTCATTAATTCCGTATAGCCCTCGCGAATTTCGTATTGATAGGGGTTAGATACGCACGGCTTACGGGTTTCCTTGTTGCACAAATACCATTCTGCTGCTCGAAACCCAAACTCATCTAACCTTGTGTCGTGTTTTAACTCTGGGTCAGTAATCGGGACCTGCTCTGCCAAGCCGTTATTACTGCGAATAAAATAAACTTCAAAGCTTCCTGTCCCGGGCGTTGAATGTATCTTACCGGTTTTGTTGGCTTCAGCGTTTCCATCAAATAAGTTAGTTTCGAATTGAGCGTACATGCTAGACGTTGTGCCGGTATTCAATACACTTTTCACTAAACGTTGCGTTTGTTCGCGACTTAGCGATAGAGCGTCGCTCGCTTCAATGCTCGCGCTTAACTGGCTCGCCAACGTGTAAGGTAGAAAATGGGCACTGTTTATTAAGGCTTCCGTTTGCGCCGCATATTGAGACGCTTTTGCAGATACTGTTTTCTGTATTTGACTGACGACTTCGGTATTAACATGCTGTCCTATTTCGCTTTCTGTGCGGTCAAGCAAAGCATAGCTGACACCAATGAATACCAGAGCGATTAAAACAAAAAGCATGCCGACAACAGACATAAGCTTAGAAGATAGTGAGTGGCTTTTTTTCATACAGAAACAACGTGGTTTGTGAGTGGACAAGTGATGTAAGAAAGTGCGCTTACCGCTAATACTTAAAATGGTAAAGCGTTCGATGTTTACCAAAGTTGTAATCGGATAAGTAAAAAAAAATCCTGATAATTACGACCGCGGATGATACACGAGCAAAAACGCATTGTTTTTTAATTTAAGGGTTCGTGCTTTGTACCTTGGTATTGATTTTAATACGCAAAGGCAATGCAGGTGAATGTGACCGAAATGTAGGGCGCCACACGTACCAGTTTATTACTGATTTAATGTAGGGCGTGAGCCTACTGGACTATGCTGGAGGCATTGATGGCTGAAAAATCGCAGCAATCAAAAAAAAGAGAAAAGGACGTGGCATTGAGCCATACCGAAGAACAAGATGTAAGGGACAACCAAAGCTTAAATTCAGTTTCTCTTTATGCCATTGTGCATCGCGAGGGATTAGAAGAGCTTCAGCGACCCATGATGTCTTTATGGTGGTCAGGCGTAGCGGCAGGTATCGGCATATCGCTTTCCATTTTAGCTGAAGGGATCTTGCATCACTTATTTAAAGACTCCCAATACCAGTTCGTAATAGAAAATTTGGGCTATACCGTAGGTTTCGTTTTAGTAATAGTGGGGCGGCTTCAGCTATTTACTGAAAATACCTTATCGGTCATCTTACCGCTTCTTAGCAAGCCTTCCGTGAATATGTCGTTTTGTATAGCAAGATTATGGCTGATTGTGTTTGCCGCTAACATGGTAGGTACATTTTTGGCTGCGGTATTCAGTTATACCTTGCAAGCTGTACCTCCCGAGCTGGTGGAAGGAATGACGGCCATTTCTAAACACTACGCCGAATTCAGCGTTTCAGAAGCGTTTTCTTATGGCATAACCTCAGGTTTTATTATTGCCGCTATTGTGTGGATGAAGCCATCGGTGAAACATTCTCAAGTGTTGATGATTGTCATTTTCACATACCTTATCGCCATCGGTAATTTTACCCACGTAGTTGCCGGTTCAACAGAGCTCTTTTTACTCGTGCTTCAAGGGCATATTAGTGTTGCTGAAACTGTCGCTTTAATTGGTGCAACCTTGATGGGTAATATTGTAGGCGGAACAGGGTTATTCGCGTTATTAGCCTATGGGCAAGTTGTGCGAGAGATAGAACGGTAAATAGAGCGGTAAGTAGAACGATAAAACAGAGCGGTAAATGAAAAATGCCCTTACACAAAGCAGTAATAAGGGCATTTTCTAACACGGCTTACTCATTTAGCGATTTATTTATGACGCTCGCGCAACACATTAAGTGCATCGTGTAGAGACATATCGCTGGCTTGAAGCAATACGGTTAAGTGGTACAACAAGTCAGCGGCTTCGTTTTTAAGCTCTTCTTTGTCGTGAACTGTAGCCGCAAGTGCGGTTTCTACGCCTTCTTCACCCACTTTTTGCGCTATGCGCTTAATGCCCTTATTGTAAAGGCTAGCGGTGTAGCTGCTTTTCGGGTCAGCATCTTTACGAGCCGCCAATACACGTTCTAGGTCTGCAAGGAAAGTAAATGCAGGTGTATTACCGTCAAACCAACAGCTTTCTGCACCGGTGTGGCAGGTAGGGCCGTTGGGGTTGGCAAGGACTAATAGTGAGTCTTGGTCACAATCGCAGGCTACGCTTACTAAATCTAGCGTGTTACCTGATGTTTCACCCTTGGTCCAAAGGCGCTGCTTCGAGCGGCTGAAAAACGTCACTTTGCCAGTTTCAAAGGTTTTGGTCAGCGCGTCTTGGTCCATGTAACCTTGCATCAATACCTTGCCAGATAGTGCATCTTGCACAATAGCAGGTAGCAGGTTATCCATTTTGTCCCACGCTAATTTATTGCTGTTCTCATTAGTAATGATCACGGGTTTACTCCTTCCGCTTGCGCCGTTAAACCGTGACGCTTACGCATGGCAACGCCATTGCTGGTTAATTCTGCTTTTAGCTCATCAATGTTGATGATGCCTTTGTGAAATACTGAAGCGGCTAGCGCCCCATCTACATCGGCTTGCTGAAACACATCAGTAAAATGGGCGATTTCGCCAGCGCCGCCAGAGGCGATTAGCGGTACTTCACATACGTCACGCACGGCTTTCAGCTGCTTTACGTCATAGCCTTTGCGCACGCCATCTTGATTCATGCAGTTAAGCACAATTTCACCTGCGCCCCGTGACTGCACTTCTTTTATCCAGTCGATGGTTTGCCACTGGCTTTTCTGTGTGCGGGCCTCATCACCGGTAAATTTGTACACTTCGTATTGATCAGTCGCTTCGTTGTAGAAGCTATCGATACCAATTACTACGCACTGCTGACCGTACACATCATGAAGCTGATTAATAAGTTCGGGGTTATTAAGGGCAGGGGAGTTAATCGAGATTTTATCTGCGCCCATTTCCAAAATGCGCCCAGCGTCTTCAATGCTCTTAATACCGCCCGCTACGCAAAACGGTATATCAATGACCTGTGCAATACGGCTCACCCAGCTTTTATCTACCACGCGGGCATCAGAGCTTGCAGTGATATCGTAAAATACCAACTCGTCGGCCCCCGCTTTCGCGTATTGCTCGGCAAGAGGCACGATGTCACCAATAATTTCATGGTTTCTAAATTGAACGCCTTTAACGACTTTACCGTCGCGTACATCCAAACAGGGAATTATGCGCTTTGCCAGCATGCGATAGCCTCCTTCACGGTAAACTTACCTTCAAGTAAGGCGCGACCTAAAATTACGCCACCAACGTTAGTGGGCTTAAGTGCTTCGATGTCGTTAATGCTGCCAATACCGCCAGATGCTTGCCAGCTTACATTAGGAAAACGCGCCGCCATCTCTTGGTATAACTCTGTGTTCGCGCCTTGTAGCGTACCGTCACGGCTAATGTCAGTACATAGCACATGCTTTGCGCCCACTGTAGCGAAGTCTTCAAGCAAGCCTTCAAGGGCTACGCCTGAGTTTTCCTGCCAGCCGTGCGTCGCAATAAGCTTTTCACCGCTTTTGTTAATATTGATATCAAGAGCCAGCACAATGCGCTCAGGGCCATATTTCTCTACCCAAGACTTTACAAGTTCTGGCTGTTTTACCGCTAGCGAGCCAATTACTACGCGGCTCACACCGGTTTCAAGCAGCTGCGCAACTTCTTCTTCACTGCGAATACCGCCGCCGGCTTGAAACTGCATGCGCTTGGTATCCACCATGGATTTAATCAACTCTAGCTGACGTTTGCTGGTGTCTTTAGCGCCAGTGAGGTCAACAATGTGTAGCCAGGTTGCGCCTTGGTCGGCATAGTCGTGAACCACTTCTACAGGGTCCAGTTCGTATTGGGTTTTTTGCTCGTAGTCACCTTGATATAAGCGTACTACGTGTCCGTCAATAAGATCTATCGCTGGAATAATCATTATAGATTCACAAAATTAGTCAGTAGTTGGGCTCCGGCTTCGCCAGAGCGTTCTGGGTGGAATTGCACCCCGTAAAAGTTGTTTTTATTTATCGCCGCAGAAAACGTTTTGCCATAGGTGCAGCTAGCTAGCGTATGCTCGTACTCCGGCACAGCAAAGCTATGTACAAAATAAAAGTAGGTATCTTGTGGGATGCCCTTAAATAAACTTTCTTCTTTATGAGCGACTGTGTTCCACCCCATGTGAGGCAAACGAACACCTTTTGACTCCATGCGCGCCACATGACCTGGCATAAGGTTCAAACAGTCGATGTTGCCTGTTCCTTGAAAACCACCTTCAGCACTGGTTTCTACCATTAGCTGCATGCCTAAGCATACACCTAGCACGGGCTGAGTTAGCGTCTGTAGTGTATCAACCAAGGCTTTTTGCTTAATGCTAGCCATAGCCGCAGCCGCAGTGCCTACGCCAGGTAAGAACACTTTGTCTGCGCTTTTAATGACCTTCACATCATCTGATACATCAACTTCAACGCCTAAACGTTCAAGGGCAAAGCGTACCGATGAGATGTTCGCGCAGCCAGTGTTTACAATTACTATTTTTTGTCGCTGGCTGGTGTTTACCACTGACATTACAGGGCTCCTTTACTGCTTGGTAGCGCATCACCTTGGCGAGTAATCGCCTGACGAAGCGCGCGCCCAAATACTTTAAACAAGCTTTCTACTTGGTGGTGAGCGTTCCCTTCGCTAGTGGAAAGGTGAAGCGATAGCCCCATACTTTGCGCCAGTGAATAGAAAAAGTGTGGCACCATTTCAGTAGCCATTTCACCCACTTGATCACGACTGAATTCAGCGTCGAATTTAAGGTGAGGGCGGTTTGAAATATCCATGATACATTCAGCACGGCACTCATCCATCGGCAGGGCAAAACCAAAGCGGCCAATACCGCGCTTGTCGCCTAGTGCTTTTTTAAGCGCTTCACCTAATGCTAGGGCGGTGTCTTCCACACTGTGGTGGTCGTCAATGTGTAGATCGCCGTTTGTGGTTAGGTTAAGTTCAAACCCGCCGTGGGTAGCAATCTGATCTAGCATGTGATCAAAAAAGCCCATGCCAGTTTGAATGGTCGACTTTGCTTGCGAGTCTAAATCAACACGCACTTTAATGTCGGTCTCAGAGGTCGTGCGCACGACCTCGGCAATGCGTGACGATGCTAACAGGCTTTTCTGAATATCATTCCAGTTTAAACTTTCGCGATTGTATTGAAAGCTGCGAATACCCATGTTTTCAGCAAGCTGAACGTCGGTAATTCTGTCGCCAATTACAAATGAACGGGTAAAGTCGACTTTACCTTTCTGCAAGTACTCTTGCACCAAGCCCAGCTTTGGCTTGCGACACGTACAGTTGTCTTCATCAAAGTGTGGGCAAATAAGCACGTCGTCAAAGGTTATACCTTGGCTTTCAAAGATAGCCATCATGGCATTGTGTGGCTTATCGAAGTCTTCCTGCGGAAAGCTGTCTGTGCCTAAGCCGTCTTGGTTACTCACCATTACCAGCTTGAAGCCGCTGGCTTTAAGCTTTAGCAACACGGGAATAACGTTAGGCTCAAAAACCAGTTTTTCTAAGCTGTCTAACTGCTTATCAATTGGCGGCTCTTCAACAAGTGTTCCGTCGCGGTCGATAAATAAAATGGCTTGCTGACTCATGCCGCGTCCTCATTATTTTTAAATTCGTTAATTAACTGCATTAAGCGTTGATTCTGCTCTTCAGTACCAATGCTAACCCGTAAACAGTTGTGTAAATTAAGCTGTTTAGACTGATCGCGAATAAGCATGCCCTGACTTACTAAATACTGCATTAAAGCCGGTGCTTTTTCATAGCGGAATAAAACAAAATTCGCCTTTCTATCTCCTACCAGCTCTATACCGTCTAGCGCTTGAAGCGCTTCGGCTAGCGTTTCTTTTTCGCGGTTAAGCGTAGCGACCTGAAGTTCTAATAACGTCAGTGATTCAGCCGATAGCGCTTTCGCTGCTATTTGTGCAACTGGCTCTGGAATCGGGTAGGGGGCAATGACTTTTAGTAGCGCCTGAATTATTGGTGCCTGGGCAAGGGTGAAACCACAGCGAAGGCCGGCTAGCGCAAAGGCCTTTGACAAAGTACGAAGCACCACTAAATTCGGGTAATTGTTAATCTCATTTGCCCATGTATTTTCAGCATCAAATTCAATGTAAGCTTCATCTACTACCACAAGGGCTTTATCAGCAAAATGACTGAGCACGGTTTTGATGTCTTCGCGGGCTACCGGAGTCCCAGTTGGGTTATTCGGCGCGCAAATGAAAATAACGTTTACGTCATCTTCAGCGCAAACCGCATTCACATTTAGGCTGAAATCATCGTTAAGCGGTACTTTCTTTATACCTACATCGCAGGTTTCTGCGCTAATGGCGTACATGCCGTAGGTAGGGGGGCAAATAAGAATGTTGTCTTTGCCGGGCGTGCAGAAAGTACGGATAAGCAATTCAATACCTTCATCAGCGCCTCGTGTCACAATTAACTGAGACTTATCAAGGCCTGCATAATCGGCGTAACCACTCACAACCGCTTCAGGCTGACAAGACGGGTAGCGATTAAAATTGCTACTGTCCACGCTGTATTCGTTCGAATAGGGCGACTCGTTAGCATTAAGCCAGTCTTGACCGCCTGAAAACAAACGACGCGCTGATTCATATGGCTTAAGCGGTACTAGGTTGTCGTTTATTAAATTATCGATAAGCGCCGACATTAGGCGTCTCCTTGCTTAAGTGCCTGCATACGAAGGGCAACAGCCTGTTCGTGGGCGTCTAATCCTTCTGCTGCAGCTAAGGCCATAATAGCCGGGCCTAAATTGCGCATGCCGTCTTCACTTAGCTCTTGAATGGTATAGCGACGCATAAAGTCTAAGAGCCCAAGGCTAGAGTAATTTTTTGCATACCCGTAAGTGGGCAGCACGTGGTTAGTACCTGACGCGTAATCACCGGCAGATTCCGGCGACCATGGGCCTAAGAAAATAGAGCCTGCGTATTTAATTTTCGGCAAATAGTCACGGGCATTTTCAATTTGTACAATCAAGTGTTCAGCCGCGTATGCATTGCTAGCTTCAATGGCTTGCTCGATACTATCAGCCAAAATATAGCGGGCATTTTCCATAGCAGGGCGAGCAATTTCAGCACGAGATAGCGTGGCTAATTGACGCTCAACCGCGGCTTTTGCTTCTTCAATCAGCGTCGCACTGTTCGAAACTAAAATAGCCTGGGAATCTGGGCCGTGTTCGGCCTGAGAAAGCAGGTCTGCTGCCACAAATTCAGGGTTTGCGAATTCATCTGCAAGTACCAACACCTCTGATGGGCCTGCTGGCATATCAATGGCCGCGCCATCAGCCCGCTGGCTTACCTGTTGCTTGGCTTCGGTCACAAAGCTGTTGCCGGGGCCAAAAATTTTATCCACCTGCGGGATAGTATCAGTGCCTAGTGCCATAGCGGCTACTGCCTGCGCACCACCGCATAAGTATATCTTGTCGATACCGCACTTTCTTGCTGCATAAGCAATTTCAGGAGCAATTAGCTGCGCTTTATTTGGGGGCGTACACAGCAGTTTGTTTTCGCAACCCGCAACCAATGCAGGTACGCCTAACATTAGTACCGTTGATGGAAGCGGTGCGCTACCTCCTGGAATATAAAGGCCTACCGCATCAAGCGCGGTAAAGCGTAGCTCGCACTTCACACCCGGCGTTGTGGTAAGCGCTATGTCACTGGGCTTTTGCGCTTCGTGAAAGGTCTTAATGTTATCAAACGCGGTATCGATAGCACTTGCAACCTCTGGCGTGACTTTCGCTGCCAGAATATCGATGCTCTCTTGTGAAAGTACAAGGTTAGTTAAGTCAGGGCAGTCGAATCTACGGGTGTAGTCGAGTACTGCTGTATCGCCTTCTGCCTCTACGCGGGCGATGATCTCGCCCACCGTTTGCTTTAACTGTTGGCTATTGGCCATAGCCGGGCGTGCTAACGCCTGTTTTTTCTCATTTACTGAAAGAGATGACCAAGTAATCATAATTGCCTGCCTTTTAGCCCATCATTTTTTCGATTGGCATTACAAGAATAGAGCTGCAACCTAGGGCTTTAAGCTTTTCCATGGTTTCCCAGAATAAGGTTTCTGTAGAGACAACGTGGATAGCAACTTGCTCTTCATTACCAGCAAGAGGAAGCACCGTCGGGTTTTCAGCACCCGGAAGAAGGCTCTTCACTTGCTCTAAGTAAGCTTTAGGGGCGTGAAGCATAATGTACTTGCTTTCTTTTGCTAAAAGTACGCCGTCAACACGCGGCATAAGGCGGTTAACCAGCGTTTCTTTTTCATCGCTTAGCTCGCCATCCGCACGCTTTATTAACACTGCTTTACTGCGGAAAATAACGTCTTTTTCTACAAGGCCATTTGCTTCAAGTGTAGCGCCTGTAGATACAAGATCACAGATAGCGTCAGCCACGCCAGCGCGGGGGGCGACTTCTACAGAACCTTGCAGCATCACAGCTTTCGCATTAATGCCCTGTTCTTTAAAGTAGCGCTCAAGCAGGTAAGGGTAGGTAGTTGCTACTTTTTTACCTTCTAGCGATTGGATGCCGTCGTAGTCCATCTCGTTAGGTACGGCGATTGATAAGCGACAGCCGCCGTAGTCTAGGCGGCGCAATACTTCATACTCAAAAGGCTTGCCTGCCGCTTTACGCTCTAGCATTTTTTCTTCAAGTTCATTTTCGCCAATGAAACCTAAGTCTACCACGCCGTCCATAACAAGGCCGGGAATGTCATCATCACGTACGCGCAGTAAGTCGATAGGCTGGTTCGTCGAATGCGCAATCAGCAGGCGATCACGAATGTTCAGTTTGATGCCGATAGCTTTTAATAGCGCGATGCTGTCATCGCTTAAGCGGCCTGATTTCTGTACGGCAATTCGAAGTCTGTTGCTGTTACTCATTGAAACGTTCCTTACACGTTGTGTTTTAACTTTTTGATTGCGCCTAAAACGAAAAACCCCCGGAAGTTTCCTTCCGAGGGTCGAGAATTTTGCTATCTGCGCCACCGGAAGGATACATAGACCTTCCAGCACGAACCTGAAAGGTTATGCTTTGTGGTGATGGTGGTGTTTCGCCGCGCAGTTAATCATTTTGAAAAATTTAAATCCTAATTTCGAACGGCTGAAACATTAGCGGTTTGGACATGGATTTGCAAGGCAAAAATGAACTCTTTTGGTACATTAACTCTAAATTAATATATATATAATAAAACTATTCGTTATGAACTAGTTTTGATCTGTAAAGACCGGCACAAAAAGGCCGATAAAATTAATAGAGCAAACTACTATCTTTAGGAGGGTGCATGAGTAATGACTTACTGTTTCCTATTTTACCTCGCAATACGAAAGTACCGGTGGAAGTCGATGAGCGCGTGAAAAAAGTGCAAAAGACAAAAAAAACAGAGCATGTGTCTGAAGACGACCATGATCAGTTGCCAGATATAAAGCGAACTGAGATTGTAGAAAGCACGAATAACAACACGAAAGAAAAAAACAAAGACCAAGACGACGATAAGGGGTTTCTTAAACACATCGATGTAGATGTTTAGTTTGCTCCTTCCTTACCACTGGCCTTAAGGGGGCGGGCGGACTTTTTATCGCTGCCTATTTATATACGGCATTATGTTAGATGCTCAAGGCGAGTTAGGCATAATCGTTGGTATTGTCGCATTCTAAAGTAGCCTGCTATCGCGTAATCAATTAATTCTAAATATTATTATTATCAGCAAAGCAAATTGTTGCTTTACATTTAAATGATAATGATTATCATCTGCTTAATCTTTTCACGTTAATCGATTAAGTATGACTTTTAAACCCACTTTGCTAACCGTTTCGCTGTTTTCTTTATTTTCCCAAAGCGCATTAGCGCAAGCTACGGGTCAAGATAAGATTGAAAATATCACCGTAACTGCTTCGGGCTTCGAGCAACTCTTGTCTCAAGCACCTGCGTCGGTGAGTGTGATTGATAGAAAACAACTAGTGCAGCGCGCGTACAAAGATATTACCGACGCGCTTCGCGATGTACCGGGCGTTACGGTGACAGGCGGTGGCTACCGACAAGACATAAGTGTTCGCGGTCTACCCGCTCAGTACACCACTATTTTGGTAGACGGCAAAAAGCAGACCGGGCGAGAGTCACAGCCAAATGGTAGTGGGGGATATGAACAAGACTGGTTACCGCCTCTTGATAGTATTGAGCGAATTGAAATTGTGCGTGGCCCTATGTCTACCCTTTATGGTTCAGATGCCATGGGCGGCGTAATTAATATTATTACGCGTAAAAACTACAGGAAATGGAGTGGTAATTTACGCGCTGAAACCAAAATTCAAGAAAACTCCGATAGTGGCGCCGATAGCCAAATTCAACTTGCGTTTTCGGGCCCGTTAATTGAAAACCTATTGAGCATTACTGCCAGTGGTATGTACCAAAAGCGTGAAGAAGATGATATTGAGCGCGGTTATGCAGAAAAAGAATTGCGCAATATGCGAACCGCGTTTCACTTAACCCCAAACACCACAGACACCCTGACTTTTGAATATATTCTTCAAGACCAGACGCGTACCTCAACACCGGGTAAATCGCTACCAGAGCGCAACTCGTTGTCAGAAACAGAGAGCGAGCGTCATTCCTATGCGTTGACCCACGAAGGTAAGTATAAAGACTTGACCTCTCGAAGTTATGTGCAGCAAGAATCGGTTGAGAATGTAGGGCGGAATATCACTATCGATAACCTTGTTGCGAACACCCAATGGTCTTTAATACTCAATGAAAGCCATATGGTTACCCTTGGCGCTGAGTTTTTAGAAGAGTCGCTCGATGACTTCGATACAAACAGTGGCGATGCAACAAATATTGAAAACAGCCAGTGGTCGGTGTACGGCGAAGATGAATGGCGACTTACGGATAAACTTGCGTTTACTCTCGGGCTTCGACTTGATGATAACGAGCAATTTAACTCTCAGGTAAGTCCCCGTGCTTATGCGGTTTACAATATTAACGATAATTGGGTGTTAAAAGGCGGAGTATCAACGGGCTATCGCACGCCTGAGTTGCGTGAAATGGCTGAAGGATGGGTACAAGAAAGCCGGGGCGGGAACATTTACGGCAACCCAGCTTTATCGCCGGAAACCACGGTGAACAAAGAAATTGCACTCTACTTCTCAGGTGACGATGGTTTTGAATATAGTATCACCGCGTTTCACAACGACTTTGACGATAAGATTGCGATAGCTACGTGCGAATTGGACGTTTGCTTAGATGACACCGACCGCTACAACATTAACATAGATGAGGCTGAGTCTTACGGTGCAGAGCTTGCTGCCAGATACAATATAGGAAACTGGTCGTTTAACGGCGCCTACAGTTACACTCGCTCAGAGCAAAAAACGGGGGCTAACGAGGGCCTGCCGTTAGTTCAGCAACCTAAACATTTATTTACCCTTAATACCACTTACCGACTTTCTGAAACGGGAGAAATTTGGTCGCGTTGGACAGTGAGGGGCGAAGAAACTGCCCTTACGTCTGTATCATCACGCTCTATACTTTCACCGGGTGTAGGTGTATTCGATATTGGCTATAACACGAAACTCACAAGGAATATAAAGTTACAAACAGGGTTGTATAATGCGTTTGATAAAACAATGCGATACGAGGAGTTTGGTTATGTCGAAGATGGAAGAAGGCTATGGTTAGGGGTAAATTGGACGTTTTAAAGGCCACCTTTGCCTTATTATTGCTAGGCGTAACTGCTAATGCGGTTGCAGGGGCAGCGCTAAGTGCCGAAGACTATGCCCAAAAAGGCTTAGCAAGTGCAGAGCACTTTCCGGGTTTAGCGAGTTTGTGCGATATCAGTGAAGTACCTCGCGACATGTTCAGGCTTGATGGCGAAGGGAAAAAAAGGCTGCACCGTGACGGTAAAAAGAGCCGTTCAAACCGCGAGGGCAAAAAACGTCGGCACATTGCACCGCAGCAAGTTTTCGACAACCTTTACTACGTTGGCGCCGGCAACGTAGCAAGCTGGGCTATTGATACCGGCGAAAGCATTGTTTTGGTTGATGCGTTAAACAGCGACGAGCAAGCAGAAAAGTATATTGTGAATGGGTTAGCGGCGCTTGGTCTTAGCAACAAGCCGGTTTCCCATTTAATTATTTCCCACGGTCACGGCGATCACTACGGCGGCTTCGAACTTATAAAATCACGCTATTTACCGCGTATTGTAATGAGTGAAGTAGAATTCAATGTACTTGAAAAAGACCGGTTCGCCAGCTTTCGATGGGGAAATAAGCCCCAAAGAGACATGGTGGTTAACGATGGTGATGTGTTAACAATAAACGGCACACAGTTGAGTATGTATGTCACGCCGGGCCATACGCCAGGCACGCTCACCTTAGTATTTCCTGTCACTGATGGGGATGAACAGCACCGCGCAGTTCTATGGGGAGGAACAGGGCTAAACTACGGGCCGGATGTGCCAAGGATCAAGGCATACACTAACTCGGCTTCGCAAATGCAAACACGCGTTTTAGCGCAAAATATCGACGTATTTTTGTCGAACCATCCTGGCCGTGCGGGAACACGACAGAAACTGGACAATTTGTCTAACAGATCCGAAGGAGCTCCACATCCTTTTGTTCAAGGGAAAGGCGTTGTGTTAAAAGCGTTTAGCCTATTAGAAAACTGCACGCGAGCCCAATGGATGCATATTGAAGAAACGCGCTCACAATAGTCTATTTACGCGGTAGGTCACTAGCAACGAGAGAGGCTCTCTCTCGTTCGCTTACGTTTAAAGAAAACGGGGTTTCTTGACACTAAACCTTCTTGCGCTGACCAGGCCCATTGCGAAAATCATAAGCGCAAATGTTGCGGGCGCGTTCACTGCAGCGGGGGCAGCAGTTGTAGCAAACGAGCTGGCTAAAATTATCTCGCCATTCACAACAGGGTTATTTGGTAGGTTGAACGTTGTGCCCAGTGGCAAGGTTCCGCCCAAAGGGGAAAGGGCACTGTAAAGCGCGTTCAAAGAGAAGTCGTTGAATGATACTCGCACCGCATTTCGCGATTCGGTACAGCTGATATCAGAGCATGAGATACTGGCCTCGTTTACAAAAATTCCCAAACCGAAATCGGCAATATTTAAATTGGCGAACAACGACTGGTTTTCCAAGGCGGAAAGCGTTACCCGATGACCTAATAGGTTTACTTCTGCATTAGCAATGTTAGATGAGCCTTGCGCCGATAAGGAGATGTCGTTACTGACTCCCATGTTTCCGTCAACTTTCGATATTGTGTTAAGTACTTCAGCACTTAACGTTAAAAAGCTACTAATACCAAGCAAGTCGGAAAACACATCAAGGTTAAGGTTGTTAATTGTCCCGCGACCAAAAGTATCGAAGTTTGTAGGTATAAAGCTGGTTAATGAAGACTGGGATTGACCCTGTAAGATGGCGGTAGAAAGCCCGCTTTCAAACTGTGTGACGTCGATAGCGCTAGGGACACTGACTGCAGTGTTTGCGGCAGCCCCTACCAATGTTCTTGTCTGACTGTAATCCTCCGGCGCACTGCCACTTGTATGGGCAAGGTTAACCCTTGCTGTCGCCATAGCGCTATTGTCTATACCGGACTTAATTGAGAGGTCGATATGGACGGCATTTCCATAACTGCTTCCAATAATACTGGCGCTCGACGAAAAACTGATAGCTGCTAGGGCGCATATTGTTGCTGATAAAATGGGTCTTAGTACTGCTCTTTGTATCTTTCTGTATTGTGGGTGCATAGTGAAACCCTCTGGCTTGTTTTAGTAAAGAGTTGAGTAACGTACTGCTCAAACAAGCGTAGTCATGAGGGAAAAATTCGGTTATGAGGGTTTACCCCTAAAGTAGACTTTAGTAGGGGGTAAAAAGTAACAACAAATAAATAAAGTGGGAAAGTGAATGACGAGCCTGTTTTTAACGATAGACTCGTCATCCAAGCGAGCAGAGCGGCCTAATTTAGCGTCTTATCAACCCAAAACTTGGTACCCTTTACCGTAGCCTGAAGCGTTAGGCCGCTTTCAGTCATGGTATAAACCGTTACGTTTCCTAAATACCCTTCACCTTCAGCAGAGGCCCCTTTATTCCCCGCTTTTGCAGCAACGTCTGCATTACCGCCTACGGTCCAGCCATTTTCAATGAAATACTTCATTGCTTTTTGCGTATGGAACACCATGACAACACGGTAGTCTTTTGCGCCTAAACCAAGTCCAACACCACCTTCAGCCATGTTCATATAGGTTTTTTCGCCAGTTACATTGTTATTTACTACGCCGTACCCCGTGCCTGCCGCCACGAAAAAGACGTTAATATTAGCATTGGTAAACACGGCGTAACCCGCCGCATCTCTTATTTGAGAGCGAGTATCAGGTTTTTCAGTGTAAAGGCGAGCTAAGGCATTCTCCTGCATATCGAGAATAGCTTGTTGCTTTTCCGCAACAGTACCATCTCCCATTGACGCGCATGCGGTTAGCGCTAATACCGCGGCTAAAAATACTGATTTAATAGCTAACTTACTTATTTTCATGCAATTCTCCTAAGCATGCCGGTGTTTCCTATTCTATGATGAAAGACCGCTTTCACCGTTTAAAATTCAATAAAACCCCGATGTTTTTTAATTACATGCTTATTACGCAAAAAGTATGCTAAGTCGTGTATTTAAATTATTACCCGCGGACAACTAAATAAAGTTACCACTCAATTTCAAGCTCTAATGCTCCCGGATGATCAGTCTGTCCAACCATCTCTTCATAGGGCGTGCTTTGACGTAGCCACACGTGTTCAAACGACTTCGAATAAAAATGCTCTCTAATTTCGTTAAGACAGTGAAAGGTTTTGGGTTGAGATTTTTTATCTCGGACTAATGTTCGCGTAGCGCCCATTCCCGTTGAAGCAAGATAATTACCACCTTCTAATGACTCGATGTATAAATTCATGGGGTTGCCCTCTTAGTGTCGCTGCTAAAGTTGCGTGCGCTCTATATCTAATTAGTCGAAATCCGACGTATTGATCATTAATTTTGTGTCATACATGGGTGAGTAAGTTAGTAAATTACCCATGAGGTGAGAATAAACGAGCCGGTGTTTACCACCACTTGTTTGTACATATCAACACGCCCGCTTGTTTTAACCGTTCGTGCACCTGCTGCTTGTCACTTGAATTTAAAAATGCGCCCACTTCAAACTGCTGAAGATGACTTTGTAGCACTAAGCGCGGCAAACGCTTCTTGCTAAGGTCTTCAAAAAAATACAGCGAGGTATCGTAGCGAGGAAAGCACAACTGCACTCCGTTTGAGCAGCACACGGTGATACTTTGTTGGGATATTAATAGCGTTTGCCATTGGTAGGTGGCTTTCGACACGATATACATGATGAAAGCCAGAAGACCGACTTCAACACCTGCAAACGGCAATATAACCCAAGCACCAACAATTGCCCATGCAATAGCGATAGTGCTGATAAAGAGTGCAAATACCGCTATAAGGTATTTGGTTTGCTGCCATGTTGCTGAGCGATTCGGCGAAAGATGCAGTTGCACCTGTTGCTCAAATGTAGATACTTCAACCATGTTTTTCGAAATGTTGTGTAGGTTAAGCGAGTAAGCAAAAGCTTATACGCAGATTTCTAACAATAGTTCGAATTTTGTACACACGCTAGACGTTGTCGAGTTTTAAGCATTCAAAAATTGTCAATGTGTGATGTTGATTCGTAGGAAAAGTGTGATCTCTTTTAAAAAACAAAATGCAGTTAAGTTTATAGCGGCGTTACTTTTGTGCGTATGGTTAGGCTTATTGCTGTCACAGCCCACGCCGTTTCAGCTTATAAAAGAATTTGGACTTTTTAGCGGGTTAGGTGTGATAGGGGCCATATTTGCCAACGCCACAGGAGCGGGCGGCGGCGTGGTATTTGTCCCCTTTTTTAACTATTTGTCTTTTTCGCCCCAAAGCGTGGTTGCCACCAGTTTTGCTATTCAATGCTGCGGCATGACAGCAGGCGCATTGACGTGGGCCCACTATTACAAAAAGCAGCATAGCCATGACAACTATTGGAAGGCATTACCAAGCGCACTTATGCTTACTATCCCCACTTCTATATGTGGAGTAGGGTTTGCGCAATATTCCTCCCAAAGTAACCTGCTACTTGAGCACTTATGGGGAGGCGCAAATAACCTTCACATTGCGTTTGGCAGCTTTTCTATCGTGTTAGCCTTGGCTATCTTTGCCTCGATTCCGTTAATGAAACGCACGCACTTTGAAAAAGAGCTGCAAAATAAAGACCTGCTAGGGTTGCCCTTTATTGGGTTTTTAGGTGGCGTTATTACCGCGTGGCTCTCTGTTGGCGTGGGTGAGTTAGTTGCCGTATACCTCATTATTCGGGGCTTTAACATAACTATGTCCATTGCTATCGCGGTCGTCTTGTCAGCGTTTACGGTATGGAGTGCGCTGCCTTACCACGCGTTCATTGGCGAGTCCATTGTGTGGCAGGTGGTGTTATTTGCCGGCGCGGGGGCTATTGTTGGCGGCATGATTGCTAAATATGTGGTGTTAGCATTTTCTGTACAGCGCCTAAAACTTTTTTTCGGCATATGGGTACTAATGTTAGGTATTACCAGTTTACCTATCTTCTAAGCGAGCATTGCCTTTATCTGAAGATGACTTCTCGGTAGGCAAGGCGTTAAAAAGAGCTAATTAATTTACAGAAGGAAAGATAGTATGGACATCAATCCTCAACCCCAGCAGCGCTACAAAGTCATGCAGCCTGAGTGGTCATCCCACGCCGTGATTTATCAAGTGAACACGCGGCAGTTTTCAAAAGAAGGAAACTTCGAGGGGGTGAGGAAAGGGTTAGCGCATATTAAGTCTCTCGGTGCAGATATTGTTTGGTTAATGCCCATTCATCCAATCGGTGAGCAAAATCGAAAAGGTGAGCTTGGCAGCCCGTATGCGGTGAAAGATTACCTAGGTATTAACCCTGAATTTGGCAGTGAAGAGGATTTTCGCGCGTTAGTGGATGAAGCGCACCGCTTATCGCTAAAAGTGATTATTGATTGGGTGCCAAATCACAGTGCGTGGGACAACCCATTAGCGTCAGAGCATCCCGAGTGGTATGCCAAAGATTATAAGGGCGACTTTCGCCCGTCACCCTGGTGGGACTGGAGTGATATCATCGAGTTCGACTTTGAACAAATCGGTTTGCGCAAATACATGATCAATGCCTTGTGTTATTGGGTAGAAAAGTTTGATATTGATGGCTTTCGATGTGATGTAGCGGGTTATGTGCCTAATGACTTTTGGCAACAGGCCGTATCTACTTTAAATGCAATTAGACCAGTGTTTATGCTTGCAGAATGGGAAAACCGCGACCTTCACGAGCATGCCTTCAATATGACCTACGCATGGAGCTGGAATGAAACCTTGCATGAACTTGCCCATGGCCGATGCTCTCTAGACAGGTTGCGCAAGTACTACTCTTGGAACGAGCGCAGCTGGCCTCAATCAGCCTACAGAATGACTTTCGTAAGTAATCACGACAAGAATGCGTGGGACGGTACACAGCACGAACAGTTTGGTGAAGCACTAGATGCCTGTATCGCGCTTTCAGTCATAGGAGAGGGCATGCCCCTAATCCACAATGGCCAAGAAGCGGGAGAAAACAAGCGGCTCGCCTTTTTTGAGCGCGACCCCATCGAATGGCAAGACCATGAAACTGGCGACTTGTACCGCGAATTAATCGCGCTCAAAAAATCTAAAGGTGTATTAGGAAACGGAGAATTTGGTGCAAGAATGACCCAAGTTCCTAATTCCAAAATGGATAAGGTGTTCAGCTTCGTGCGCCATAACGAGCATGAAAAAGTGTTCGTTATTATTAATTTTTCACAAGAGGCGGTCAATGTCACCTTCGAAGAGCCATTGTTTGAAGGCGAATATTGTTATTGGAAAGGCAGCGCTACGTGCAAGTTTTCGTCGCAAACAACACTTGAATTAGGGCCTTGGCAGTTTGACATTTGGGTCGCCTAAGCAAGTCGACTTCACCACAGGGCGAACGGAAGTTTGATCGAGAAGCGCTAAACGGAACTACAAAAAGCAAAGCGATACAATTTTGCTTCTTTTAACAAGTTCCATTTAAGGAGAAACCATGGCAGCTAACACAACGGATGAACATGAAACAGACCGCTCATTAGGTAATTTTGCCGCGCTAAAAACCTCAATAGCCAATGGCGATGTGGCTGAAGTAAAGGCAAGGCTTAACGGCAAGTCTTTGGACAAACTAGAGAAGGGCTATTTAATTGATCTCGCACGATTAAGCGGAAATAGCGAAATTGTCGATGTCATCGAAGCAACCCCTGAGTCTTAGCGCGGAACCTACGCGCTACGCTTCCTCGCTTTCCTTTATACAATCACGCGCATTTTCCTTGGGCTTCTTTCTTTTTTTGTATCAGAAAGAAGCTAAAGCCTTCGTCCGATAGGTAAAGAAATATTAACGTCCGACACTAAAAGGTGGCAAATTCAGCAAATATTTCCGATACTTAAGCCTTTAATTTATGCAGAGATAAAATGGAAAATCGGCTTCCGCTTTATAAAAAATTACTGGTTATGTATCGCATTGAGCCGGGTTGTCTTGGCCCACAAGGTGCCGACTATGTAGAAGAGTTTTGTGTCTTTGCTAAGCAAAAACTCAAAGCCCATCATGGCCACTGTTTACGCTGGACTATTAAACCCCGGTACGATAAGTCATTACCCGAGCTTGAATACCAGATGAAAAACGCGATGGTGTCACAAGAAAATGCTGAAAAATACCTTGCACGGTTTGATATTGATAAAGAGACCTTTGAAGAGTCGTTAGAAGAAGCACTGGCGGATTTAGTTGATGAGTTTTTTGAGCGCTAACCATTTTGCTCGATAAGACGGATGTAACCTGGTACGCGTAGCATTGCCCTACCATATAGATAGGGCACAGTAATAAACCAATACATGAAGACAGCGCTAGCGATGAAACCCTTGTTAATGTGTTTCAGTAAGCCGCTTAACCTCGTTTTCCACAGGCTTTTCCAACTTGGAAACGGCATAGGCTACACCAAAGCCCAAGCAGCTCCCGACTAAAACATCTGACAAATGGTGCGCATCTCGTTTAGTCCTCGACTTTCCTATTACCGCGGTGGCAGCTAAGCCTGCGGCTGACGCCAATAGCAATGGGCCTGACGAGCGAGGTATACTGCCTGCTACCGCCGCTACGGCAGAGGCATGGCCTGAGGGCATTGCGTTAAATTTATCTTTTAGCGCTGGGCCTTTGAATTCCGTCCCTGAATCAGCGCGTGGGCGCTTTCGGCCAATTAGCCTTTTAAGGCCTGCGTTTAACAGCCCTGCGGCTGAAGCTGACAGGGTGGATTTCAACAAAAAACGCTGAAGTTTCGGCGTGTTCGTTAGTTTTGATAGCGTATAAGCCGCGCCTGTTGCGGCTGCTACTGACGGTGGCGTTGTCACTTTACTCAATGTGCTTGAAGCAATGAGACTATCTTGGCTTGAGGGAGACGAGACGCTTCGTGTATTTAGCTTTCTCAACGTCTTATAAGCAAGCCAACTTTTCATTCCTGTGGACGCTAACATATATATTCCTTAAACGTGTTGTGTCGAAGTCGTTATAAACTTCTGTAGGTCGAATCGGTGAATATTGAAATGACAAGTAATAGTTTATGGATGCGGAATAAGCCGCAGTGGCGGCCTATTCCAACAACTCATTGCTCTTTTTAACTACTCATCTGAACTACCCTTCGTCTCAGCTTGGTATTGAGAGTATTCAGTACGAGTGATGAGCTCATCGTCATTCGCATCAATCTTGTCGAAGTTGCGCGTTACACCACTACGAGATGCTTCCGCTTTCGTCAGTTCACCGTCACTGTTTGCATCCATCATTTCGAATTGATTTACGGCAATTACTGTTTTGTCGGCAGCCACTGCATTGTCAGCGGCAACGTCAACGTTTTTCTCCATCAGTTCGCCATTCGCTTTTAATTCACTCTTAGCGCGAAGCTCATGCGTGAGTCTTTTGTCTTTCGTGGCAGCAACCACTTCATCTACGTCTGTGTCCACGTTAACATCGGTTTCCATTGTACCTTGGCTTCTCATACTCGCTTGCATTGACTGTGCAGAAGCAACAACTTCATCGTCGAAATGCTGAGGATGCTTCTTAACATGGGTGTTGAATTCTTTTACAGAAAGCTGCATGTCTGAGTTAGCGTCTATTTTTGCGAAATGATCAGATATTTCATCGTCGTCAGCCTCTTCGCGAGAGATGTACCCATTATCGTCATTATCTAAATCTGCAAATGTTGTGTCTATTTTATCAAGTTCTTCACCCGCAAAAGCGCCAGCAGAAAGGGCTGTACTTATCAATGTAGCAATAGTTAACTTTTTCATATCTTACTCCTTGTTTGTGGCCTCCATACTGCGTTAAAACGGAGGAAAGCGTTCATAATAGGCTATTCACGGCGCGTACCATGTGCACTAATTCAATGTATAACAATTGCTTAGCGGTTTTTTGTGGTGGAGTGTGAAGAAACAACTTTGTGAGTTCTATAGCATGTTGTGAAAAAGTTACCCGGTAGTTGTTAACAAAAAATCAAACGCTAACGCTTATCGAAAGCTGAATGCTTTTTTGCTGATGAGGCCCAACGAACCTGCTAAGCGCGTGTGTTTTTTCGCGTTTTAGAAAATGAGCGGTTAAGCAGACCACCTTAATGTAAAGTGAAAACCTTTAATGGGCATTCAATAGGCTTTTTGGCATAATGCGCGGCTTAGAATAGAAAAGTAATGACAGCGCTTAAACCATGCCCACAATAAACAATGTATTTTCTTCAGATGGCCTTCTTGCCAGTGCTATTAAAGGCTTTGTGCCTCGCGAAGCACAAACTGAAATGGCTAAAGCGGTTAAGCATGCCATTGAAACCACGGGCAGTTTAATTGTTGAAGCAGGTACAGGTACGGGAAAAACGTTTGCGTATTTGGCGCCTGCTTTATTGAGTGATGGCAAAGCGATTGTCTCGACCGGCACGAAAAACCTTCAAGAACAGCTCTTTCATCGCGATCTCCCCCTCGTTAAAAAAGCGCTTGGCAGTAAGCGTAAAACCGCACTGTTAAAAGGCCGCGCCAATTACCTTTGTCTTCACCGGCTTGCGCAGCACGGCGGCAATTCTACGCTGGTTGAAAAAGACGTGTTGGGGCAGCTTTCAGAAGTTAAGCGTTGGTCGAGCACCACGAAGACCGGGGATATGGGCGAGTTAAAAACGCTGCCAGAAGATGCCCGAGTACTGCCGTTAGTGACGTCTACCGTGGATAATTGCTTAGGCCGGGACTGCCCTGACTACGAAGACTGCTATTTGGTTAAAGCGCGCAGAAAGGCGCTGGATGCCGACATTATCGTGGTTAACCACCACCTTTTCTTTGCCGATATGGCGCTAAAAGATACCGGTTTTGGAGAACTTATTCCCGAGGCCGATGCCATCATCTTTGATGAAGCGCACCAAATTCCAGATATTGCCAGCGACTATTTTGGTGAATCGCTTTCAACACGGCAAATTCACGATATCGCGAAAGACATCACCTTGTTGTTTAGGACCGTATTGAAAGATGCGGGTCAACTAGATAAAGCCGCCGACAAGTGCAGAATGATTGCTTCTGACTTACGGTTGTTGTTTCCCGATACCGCAGAGCGCGGCAACTGGGCAGAGGCATTAGACCGAGATGATGTGCGCATGCAGGTAGGTAAACTTGCCGAAGCCCTTGGCGTGCTGCACGAGGTGTGTAAGCTGCATATCGGGCGCGATAAAGATTTAGACAATATGTATGAACGGGTTGTGGCTGCAAGAGAGCAGCTAGACGCGCTCAGTGACAATAAGCAAGAAAATGTCAGTTTATGGTATGAAACTACGCAACGTCATTTGATCATGCACCTCACGCCATTGTCGATAGCGGCCAAATTTAGACGGTTTGTGTCATCTCCCCCTCGCGGGTGGATTTTTACCTCGGCAACGCTAATGGTCAATGGTGGATTTGATCACTTCCAGCGTCGAATGGGGTTAGAGGATGCTGAAACCTTAGGGTTAGACAGCCCATTTAACTACCCCGAACAAGCCATGCTTTGTGTGCCTCGTTATTTACCAGAGCCCAATAGTTATGCCATGCGGGAAACGCTTCTCGAAACGGCCAAGCGGTTGATTAAAGCAAGTCGTGGTCGCTGCTTCTTACTGTTTACCAGCCATGCGATGCTTAGAGAAATTGCACAAAAGCTGGAGGATGAGGTAGACAACCCGCTGCTAGTACAAGGTACTACAACAAAACAAGCACTGTTGGATGCCTATCTTGCTGATGAAAAAGCGGTGTTAATGGGCACGGGGGCATTCTGGGAAGGGGTAGACGTACGCGGTAATGACCTTGTTTGTGTCATGATTGATAAATTGCCCTTTGCATCACCGGACGACCCGCTGCTTCAGGCCCGTATGGAAGACGTTAAAAAGCGTGGCGCAAACCCGTTTGGTGTTATACAGATCCCTCAGGCCGTTATTACGCTAAAGCAGGGAGCAGGGCGCTTAATTCGAGACCCGTCAGATAAGGGCGTACTGGTTATTTGTGATAACCGTTTGGTTACCAAGCCCTACGCGAAAACCTTTGTTGGCAGTCTGCCTGACATGAAGCGCACCAGAAGTTTAGACGAAGTAGAAAAATTTTTAGCCGGCATTGATGAAGCCTAAGTTAAAGCCCTAAGCTTGAGTGTTACGTGTGTTGAAACACAATGCTTGAACTTAGGTTATACAACACAAGAGAAATACATGAATATTTTAGCGATAGACACTGCAACCGAAGCGTGTTCGGTTGCGCTGCAATATAACGAGCGTGTAATTACCCGTTTTGAAATATGCCCACAGCAACATAGCCAACGTTTACTTCCTATGGTCGATGACGTGTTGAAAGAAGCTAATGTCGGCCTGAGCGACATAGAGTTGCTGGCTTTTGGACGAGGTCCCGGCAGTTTTACCGGTGTTCGCATTGCGACAGGCATGATTCAAGGTTTAGCTTTAGGTACAGGTCTAAAGGTTGCTGGCGTTAGTACGCTAGAAGCCATGGCTTGTGAAGCTGCGACGAAAAGCATGGACAAAGATGCGCTAATCGCTGTGGCCTCTGACGCCCGTATGGACGAAGTGTATTTCGCCGTTTATTCGCAAACAGACAAGGGGGTAACTCTGCGTCTTGATGAGCAGGTGTGTCCTCCAGCGGTGGCTATTGAACAACTTAATGCACTTGGGCACGGCGTTAGCGTCATTACAGCCGGTACCGGGTGGGCAGCATACGATAAGCTTACCGAATGGCGTTCGAATAGCGCTGTAGCAATGTCGCAAGAAGTGACGCTACCAAACGCGCAGTACATGCTTACGTTAGCGGTGACAGCAAGTGAGAACGGCAATGTATCTGAAGCCGTCAATGTAGAGCCCGTTTACTTGCGTGATAAAGTTACGTGGAAAAAGCTACCGGGCAGAGAGTAAAATGACAGCGGGCGTGGTGGAAACGGCGAGCGATAGCCTAGCCTCCAGCCCGCCCATAGCCAGGTTCGTATAAAAAAACCAGTGGTACGATTTTTGCCTCACTGAAATTGTATGATTATTAATAATAATTTCGCGTTACCGTCTTCCGAGCCATCGCAAGGGCGTGTCGCTAAAATTAACAAAGACCCTGAACAACAAAGTAAAGGGCAAAATGAAGCGTCTGCTAGGGCGATTGTTGTCGCGCCTGATGAAAAAGGTACAAATAACGCTCAGGCTTACCAACAATTTATTCGCGAAGAGGGCAATACCTATTCGCAAAATGCTATAGCCTCTTACACCAGTTTTGAAAAGCAACAGCAGCGCGAGTCTATTCAATCTATGTTCGGGGTAGATATCTACGCTTAGCCATTGCTAAATAAAAGTCTGGCGAATACTCGGTAACCTGTATCTTCACGTTTGGTTAGGCAACTACACTTAATCTCTTCGAAAATTCTAACAATTCGTTAAACCCCGACGCTTTTATTGAACAAACTCACTTAAGATATCTCTAAAGGTAACTACGCCAATTTATGTACACATTGTACTTGAACGACAGTGGTTGTCGTTTCGTATAAGTGCTAATGTTTAGGTTACTAAAGTCTGTTTTTTCTTTTCAGCTTAAAGAGATACGACAAAGTGCATGTAAATTTATTAAAGAAATTACGTTGGTCTTTATCGTTATACCCATGGTATGTTTTGGCTGATTGCCATATAAATGCAGCATTTTTCTAGGGTTCAGAGGAGCGCTTTAATGTCTCGTTATTTTGTTTTACTAGCAGTCTTTTTATTCGCAGGCTGCACCATTGTACCTGATAGTATTGATGTACCAGAAGGTACACAATTAGTGAGCTATTCCAAAGCTGTCACATCAGGCGCCAGTGCTCAAGGCCAAAAAGCGCGCTGGGGCGGTTTAATTGTGGGGGTTGAGAACAAGCCGAACCAAACGCTTATCGAACTTGCTCACTTTCCGCTAAATCACTACGGCAAGCCCGCAACAAATGGCGAGACCTCTGGACGGTTTAAGGTTCAAATTGACGGTTTTGTCGATCCTATTGTCTTTGAAGAAGGCCGTTCGGCAACGTTTCTCGGTACTATAACGGCGCCAACAGCGGGTATGGTGGGCGAACAACCTTATATTTATCCGACGATTATCGCCGACGATTACCACATGTGGAGAAAGCAGCAAGTTTACGATGTAAACACTTATTTCTTTAACTACCATACGGGCTGGTATTCGCCTTTCTATCGGTTTAACGGGCCGTGGATGTACCCTCACTTTAATCGTACACGGGTAATTCGCTACGAGAATGGACCTAGTAAAGCCAAACTTCCTACTCGCAACAGCGGTGCAAGTAAAAGCAGTACTAAGTCGACGAGTCAGCCGCTTCGAAAAGATAAACAGAAGTAAACAATATTGCTTACAGGCGGCACATTATTGCCGCCTTTTTCTATTTTAAAGGCAAGTATGGACTAAAGCTGGCAATAAGTTGCCAAAGGGAACGTTATGATTGAGACAGAATTTAACATTGGAAATCTTAACTTAGCCGCATTAGATAACCAAGGAAGCGGTAGCGTTGTTATTGGTTTGCACGGTTATTTAGATAACGCTGAAAGCTTAAGGTTGTTAGCACCTTACCTGCAAACTCACCGCTTTGTTGCTATCGACCTTGCTGGGCATGGTCGTTCTGGTCATCGCACTGCAGGGGCTCACTACAATCAAGCTGACTATTTGCAAGACCTCTATGCGCTAATTGAATCTCAAGGTTGGGACGAGGTAATTTTATTAGGCCATTCCCTTGGCGGCATTTTAGCGAGTTTGTTTGCTGCTCTATTTCCTGAAAAAGTTAGTGCCGTAATCAGTATAGATGCGTGTGGACCGCTAACTGAGGACGAAGATACCACTGTGGCTCAAATGCGAGATGCAATACTCAGTCGTCATGCAAAATCACGAAATAAGTTGCGGGTTGTTGAACTTGAAGACGCCGTAAAAGCCCGGTGTATAATTTCAGATATTCCCGAAGCGCACGCGCGGTCAATCTTATCCCGCAACCTTACCCAAGATGCGGGTGGGCATTGCTTTTGGTCTAGCGACCCTAAACTTCGCACAAAATCGATGCTAAGACTTACAGAAAAGCAGGCAGAAGCGCTTATGCGTGCTATTGTATGCCCTGTACTTTTTATTGGTGCATCTAACAGTTTTAAAAACCTCGAAACCCTTTTCCCTAAACGAAAGGCGTGGTTTTTAAATGCACAATATGAGCAATTTGTAGGCGGTCACCATATTCACATGGAAAATACTGACGATATAGGGGTGTTAATACGTCAATTTGTTGAGCAATTGTAAATTGTACCGTTTATTTTTTTTTACACATCCTATACTATTCGCAAGTTATCAGACCAGTTGTATGAGTGCGCCTTTCCATGTGCTCATAAAATAGTATAAGAATAAAGTAGAGGAGGTTTTGGTGGAAAAAACCTGGCTTAAGCATTACGACCCTCGCGTTTCCGCAGAAATTGATGCCGATCGTTACGCATCTGTAGTAGACATTTTCGAGCAGTCGGTAAAGAAGTTTAAAAATAAAGAAGCCTTCATTAACATGGGGCATTCAATTTCGTTTGAGGAGCTAGATACGCTTTCAGCTCAATTTGCTGCTTACTTACAAGCAAGCGGGCTTAAGCGCGGTGATGCGGTGGCAATTATGATGCCTAACCTTCTCCAATATCCTGTCGCCATGTTTGGTATTTTGCGCGCAGGTATGGTGGTGGTGAATGTAAACCCGCTCTACACGGCCAGAGAACTAAAGCATCAACTTAACGACGCCAATGCTAAAGCCATTGTAATTGTTGAAAACTTTGCATGTACTCTTGAAGAAGTGATTGCAGATACAAACCTTCAAGAAGTCTTTTTGACCGCACTGGGCGACATGTTGCCTGCACCGAAGCGCTGGATTGTTAATGCAGTAGTTAAATACGTCAAAAAGATGGTGCCTTCCTTCACGTTGCCTGAAACTACTTCTTTCATGTCGGCAGTTAAAAAAGGTCAGTCGCTTAAATACACGCGCCCTGAGATTGATAGCGGCGATATCGCGTTCTTGCAATATACAGGTGGAACAACGGGCGTATCGAAAGGCGCAATGCTGACACACCGCAATATGGTGGCAAACCTAGAGCAGGTCTCGGGTATTTTAGAAACCGTAATTGAAGAAGGTAAAGATTTTGTTGTAACAGCACTACCGCTTTACCACATCTTTGCGTTACTGGCTAACTGCCTGATGTTCGTTAAATACGGTTGTCGCAACTTGCTTATTACTAACCCGCGAGACATGCCGGCGTTTGTAAACGAACTAAGCAAATACCCGTTCACCATTTTACCTGGCGTAAACACCTTGTTTAATGGTCTTTTGAATACACCAGGGTTTGACGAGCTTGATTTTAGCAAGTTTAAATTTGGTCTAGGTGGCGGCATGGCGGTACAGCGTCCTGTTGCCGAAAAGTGGGAAAAGGTTACGGGCACGGTGTTGCTGGAAGGCTATGGCCTTACTGAATGTTCGCCTGTGGTAGCGGTAAACCCACCTCAAATTGAAGCCTATAAAGGCGCAATTGGTATGCCGGTACCTTCTACTGATATTAAGTTATTAGACGACGATGGCAATCCAGTTGAAAAAGGTGAGCCAGGCGAAATGTGGGTAAAAGGCCCGCAGGTGATGAAGGGATATTTGAACCGCCCTGAAGCAACAGAAGATATTCTAAAAGAGGGTTGGCTAGCCACTGGCGATATTGCTACCGTAGATGATGAAGGTTACTTCTATATTGTTGACCGTAAAAAGGATATGATCCTAGTCTCAGGCTTTAACGTGTTCCCTAACGAAATCGAAGAAGTCGCTGCTATGCACGATCACATCGTTGAAGCGGCTGCGGTTGGGGTTCCTCATGAGGTTAGCGGCGAGGTTGTGAAGTTGTTTGTGGTCAAAAACAACGACGCGCTGACCGAGAAAGACGTTATCGCGCACTGCCGTAACCACTTAACGGGTTACAAAGTGCCTAAGCAAGTTGTTTTCAAAGACGACTTACCAAAAACCAATGTAGGTAAAATTCTGCGTCGGGAGCTTCGAGACTAGTTTCTTTGAAATAGTTTTTGAAAGCCGGCGTTAGCCGGCTTTTTTATTACTGTGCAAAAATATGCAATATCAATTAATTACAACATTTGAACATCTAGAAAAAGTGTGCGAAGCCGCACAACGTCAAGAGGCAGTCGCCCTTGATACTGAATTTGTGAGGACTAAAACCCTTACGCCCCATCTTGGCCTTATTCAGCTATACGATGGACACCAGCTAGTACTTATAGACCCCCTCGCTATCGATAACATGCAGCCATTTGTTGCGTTGTTGGAAAATACCGAAGTCGTTAAAGTATTGCATTCGTGTTCTGAAGATCTTGAGGCATTTCTTACCGCCTTTGATACGGTGCCAACGCCTGTGTTCGATACGCAAATTGCCGGTAGTATCTTGGATATGGGCCCCTCTCTGGGCTATGCCAAGTTAGTGGAGCTGCTTTGCGAGATCTGCTTAGACAAAGGCGAGTCGCGAACGGATTGGCTGGCAAGGCCGCTTCGGGAAGCTCAACTGAGCTATGCGGCGAACGACGTACTTTACCTTTTACCCTGTTATCAGCAGCTGGCGTCTAACGTTCAGGCGCTGGGAAAAGTGCACTGGATATATGAAGAAGTGGCGCTTTTGGTTGAGAAAAAGCGTGCGCAAATGCCAGAGGATTTTGCTTACTTAAGCATTAAGAATAGCTGGCGTTTAAACAGTGAACAGCTCACCGTATTGCAAGCGCTGGCGGCATGGCGATTAAACACGGCGAGAAAAAAAGACCTAGCGCTGAACTTTGTATTCAAAGAAGGGCATTTATTTGAGGCTGCGCAGCGACTGATAGACGACAAGTCTGGCTTATCACGGATAAATGGCGTAAATCATCAGTCGGTTAGGCGTTATGGCGACACTATCGTAACGCTGATTGAAGAGGCAAGAGCAAGATATGCGCAGACGCCGGAAAAACTTAGGCTGCCAATTGTACAGCGGCTTATCGATATAGCGAAATATAAAAAGTACCTTGCTGAACTTAAAACCATAAGCGAACAAATTGCCAAAGATAACGGCGTAACCACAGATGTTATTGCGTCTAAAAAGCAACTTAATCAGCTGTTGAAGTGGTATTGGTTCCCTGTAGATGAGACGCGGGTACAGGGCTTGAAACCCGATTTACTCTCCACGTGGAGAGCGCCTTTGTTTCGCCCACATGTAGCACGTTTACTTGGCGACGAACCGACACAATAACGCTAGGTGGGCACATATTTACCTGCTTTTAGCTAACAACGAATAGAGTAATTAAATTATGTTATGCGCTGTTTATAAAACGCGAAAAAAAGAGGGCATGTACTTATACTTGCCCAAAAAAGACAATTTTGCAGATGTCCCCGAACCTTTGATGGAAATGTTTGGTCGTCCAGAGCTAGTGACGATTCTTGCACTCGATAAGCGTGAGCGTTTAGGTTTAGTCGATAAGCAAAAGTTAATTGATGAACTTTCCGAGAAAGGATTTTACTTGCAGATGCCTCCAAAGGAAGAGAACTTGCTTGAAATGCACCGCGAGTCGCTTGGCCTTTCTAAAACGCCTGATAAGAAATTCTAAGAAGTACCATGTTGTTTAATGTTGTAAATCGTTTATGCAAGCGCGCTTGTATTACAGCAAAGTGCTCAAGTAAGCGCTTGATAGCAAGTAAAGTCCCATTGATTTTTATCACGCTAACTCTGTTGCTTTCCGCTTCATTAGAGGCCGCGACTAACTCTGAATTAACGGAACGTGGTTTTAATGTTTATGTGGCACAGTTAAAGGAAGAAGCGTTATCGAAAGGCATTGATAGACCACTTCTCGACGCCGCGTTTGCCGATATCGCTTTTAGGCCCACGGTTGTGAAGTCTGATAAAAATCAGCCTGAAAAAAAGATAACGCTAGATGACTACCTCGCTACACGAGTGCCCGACTGGAAAGTTAAGCAGGCAGTAGCACAGTACAAAGACCATAAAGCGTTGCTTGAAGAAATTGCGCAGCGATACGGCGTGCAATCCAGATTCATTGTGGCGCTATGGGGGAATGAATCGAACTTTGGCAAAATTCAAGGCAACTATAGTGTGCTTTCTGCGCTCGCTTCGCTAGCTTATGAAGGGCGAAGGGAAAAGCTGTTTAAAGACAACTTCTTTGCTGCACTCCAGATTTTAGCAAAGGGGCATACCAGCGTTAATGAACTAAAAGGTTCGTGGGCAGGTGCGATGGGCCAAACCCAATTTATGCCGGTTTCGTTTCTAAATTACGCTGTGGACTATGATGGTGATGGAAGAAAAGATATCTGGGGAACCAAGGCAGACGTATTTGCATCAATTGCGAATTACCTCGCATCTGAAGGGTGGAATAGCGAAGGCACGTGGGGTAGGCAAGTAAAACTAACGCAAGATGTGCCGGTGTCTGGCTTATCTAAAGCGAATATGAAGCCCCTTTCTTTTTGGAAATCAAACGGTGTAACGCGTTTTGACGGCAGCGAACTACCCAACGTTGATATTAAGGCGTCGCTTATCATGCCCGACGGTGAGAATGGGCGTATTTACTTGGTGTATAACAATTTTCATACGTTAATGAAGTGGAACCGCTCGTCGTACTTTGGGGTGTCGGTTGGCTATCTTTCTGAACGAATAAAGCGAGGTTATTAATGGCATACCGTCATATTGATACGCAAGGCAATGAGATTGCGTTGCCGGTGAACAAAGTGGTTTGCATTGGTCGTAATTATCTTGATCACATTCAAGAAATGAACGCTACGGTATCTGAAGCACCTTTACTCTTTATGAAGCCAAAGGCAGCGATGTGCCACATGCATGAGCCCATTGCGGTGCCCACCGATAAAGGTGAATGCCATAATGAGCTTGAAGTATCGGTACTGCTTAAATCTTCGTTAAAAAATGCCAGCGAAGATGAGGTTAAGTCAGCCATGTGGGGAATAGGACTAGGGCTAGATCTCACCCTTCGCGAAGTACAGGCTACACTCAAAAAGCAAGGGCAGCCGTGGGAGCGAGCCAAATCTTTTGACAACAGTGCGCCTTTGTCAGGCTTTTTACCCTTAAGTTCGGTAGGTAACCTCGATGATTTACGTTTTACCCTTACCATTAATGGTGAGGTGAGACAGCAAGGCCATACAGCATTGATGTTACACAAAATCGTACCGCTTATTGCGCATATGTCTTCTATATTTACCTTAGATAGCGGCGACGTAATATTAACCGGGACACCTAAGGGCGTAGGCAAATTATCTCCTTCAGATAGGGTTTTCGCCTCGCTCGGCAATCAACTAAGTGTAAATACCGAGGTAGTGGCACAATGACCGTTGCATTTTGGGAAACCAAGTCTCTTGAGGAAATGACGCAAAAGGAATGGGAGTCGCTCTGTGATGGCTGCGGCAAATGCTGCCTGCAGAAGTTTATAGATGATGACGCAGTAGAAGAATACGAAGTCACTGATCACATTAATGACAATGAAAAAATTCACTACACCAATATTGTGTGCACGTATTTAAATACCAAAAAATGTGAATGTACCCAATATGCAAGGCGTACAGAGCTTGTGCCTGACTGTGTAAAGCTAACCAAAGACAACCTTAAAGATATCTTCTTTATGCCAAATAGCTGTGCTTATCGACGACTTCACGAGGGGCGGGGACTTCCGTCTTGGCACCCTTTGCTTAACAAGGGGAAAAAGCATGTGATGCACGCAAAGGGCATGTCAGTGCGCAATAAAACCGTGTTTGAGTCGGATGTGGATCTTAACCACTTTGAAGACTATATCGCGATTTGGCCGCTCGAAGACCTCGATTGAAAGTCGCTAGTCCTTTTCTACTGCTTTAAACACACCAGTATAGATTGTTGTTTATCTTAGACTAAAGAGCATGAGTGCTGCTCATGCGCTTAGTCTATACTTCCGCTTTGTTTTTTGAATCAATGTAGATAAGGGTTCTTGATGGGGAAGTTAAGCATTAGCGCATTGGGCGCGTTAATAGCTATTACAAGCGTAGCTGCACCTGTGTACGCTGAGAGTTTAGCGTTCAATTACAGTGGCTCGCTAAGAGTACGCTACGAAACATTAAACAACCCTATTTTTCCGACAAGCGACAATGCTCGCACGCAAACCAATGAACGTATTTCAACCCGTATAAGGTTGAAAGGCGACGCCGCTTATGGAAACTGGCGGGCGGTTGCAGAAATCGAAGACTCCCGAGCCTACCTCGATGACAACGACCCCACACTCAAATCTTCACAGGTTAATACCCTCGAACCCGTTCAACTATATATCTCTTATCATGACGTTAGTGAATACATAGATAGCGTTACGGTAGGGCGTGTGACGCTGGATCACGGTAGTCGCCGTCTGATAGGACATACGCGCTTTAGAAACGCAACCAATAGCTTTGAAGGTGCGCTAGTTGACGCGCGTTTAACAGGTTGGCACCTTCGTGGCTTTTACCTGTTTCCAGTCGCTCGTTTTCCTTCAGATTCAGCATCTATTGATGATAATAAACGGGCGTTAGATAAGAGTTTTAGCAATCGAAAGCTTTTTGGTCTCTATGCGGAGTCTGAAGATAAAGCCTGGACAGTACATAGCTACTGGTTAAAAGAGTCGGATTCAGCCGAACTCGCTACGAAAAACCGAGATATTTTTACTTTATCTGTCGACCGCACCCAACGTTTCTTCAATAGTTGGAAATACAACATCGAAGCTATGGTGCAAACAGGTCACGCCAGACAGTCTGCGTCAGCCTCTGATGTCACAGACAGAAACGTGAAGGCGTGGATGATACATAGCCATGTAGGCAAACAGCTGAATAAAAGTACTTTCTTAAGAGCTGAAGTCGAAGCGGCAAGTGGTGATAGTAACAGTGATGATGGGACCATACATGCGTTTGACTCGCTCTACGGTTTACGTCGGTTTGACTTTGGTCCTACGGACGTTTATCAGACGTTCCCAAGAAGCAATATCTTGGCACCAGGGCTAAGAAGTGTCACTAAAATAAGTGATATCCATAACATTATGGTGGGTTACAAAGCGCTGTGGCTTCATCAAGTGCCAGAAGGTGAAGAAGATTTCTTAGGACACCAAGTAGAGTTTCGTTGGCAATATCAGGTTTCTTCACAGCTTCAGTTCAGCCTAGGTGGTGCGTACCTCGCTAAAGGCAACGCGCTAGAGACGGGGGCCTATCCCGACAATTCGGCCTATGCTTTTACAGGGCTTATGTATACGTTTAAATAGTGGGTGAGCACTACACGAGTAGAATGTTAACTTAACTCTCGTTAGTAATGGCGTACAACAGTGCGTCTCTGCCGAATACTCGCTTACGGCAGAGCCCTTCTTTTATGCCACCAATACGCTCAACTACACGTAAACTTGCTTTGTTATTTGGCTCAACAAAACACTCTAGTCGGTTTAGGTTCATCTGTGTAAACGCGAGTTTTTTTAATGCTTCACAGATAGCGCTGGCTAAGCCTTTACCGCAAGCATCGGGGCGCAACCAGTAGCCTAAATTAGCCGTTAGATGGGTATGATGGATATGGTTGATGATACCCATACCCAGGCACTTTTCATCGTGAATAAGCAGGTAGGTTAGGCCGTAACCAGTTTCCCGTGCTTTTTCCATGTCGGCAATACATTGCTTCGATAAAGCCGGGGTAACAGGGCACACTGATGAGCCAAACCATGGCTTTACGTGGTGAATGGACTGTTGACCCGCCTCGCATAGCGCATAGCAGTGCTTTTCTGCAATGCGCTGAATTGAGACGGGGCCCTGCTCGGTATGTATAGGAGGCAAGCGGGAAGGTAAAATAGATAAGTCGATCAAAAGGGTTTTTTATCCAATAATCGACATGCAAATACGAGTGCGAATACAATAAAGTAGACAGCAAAAATAATTAGCATCCATTCGGCCATGCCCATCGACAAAAACTGCCATGAATCTGCTAAACAGTCGCCTTCAGCGGCAAACACGGCCGGTAACCATTCGTGGAGTTGCAGCCATGAAGGGAAGTTAGGCACTATTTCACAGCTAGCAAAGAACGGATTTGCGGCATTAAGAATGCCTACGTGTTCTTTAGCAATTAAAAAGCCCCAGCCCGCCGATACAGCCCATCCAGCAAACCCGAGCATTCGAGTAAAGCCGTTGTTTTTTATTACGACTAAAAGTGCAGAAAGCACAATGCCATACATAGCAGTGCGCTGATAGATACACATGATACAGGGCTTTAGCCCCATACCATATTGAAAGTACAAAGCAGCAATTTCAAGTGCCAAGGATGTGGCAAAAAGCACAAGCCACGAAGACTTGTGCTCTGCCCATTGGCTAATAGTGTGAACAATCGCGCGCATATGCTAGTGACCTACTGCTTGAGCGCCCGCTTCGACAGCAGTGTGGTGCTCAATAAGATGCATGTCATATAAAACCTGTGTGGCATCAGCAAGGCCAATATATGTTGCGACTAAACCTACAATTGTAAGCACAATGGTATAAGGCAATGCCATCATTACCATGCGCCCGTAGGATAAACGCAGTAGCGGTGCAATTGCAGACGTCAGCAGGAATAAGAACGCCGCTTGACCGTTAGGTGTTGCAACACTTGGCAAGTTGGTGCCTGTGTTAATCGCTACGGCTAGCATGTCGTATTGGTCACGGGTAATTTGGCCAGCTTCAAGCGCTGCGGTTACTTCAGTGATGTAAACCGAGCCCACAAATACGTTATCGCTCACCATCGAAAGCACACCGTTGGCCAGATAGAACATCACCATTTGCGTTTCACCTTCAAACGACAGTACCCAATGAATAACTGGCTGGAATAGGCCCTGGTCGATAATTACCGCCACTACGCCAAAGAAAACACATAGCAGAGCGGTGAAGGGCAGGGCTTCTTCGAAAGCTTTGCCTAGTGCGTGTTCTTCTATAACACCGCTCATCGACGTAGCAAGTACAATAACAGACAAACCAATTAAGCCCACAGACGCCATGTGCGTTGCCAAGCCTACAATTAGCCAGATACCGATAAGTGCTTGCACCACCAGTTTTGCGGTTTCGCGCTTACTGCGACCTTTATCCATGTGGTCGTTGTAATCAACCAATATTTGCCTTACTGCAGATGGCAACTTAGCGCCGTAAGAGAAGGTGCCTGTTTTTTCCAGTACAACGGTGGTTAGCAAACCAAAGACAAACACAGGCAATGTTACCGGAGCCATTCGAATAAAGAATTCAACGAAGTCCCAGCCAGCTTTATCGGCAATGATGAGGTTTTGTGGTTCGCCCACCATGGTCATTACGCCGCCCAATGCAGTACCCACTGCAGAGTGCATCATCAGGTTTCTTAAGAAAGCCCTGAAGTCTTCTAAGTCGTGACTTCCCAACTCGTCATCGCTGGTATGGTCGTGGTCAGAATGAAATTCTTTTCCTGAAGCGACTTTGTGATAAATCGAATAGAAACCCAAGCCTACACTGATAATCACAGCCACCACGGTTAGCGCGTCTAAGAAGGCTGATAAAAATGCAGATGCAAAAATAAAAGAAAGAGACAGAATTAACTTGTTGCGCACTTTTATCACCAGTTTGGTAAATAAAAACATCAACAAGTCTTTCATGAAATAAATACCGGCCACCATAAACACTAGCAGAAGCAGTACTTCAAGGTTAACTTCGATTTCGTGCATCATATGACCGGGGGAGGTCATACCGATAAACATAGCTTCTATCAAAAGAAGCCCCCCTGGCTGGAGTGGGTAACATTTTAGTGCCATCGCCAAGGTAAAAATAAACTGGATAACCAGAGTCCAACCAGCAATGTATGGGTCCACCATAAAGATGAAGGGGTTAACAATGAGAAAGGCAATAATGGTTTTTTTATACCAGTCGGGCGCATGTCCCAGGAAGTTCTTATAGATCGCCGCGATCATTGAGGTTTGCATGAGTTCCTGTTCCTTTTACAACAAAGCACGCATTTTTGCGCATCTTTACACTGTGTAGTTCCGGTTATTGCATACATAAACTGCTGGTGTTGTGCGATTTAATTCGCTTAACCGTGGTTTTGTTGCTGTCATTATAGTCGGAATTTAAGCGTACATGATATTAACGTCTTGAGAAAGCAATTCACAGACCCCACCATGTGAAAGTCACTGAATATTTATCACTTTTTTGATGATATTTATCATTGAATTTGAAAATGTCTAGAATTTCGAACATTAAATATACAAAGCCTTATATGGAGGCTCTCGAATTAACACTTTAATTTTAACGAGTTGTTAAAACCTTTAGTGGACTAGACATAATTCATTGTGATAATAAAAGAGCATCTGGTACAATCAGTTACAAAATAACAATAACGTGCAGGCGATTAGTTATGATTTATAAGGCACAGAGTCCAGCCGGATTTGCCGAAGAATATATTGTTGAGTCAATTTGGAGTGGAAGATTTCCACCTGGCACCATTTTGCCTGCAGAAAGAGAGCTTTCTGAGTTAATTGGTGTAACGCGAACCACTTTACGTGAAGTGCTTCAGCGTTTAGCTAGGGATGGTTGGTTAACCATTCAGCACGGTAAGCCAACTAAAGTAAATAATTTTTGGGAAACCTGCGGGTTAAACATCTTAGAAACGCTAGCTAGACTAGATCAAGAAGGTATCCCTGAACTCGTAGATAATTTGTTGGCAGCACGCACTAACTTAAGTGCAGTGTTCATTAGAGGTGCTATTCGTAATAACCCTCAAGAGTCGGCGGAAATTATTGCTCGATACAAAAATGTTGAGCAAGAAGGAATGGCGTTTGCCCAGTTCGATTATCAAATGTCTCATGATTTGGCGCTTGCTTCTAACAACAACGTCTTTGTTTTGATGATGAATGGCTTTCGCGGACTTTACTCGCGAATAGGCGGGTACTTTTTCTCGCATCAGCAAGCACGAGATGTAGCCAATAAATACTATGCTGATTTGCTCGACGTGGCAGAGAAAGGCGAGTATGAGAAAGTGCCGGTTGTCGTAAGAAACTACGGTATCGAAAGCGGTAAGGTATGGCTTTCTATTCGCGACGAGATGCCAAAAGACTTGGTAGACTAGCGTGCAAGGTTAAAGTGCTAAAGCCGGTTTAAAGCGAATTAACTAGCTGATAAAGCTTTAATCCAGCGGTTTATTATTTGCCCTGATATTTTAATAAATGCGTCGCTTTGAATTGTATAGCCAAGCGGCGCTTTTTTATGCCTTTTATGCGGTAGTTCTGTAATTAGGAGATACCCCCATCTTAAAAATACAGCACCACCTATCTTTCTAGCAACGTTACTTTTCTTAAGCTAATGAGCGCTTAAGAATCACTAGACCCTTCCCCCAGTTTATATATACTCGATAAATTAGCGCATTACCGTTTTAAGCTCTTGTGTTCTTTGAATAAACACAGGCAGTAAGCGAACCTTTATTGAACAGTGCATACAAAGGAATAAGAATGAAATATCTATGGATAGCAATTGCTGCAGGCGGATTGATATCAGGCTGTAGCGTAGAAAATAAAACAGAAGTTTCTCAACAAGTAGAAGAGAGTAGCCTTTCAGCCGTTATGCTTAATACTCAAACTCGCGCTCCTGTAGCGAAAAAAGTGCCTCATGAATTGACGGCCCACAGCGTCACCCGCAATGACAATTACTACTGGATGCGAGATGACTCTCGCACTGATAAAGAAATATTGGCGCATTTGGATGAAGAAAACAGCTATGTGGAGACTGTTCTAGCTCCGCTTAAAGGCAATCGCGAGGCGCTATATGAAGAATTGGTATCTAGAATAGAGAAAGACGATTCAACCGTGCCCGTTTTCGATAACGGCTATTGGTATTATACCCGCTATTCGGGCGAAAACGAATACCCTATCTATTTAAGAAAGCCAACCCTTGAGGCTGAACCTTCGGTCTTGTTAGATGCAAATATCATGTCTGAAGGGCATGATTATTTTAGCATCGGAAGCTATGCGATAAGCAGCGATAATCAATTGCTCGCATATTCTGAAGATACATTAAGTCGGCGTATTTATACTATTTTCGTTAAAGATCTCGAAAGCGGTGACAAATTAAATGATGTATTGGAAGGTACGTCAGGAAGGGTGGTTTGGGCTAACGATAACACCCACCTTTTTTACGTTAAGAAAGACCCGCAAACCCTGTTAGGGTATCAAGTTTATCGCCATAAACTAGGTACTGCGCAAAGCGACGATGCCTTGATTTACGAAGAAAGCGACCCGACGTTTTATACTTACATCAGTAAAAGTAAAGACAACCGCGTTATTTACATTCATCACAATAACACCGATAAAACCGGTGTAACTTTAGTCGACGCGAATGACCCGACAGCATCGACAGAAGTCTTCTTACCGTTAAAAGACGGGCAGGAATACAGTGTCGCTAAAGCAGAAGACGGGTACTACGTATTAACGAATATCGACGCAAAGAACTTCAGAATTATGAAAGCGCCGCTCGATGGCTTTAGCGATGTATCAACATGGCAAGAAGTGGTGGCGCATCGTCCTAATGTTTTTCTGCAAAACATAGAGGTGTTTAAAAATCACTTAGTGGTTAAAGAAAAAGAAAACGGCATGCTACGTATGGTGGTACACAACCTTACGTCAGGTGAAGAAAAGGTCATTCCCACGCAAGACCCAATTTACGGTGCATATTTTAACGCGAACCCGCAGATGGACACGAATAAGCTGAGGATTTACTACAGCTCACTAACGACGCCCGGCTCCATTATCGATATCAACTTAGATACGTTAGAAAGTGAGGTAATGAAACAAACTCGTGTTTCTGACACCTTCGACTCATCGGCTTACGCATCAGAGCGAGTAATGATAGAAGCCCGAGATGGCGTAGAAGTACCCGTGTCTTTGGTTTACCGAAAAGATAAATTTAAAAAAGATGGGACTAACCCACTTTATCAGTATGCGTACGGATCTTACGGCGCGACTATCGACCCAACCTTTAGAAGTAGTTGGCTGTCGTTGATAGACAGAGGTTTCGTGGTTGCTATAGCGCATATTCGCGGTGGGCAAATGCTAGGTCGCCAGTGGTATGAAGACGGCAAGATGTTTGAAAAAATGAACACGTTTACTGACTATATTGACGTAACCAAAGGACTGGTGGAACAGCAATATGCCGATAAGACTCGCGTGTTTGCTATGGGGGGAAGCGCCGGTGGCTTGCTTATGGGCGCGGTGGTAAACATGGCACCTGAACTTTACCTTGGGGTAAGTGCACATGTTCCTTTCGTTGATGTGGTAACGACCATGAGCGATGCTTCTATTCCTTTAACCACAGGCGAATATACCGAATGGGGCAACCCAGAGAATAAAGCTGAGTTTGACTATATGCTTTCGTACTCGCCTTACGACCAAGTAGAAGCCAAAGATTATCCACATATGCTGGTAACTACAGGGTTGCACGATTCGCAAGTGCAATATTTCGAGCCAATGAAATGGGTCGCGAAGCTGAGAGAGTATAAAACAGACGATAACCTTTTACTCTTTAAAACAGATATGGAAGCAGGACATGGCGGAGCTTCCGGACGATTTAAACGTTTCGAGTCCACGGCCCTTGAATATGCATTTGTGCTATACCTAGCGGGCGTACCGCTCTAAACACGGTTCAAATGCGTTAAGCAATATTTAACTAATAGCCCGAGTAAGCAAAATGCTTATTCGGGCTTTTTTATTTTTGTGTGTTTTTAGTATGCAGATTCTAATTGTAAAGCGTAAAGTTTAGTCATGGTGTTGAAAAACACTTTCAATTAGCATTCATAGGAGCTGAACATGACGACTACAGACACAATCAAAGGCAAAATTAACGAAGCTGAAGATATGGCCCGTAAAATTTGGCTAGCAGGCCTTGGCGCATACGGTAAAAGTGTTGAAGAAGCACAGGGTCGTTACGAAAAGTTAAGCGAAGAAGCGAACAAAATGTTCGATGAGCTGGTAACCAAGGGCGAGTCTCTTGAAGAAGACGCGAAAACCAAAGTGAAATCGACCACCAACGATGTTGAAAATCGCGTGGCTGACGTACGCAAAAAGCTAGGCCTTGACTCAGAGCCAGCGGATCAGCGCATTGAAGAACTCTCAGCTAAGATTGACGCCTTAACAGAGGCAGTAGCAAAGTTAGCGGCTAACAAGTAATTCCATGCTCCTTGTGGGCACCGGTTAGGTGCCCATGACGCACTTAGTCATTTAGCTAGGTTAAGAAAGACCGTTATTTGCCTAATTGCACATGAGTGACAGCATCGCTTTTGTTCATAAGCGTGGTGCTGGCATGCTTAGTAAATCTCCACACTGGAGGCGTTATGAGCAACAAAAATACTCCTAATTCAAAGTCAGTGTCTGCGCTAGACAGTAATTCTACTGCGCGCAACGGCATTGCGGCAACGCCCATCAAGTCTTCTCCACTATTCGGTTGGCTATACGCAGGTACTGATTTATTGTCGGCCAAGTTAGATCAAGTTGCAGGAATGGTCAGTCAAAGAATTGATGACACGCACGAAACTATCAATGCAATGCAGACCAAAGGGCTTGAAGTTGAAAGCGAGCTAAGGCAAACGCTTAATCCCTTTGCGATTGTGGATTCAGCGCAAAAATTGGTAAGTTCAACACCGCTTTTTTCGATGTTTTCCGGTGGACAGAAGCGCCAGCAAAAAGAGCAGCAGTTAGAAGCATTAAATGCAAAGGTTGACTTGCTTGTAGAGCAAGTTGCCCTTCTTGCAGCAAAAGAAGCGGCAAAACAAGTAAAGGCAAAAGAGACGGTTGCTAAGCCTGCGACAGCGAAATCAAGCGTAGCGGCGAACACTCCACGCGCTCGCAAAACATCCGCTGCTACAACGAAAGCGGCGTCAAAACCAGCCTCAACCTCAACGAAGCCAGCTACTTCAAAGTCGGCGGCATCAAGTAAAGCAAGTTCGACGACGAGTAAAAGCACAACTACAAAAACGTCAGCGAATAAGACTACGGCTAAAACTACGGCGTCTAAAACGTCGGGTTCTAAGGCTGCCCCTAAAAGCACTAGCGCCTCGTCAACCACCTCAACCGAGAAAAGTAGTACGAGCGCTGTGAACTCGAACAATGTCAAAAAAGACGGTGAATAGCGCGAGCGAAGCCTGACTCAATGTTGGGTACAGGCAGGTAGCTATTAAAGCTACTTGCCTTTTTATTTGTTTTTAACCCATAAATTTTGATGTTTTTTATAGCCAAAAAAGTCGAAAGGTTCCCAGAAACTTGGCACTAAATCATCTACTGCATCTGGCGTGAAATTATTTGAAAGTTGGCTCATTATTTCGCCGAGCCTGTCTTTACCTATACGCATCAGCTTCTTTCTATTAGCGGGGAAGTACAGATTTCTGCTTTTCGGGATGACTTCTTGTTCACCACTGGTGACATATTTTTGGTTTCTTGTTACCACTTTACATAGTGGCTCCGCCGGATGTTTAGGGTTTAGGCCAATAACAATGGCACACTCGTATTGGTCTTTTTCTTGGCCCTTTTCGTTTTCTGGTATAAAAGTAACGCCAAAGCCTTGAGGAAAATAGCCCACCAGGTCTATAAAGTCTTGCGCCAATTGTTTGTTCAATGCACCTTTCTTCGCCAACTGCTCAATAAGCAAATAACCTTTAGGCAAACTCATTCGCGAGTAATCGGATTTGGTAGACAGTACAATAGAAACGTAAATCTGAGGGATTTTGACTATTTCGCCTAGTCCCGTTTTCGAAACAAACGCATCTTTAACTACGCTTTGTAGAAAATTATTCGCTTCTTTATGCGTGAGAACAAACCTATCTCTCTCTTCTTTGTTATTTCCTACGTAGCTGGGGAGGCCTAGTCCATCAACGATGTATTTGAGCGTAAAATGATAGTTGAGCTTGAGTAGGTCCTTTCGCTGAGATTCTTCAAGTAAGCGAAATTCATCAAGCGTGCCATTTTCACCTTTTAAAATGGTTAATGCGGCAGGGCTTTGTAAGCCTATATCCTGTAATAGCGCGGCAGTGATAAGAGGGCGGCCCAGCTCTACTTTCCATTTGTCGTGCCAGTAACGGTTTCCGCGAAAGCGAGAAGAGGCCTCGCGATATTTTGAGAGGTACTTGTGGGCGATAGTATCGTGCTCTAAGAGTCTATCGACTAATCGCAATGTTAAAACGGCTTTGTAGAGAGGTTTGAAGCGCATATGAACACGAGCAAAATTACCCTCAGGACCTCGCGTTAGCAACATAATTGTGCCCAGAAGTTTCGCACTTAGCTGCTGTGTTTCTTGCCAGTTATCACCTTCGCAAAGCTCAATGATTTTAGTGCTTACAGCGTCCAGACGCTCTAACCTTGCTAAACGCTCTTCTTCAAGTTTCTCTGAGCTATTTTTTATTTGTTTGCTAAGCTGTTCAGCTAAGACTTCTTTATTTTTATTCCCCTCAATTTTTTTTAATTGGGCTTTTAAGTCTTCGATATGTTGTTCAAGCGCAGGCGTAAGAGAAAAGTAATGGCGTGCATCCTCGAACACAGAGCCATAGCCAGACTCTTGAGGATATATCATATTGATGAGTTGTTTTACTTGTTGCGTGTAAATACTATCGGGGTTTTGGCTTTGTGCGCTCACCGTAATCCTTTCAAATGATGCTGCGAATTGACATTAAATGGTTATGGTCAACTCGAGACAGTTTAGCGGGCGCACGTCTTATTTTACAACATGGCCTAGCTCTACTGCTTCACGTTTCTTCAGTTGACCTAAATGATACCGTAATTTTTCACTAATTTTGGTATTTCTTTTAATAACATGGAGTTGCGGCCACGACGCTCGTTCTCCGCTAACAATCAATTGTTCAATACTGTCTCGGGTTGGATTAGACAATACTTGCGATAAATTTCTAATTTGACGTTTGGGCAAAATATTGATGTTGCCGACGTACTGCTGATCAATAATAGAACGAACTTTATGAATCGCCAGTTTGGCCTCTTTATTTCCTGTGAGCCGCTCAATAATATCAATGGCAAAGATACTGTTGGTTTTAGCAAGCTGTCCAAGATGGCGAGCTGACATATCCCATAACGAGTTCGGATCGATACGATTAGAAGAAATAAACGGTACGGCAAGGGGGTTGGTCTGACTTACTATGCTGTGATTGACACCGTATAGCCGTGCGAGACGTTCATACGGAAGGTCTGCCATCAGTGAGCCATCGGCAAAACGACGGTTAGGGATATAAGGCACAATGTCGCCGGCCGGGGTTTTAGCGCGCAGTTGTACTGGACTATAAATAACAGGAACGGCGCAAGAGGCACGTACCGCCTGCGTTATGATCGCGTTAGGTGACGTTTTAGCATTTAATAACCGAGAATGCTGGTGTAAATCGGCGGGAGATACGGTTACGGTTATGTGCCGCCCTGTTTTCTTGAACGCTTCTTCAAAGGTAGTAAGGTCAAAGAGTTCTATTAATGCATTCTCAAGCACGGAGCTATCGAATAAGCCTTTTTTCCCCAAACCTGCAAAACTTCGCCAGTGCTTAAATGTTTCATAAATAAATTCAGCGCTCAACGCTTCCAACAACTGGTCGTGATTTCGCGTGCCTAGCATGGCAGCAATAATTGAGCCGGCACTTGAACCTGAGACAACGGTGGGCAAAAGGTTTTTTTCGTTAAGTGACTTTACAACACCAGCATGAAAAAAGCCTAAACCTGCGCCACCAGATAACATGAGGCAGCTACGGCCAAACGCATGGGCAGTTTCTTCAAAGAAAGATAACTTTTCGTAAAAATCTACCTGTTGTTCATCAGCGTGGAAAATTTGCTCTAGCGCAAGGGTAACTTCGTCAATGAACTGCTCAATTAAATACTTGGTGCCCACTTTACAGTGCAAAATGAGTAATGGATTGGCAATATTGCCCAAGTTACCATGAAGCCCTTCGTGAAGAATAGACATCAGGGCGTGAATATCGCCTTTTCCCCTGGCTAACTGAAGTCGCTGAACTCTTTTGCGGATAAGCTTATAATCGTAGTCATCACTAGCGTCTTCTGCTTTCCACTCTTGTGCACCAGATAGCGCGTCGTGTGCTAAGCACGCAGCTTCGAACTCATCGTAATTGCTCGCATGATCAATATCATGTTCAAGCTTTTTTAACCGCACGTCGAATACTGCCATGAAGAGTACCTATTAAGTTTAACTTCGGCCGAGAGACCTTCAAACATTCGCCTTGTCTACATGCCGCGATACCGCTTTAAAAACGGGTAACAATAATATTTAAGTCCTTAGATTCGTGCACAGTATCAATACACGCCGCGAATGCTAATCTTCCAACATTACTGACTAAGTCTATTGGCTAAAGTTAGAAACCACTACCTAATACAAAAAACATTCACACTAACTTCTTACTGGCGAAAGTCACAAACCTTACTACTTAATTTTCTTTTCACAGCTAACGTTTAGACTTTCATTTGCTTGTCTTCAATCAACAATTGGCAGTAATTTTACTTTTTACGTTGACCAATTCATAAGCACTCAGTAGCCTGACAAAGAGAATAATAAATCGGACCCTAGTTCGCAGTATGGAATGGAATGTTGAAACACTAAGCCTGGTATCAATTCCTTTAATTAGCGCTATCGTTGGATGGCTTACAAATTATTTGGCGGTAAAGATGATGTTTTACCCCATCGAGTTTGTTGGCATAAAACCTTTCTTTGGCTGGCAGGGGCTTATCCCCGCAAAGCGTCGTCAAATGGCAGAAATTGAGGTTGAGCTGGTTTTAGGTAAATTGCTGAGCGTTGAAGAATTAGCACAGCGCTTGGACGCCGATGAGCTAACGAAAGCGATCGAGCGTCGCTTGAGCCAAGTTATCCGTAAGGTGATCAACGACGTTATGGCAGAGTCGGCTCCCCAGTTATGGGCAGCGTTGCCCGTACAGGGTAAAAACCTGGTTTATCAGCGCATAGAAAACGACATTCCTAATGTTGTTCATAAAATGGTGGACGACTTCCAACACAACGTATCTGAAATTTTAGATATCAAAGAACTCGTCGTAGAGCAGTTAGTTAATGCGCCTGAGCTAGTTAACGAAATCTTTCTCACCGCAGGCAGCAAAGAATTTCCATTTATCGTGCGTTCGGGGCTTTATTTTGGTTTTTTATTTGGCTTACCGACAATGGTGTTCTGGTACCTTTTTCAAGCGTGGTGGATATTACCTTTGGGCGGTTTACTCGTGGGGTATGCCACCAATTGGATCGCGATAAAAATAATCTTCGAGCCCAAACGACCCAGAAAAATTGGCCCCGTCACAATTCAGGGCATGTTTTTAAAGCGCCAAAAAGAGGTGTCAGAAGTTTACTCGGCCATTATAGAGAAAAAGCTGATTACGCCCAAAAATATTACCCATGTTATTTTACATGGCTCGGGGTCGGCGCAGCTTTTAGAGCTTATTGAACTACACGTGAATGACGCCATTGAACGTTATGTAGCTATAGCGCAGCCTTATTTTGCGCTTGGCGTTGGCTCTGAAAATTATCATCAGATGAAAGCGTTAGCGGTCCGCCAGATATTCGATAACTCAGACAAATATTTGTTGTATGCCTTTGATTATGCCAACAACGCGCTACAGGTCGGGCACGATTTAAGTGAACGCATGCAGGCGCTGAGCGTTGAAGAGTTCGAAGGCGTATTGCGACCAGCCTATCAACAAGACGAATGGAAACTTATAGTGACCGGAGCGATTTTAGGTATGTTGGCAGGGGGCGCACAGCTATATTTTGTGTTTATGTAGCTAACGAAAACCTCTCAAATGGGCTAACTTATGAAAACTGCGCAAAAAATTTTACTCACCGCGCTTACTTTGTTTAACGAACACGGTGAGAATACCGTGACCAGCGTAGATATTGCGCTTGAGTTAGATATTAGCCCCGGAAATCTTTACTACCACTTTAAAGGGAAAGATAGCCTTGTCAGTGCGTTAATGAAGATGCATGAGCAACAAATGCAGAAGGTACTCAACCGCGACAAACTCAATACGCTTCACCCAGAAGAAATCATGGTCTACCTATATCTGCTCATCGATAGTATTCACGTATTTCGCTTTTTCTATCGTAGCCCAGCAGATCTGGCGGAAAAATACCCCGCAATAGTGCGACCTCGTCAGCACATTATCACCCGCTTAAACAAACAGCTGGCATTTCTGTTTGACTCGCTGTCCCAACGGGACATGTTAATTGCGTCAAAAACGGACAGAGCGCTGCTTGTAGATTTGATCTCTTTGATTATTACTCAATCTTGTCAGTTTGATGAGCTAAACAGTCATATGGATAGCACAATGCAGCGCTATCATGCACTCTCGCTTATGATGGTAAGTGTGCTGCCTAGGTTGGCACTGTCAGATGAGCAAAAAAAGCAGTTAGAACAAATCCTTAATTCTCAAGATTTTGTGAGAGGTTGTGCTACTCACTCGCCCCTCGACTTCGCTTAAAGGAATAAAAATGGCAAAAACGCTCAGTTTCTTAGATAAGTCATTTTGGATAACAGAGTCTGACGAGAACCCCAAACACGTTGCGTGCTTGCAGCTTCTCGCACTGCCAGTAGGAGCAAAAAGCACTGAGTATGTCCCCAATTTATTTCAAGAAATAAGAAGTTTTGCTCGTGCTACATCACCGTTTAACTGTGCGGTAAAAACAGTATTGGGCTATCCAATAGGCTTTGCGCCGGTAAAAAAACTGAACATGGACTATCACGTTCAAATTCACAAAGTGGCTGATGTTACTAACAGAGAAGCCTTGGATGGGTTTGTGGCAAGACTTCATGCTTCGCGTTTAGACCCTGACAAGCCGTTGTGGCAGTACCACTTTATTTTTGATGAAAATAGCGACTCTTTTGCCATTTATGCAAGAGTACACCACATGTATGGCGACGGTGCCACGCTAGTGCGTTGGTTTCAATCAGGGTACGTGTCTCATTCCCATGAATCTAAATTCACCCCAGTTTGGGCACTTAAGCGGCTAAGAAACAAACGACGGGAACCCGCAAGCTTTTACAAGCGCTTAGTGGGGGTGGGTTATGCGCTAAAAACGGCATTCGATCTCTTAATTATTTTTATCCGCATTTTTATGAAGATACTAAGAGTTAACCCTCACTATATGCCTATACCTTTTACCGGCACTAAAACCGTGCTCACAGGGCAAGTAAAGGCCGGTCGGGCAGTGGCTACAATGGATTTAGACTTTAAGCGCGTAAAAGCGTTAGCCCGGCGCACCCGCTCCACGGCAAATGAGGTATTACTTTGTGCGTTTGACATTGGTGTTCACAAACTGCTTCAAGACCACGGTCAAGTATTTAAAAAAGCGCTCTTTACTAATATGCCCATTAATTTGCGAAAACCGGGTGAGAAAACCACCGGGAACAAAATTGCGATAGTCCCGGTTCAACTTGCACACGGCGAAACCGACCCTTACCTTCGTTTACGCCAAATTGTGGTGAATCACCGCATTGTGAAACATGCAGCACAGCACGCCCGTCCGGCAGCATTTAGCGGCTATACCATCGTTATTCAATCGCTAGCCTTGGTTTTCGAATGGCTCAGGCTATCAAGCGTGGTAAAACCGATAGCAAATATACTCATATCTAATGTCCCCGGGCCTAAAGATTTTCGCTATTTAAAAGACGCCAAGCTATTAGCGTGTTACCCCATTTCCACCATGACACCGGGTGGCGGTGTCAATATCACGCTGATGACATACGCCGGGACTGCGAATGTTGGCTTGGTGTGCTGCAATAAAAATATTGAATCCTTGCAGCCCCTAGCTCGCTACGTAGAAGAAGCTTTCGATATGCTTGAAGCCAGTGTTGATAACCCTAGGCTGAATATAGAAGATATTGGTGAGCAGGTGGATACGGTACCGGTCTCCATAGTCTCAGACCATTAGTCATCCGCTAAAACAGTACTATTGACGTAGATAAAAGCGTAAAACGCCTTCTTCTACCCGAACGTTTTGGCCGAGTTTAGAAAAGAGAACCTCGCGCCAGTGGTTATCTCGCATGGTATGAGTTAAATCTTTTTGAGTAATTTGCTTTTTTAACGCGCTGTCAATGTGTGGAACGTGATAGTCCAGCACCGCTTGCTTTGAACCTGACAGATAGAGTGTCAAATAATCAGCCGCCATGTCGGATGTGCCTGCGCTAAATAAGGAAAGCGCTGATTTTAGCGGCCCACCAAGCAGACTATTAACACTTTTTGGAAAGAAACGAGTGAGTAAAAATTGGGTGTCTTTAATTAAGGCGTAATCATCGTTCACTAGCGTTACGCTATCAGTGGTAAGCCCGGTAAGGTATAGCGTACTCATGTTTTTGTCGTAAACCGGTGTGGCAGAAAGGGTAAATACGACGTGAGCGCGATAAATAGTGGTAGCGGCTACGTCAATTTTTACCGCTGACAAGCACTGCAGCCCAATTCGATTGCTTTCATTGCCTAGCGTCACCTTGCCTTCAAGGACGGATACGGTGCCGGCCCCGATAGGGATTTCGAAAACAAAGGTATAGGGAAAGCTATCTTTTACAAGGGCGTTAAGCTCAGCTTTAGTAAAATCGTCGTGGGTAAGCTTGCCCAGTTTCACAAGCCATTGTGCTAGGTAGACTTTGCATTTGTCTTTAAACGATAAGTTATTGGTCAAGGTGTATTCTTAGCCTAATTTTGCTAGGCAGTGGCTTGTAACTAGACAGTTTAACGTAGTGTAGATACCGATTTTCTACTTAAATTATCAGGATTGTTAGATTTTTTAAATCTTACCATTTAAATCTTTTCTTGATGAAACAATGTTTGCTAATCTGGTCATACCACAACGTTTTATTAACATTTATTTGGTTTCGGCTTAAGGAGCTGGCGAAATGAGCGAAGTACTCAGCAAATACGATTACATCATTATTGGTGGCGGCTCAGCAGGTGCGGTGCTTGCCACGCGTTTGTCTGAAAACCCTGCGCTGGATATTTTGCTACTGGAGGCTGGCTCGAAAGATACTAACCCACTTATACACATACCGTTTGGCTTATCGATACTTAGTCGCTTTGAAGGTATTGGCTGGGGGTACCACACCGCCCCGCAAAAAGAGTTGTACGACCGAGAGTTATTCTGGCCTCGCGGCAAAACGTTGGGCGGCAGTAGTTCAGTGAATGCCATGTGTTATATTCGAGGGCAAAAAGAAGACTACGACCGCTGGGCAAATGAAGAGGGCGCTGAAGGTTGGTCTTTCGATGACGTATTACCCTACTTCAAACGTTCAGAAAACTTTGAAGAAGGGGCGGATGAATTTCATGGAACTGGTGGACCGCTGAACGTGAGTAAGCTGCGTCACACTAGCGTTTTGTCTGAAACCTTCGTAAATTCCGCTTCGTTTGCTGGCTATAAACAGCTTACCGACTTTAACCGCGACGACCGCGAAGGGATCGGCTTCTATCACGTCACTCAAGATAACGGTCAGCGCTGCTCAACCGCGAAAGGGTACTTAACCCAAGCTAAGCATCGCAATAATTTAACCGTGCTTACCAAGGTCGCAGCAGAAAAAGTGCTGCTAAAAGAAGGGTGGGCCATTGGTGTTCAGGTGCGAGAAAAAGGCGCGGTAAGTCGCTATTTTGCTAAAAGTGAAGTCATCCTATGCGGCGGTGCGATTAATTCACCACAACTTCTGATGCTATCGGGTATCGGCCCAAGAAATGAGCTAGAAGATAAAGGCATTTTTGTACACCAAGATTTGCCGGGCGTGGGGCAAAACTTACAAGACCATTTAGATGCGATTGTTCAATATACCTGTAAGGCCAGAGAAGGCTATGCGGTGGCACTTGGCGCGTTACCCTCTTATGTGAAAGCCACTGCCGACTATGCGTTCAAACGAAATGGCATCTTTTCATCGAATATCGCAGAAGCAGGCGGTTTTGTTAGTTCAAGTTTAGCCTCGCAGGGGCCAGATATTCAATTTCACTTTTTACCGGCGATATTGAACGACCATGGTAGGCAACTGGCTTTTGGTTACGGCTATGGACTGCACGTATGCTGTTTGTACCCAAAAAGTCGCGGTACTATATCGCTTCAAAGTAATCACCCGGCTGATCAAGCGCTTATCGATCCAAACTATTTATCCGCCGCTGAAGATCAACAAGTAATGATTGAAGGCGTGCGTATAGCACGAAAACTACTTTCCGCCCCCGACTTTGATAGGTTCCAAGGAAGCGAACTGTATCCGGGAGAGGAAGCGCAAACCGATGACGAAATTCTAGAGTTTTTAAGAGAGCGAGCCGAGACCATCTATCATCCTATCGGTACCTGCAAAATGGGCAGCGATGACGACGAAATGGCGGTAGTGGATAATCAGTTACGGGTTCGCGGTGTGGCCGGTTTAAGGGTGGTGGATGCCTCGGTAATGCCAAGCTTAATCGGCGGCAACACCAACGCACCTACCGTTATGATTGCAGAGCGCGCTGCGGAATTTATTAAAGCGGCGCACGAGGGTCAGCCCGTTTCTATTGGAAATGCGGAGTCGGCGTAAAGCTACTTAGTTTTTTGCATAAAAAGGTCGGCAGCACAGTCGCACATTTCTTCGATGTGGCTGCTGTCGGCATAAATACCGTCTATCAACAGCCTGGCAATACCATGTAACGTGCCCCACGTAACCTGGGCTAAACGAAGAGCATTTTGATTATTTGGCAGCAAGCCTTTTTCTTGCCAATAGCGTGTCATAGTTACCTGAAACTGAAAACACGGAAACGCCACTTCTTTAAGGTCGCTTGTCGCAGCTTGGTTCTGCCAAATAGTGCGACCAAACATGAGTTCATACATCTCGGGGTTGTCGGCGGCGTAGCCGATGTACTCGTGAACAAACTCACGAAAACGCGCTTGCGGTGATTTGTCTTCTTGCTCAAATATACGCTTGGCCGTTGAATGCCAGTCGCTAAACCCTTTTGCCGCGATGGCGCTTAACAAGGCGCTTTTATCTTTAAAATGATGATAGGGTGCAGTTCGCGAGACTCCGGCGTCTTCTGCCAGTTTTCGAAGGGATAAACTATCAACACCGTGCTGAGATAACCGCGCCGTGGCGGCTTCTAACAGCGCACTTCGCAAATCGCCGTGATGATAGCTTTGTACTGCATTAGCCATATATCAAATGTGTCCGTTTTCAAATTAAGCCGAATAGATAACGTTTTATCTTGACAGTGTCAACATAGCCTTTTATCTTGACGCTGTCTAGTTTGCAAATTTGTTAACAGGAACAGCCCAAGGAGACAGCGCAAACCATGAAGTACTCTACATTAGAAATAAAACAAGAGGGCCATATTGCCCACGTAGTACTTAACCGCCCAGATGCAATGAACAGCATGATCCCTGAATTTTGGACAGAGCTGCCAGCGGCTATTCGTGAAATAGATGATGAAGCCAATGCCCGCGTTATTGTTATTTCATCTACAGGAAAGCATTTCTCTGCCGGTATGGATTTATCGGTGTTTCTGAACATGAAAGAAGATTTTAAGGGCGACCCATCGCGCAGAGCAGAACGCATGCGCCGTATGGTTATGCTGCTACAAGATAGCTTTACCGCCATTGAACAGGCACGTATGCCGGTTATTGGGGCGGTTCAAGGTGGGGCTATCGGTGGTGCGGTAGATTTGCTTAGTGCGTGCGACATGCGTTATTGCACTCAAGATGCTTTTTTCACCATAAAAGAAACCCAGTTAGGCATGACGGCAGACGTAGGCACCCTTCAGCGACTGCCTAAGCTTATTCCTATTGGTGTTGTGAAAGAACTGGCTTACACCGGGCGTAACTTTGGTGCCGCAGAAGCGCAGCAACTCGGTTTTGTAAATAAAGTTTTTGACGACCAGGCTTCAATGCTAGAAGCCGTAATGAAAATAGCTCAGCAGATTGCGATGAATTCGCCACTAGCGGTTTCAGGCACCAAGACGATGATTAATTACGCAGTTGAACATACGGTAGCGGAAAGCTTAACGTACATGGCCACATGGCAAGCGGGGATGTTCCAAATGGAAGATGTGTTTAAAGCTATGGAAGCACAGAAAACAAAAACGTTGCCGGAGTACCCGCCATTGCATCCAGCTATCAAAAAAATGAATTCATAGGTTTAGGTTTGAAAGCGCGCTAACTGCGCAGCGGTGGTAGCCGATGGTGGCCTTTTTACTATAAGGGAAGGTGAACGCTGGTGCGCAACTCAAACCTACACACGTATTGTATGTAATTAGTGAAATCATAACGTGCCTTCGAAAAAGAGCGCATTAGATAAAAATATTTAAACAGGCTTTTTAACGGCTTTTACCAAGCCAAAACGACTTTCAGGAATGTATCATGAATCAGACCGTTACCGATCATCCCGTTTTCCCTCATTTATTTCGCCCGTTAGATTTAGGTTTTACTACTCTTAAAAACCGCGTTCTGATGGGCTCTATGCACACGGGGTTAGAAGAGTTACCCGACGGCCACAAACGTATGGCGGCCTTTTATGGCGAACGTGCCAGAGGCGGCGTGGGTCTCATCGTCACCGGTGGTATTGGGCCAAATGAAGAAGGCGCTACGCATCCGTCAACGTTTCGTTTAGACACCGACGAAGCGGTTAAAAACCATAAAGAAGTGACAGATGCAGTGCACATTGCTGGTGGCAAAATTTGTATGCAAATTCTGCATACGGGTCGCTATGCGTATAGCCCTAAGCTTGTGGCACCTTCTGCAGTACAAGCGCCTATTAACCCGTTTAAGCCTAAAGCACTTGAAGCTGAAGAGATTGAAAAGCAGGTTGAAGATTTCATTACTGCAGCGACCCAAGCTCAGCGCGCGGGATACGATGGCGTTGAAATCATGGGGTCTGAGGGCTATTTCCTTAATCAGTTTATTGCAAAACGCACAAATCACCGTGACGATGAGTGGGGCGGCGAATATGAAAACCGCATCCGCTTGCCTATTGAAGTCGTGCGCCGCGTGCGCGAGGCCGTAGGTAAGAACTTCATCATTATCTACCGCTTGTCAATGCTTGACCTTGTTGAAGGTGGTTCTACTTACGAAGAAGTAGTACAGCTTGGTAAAGAAATAGAAAAAGCAGGTGCAACTATCATTAATACCGGTATTGGTTGGCACGAAGCGCGTATTCCAACCATTGCCACCAAAGTACCTCGTGCGGCATTTACGTGGGTTACCGCTAAATTTCGCGAAGCGCTTTCAATTCCGGTTATTACGTCAAACCGTATTAACACGCCTGAAGTGGCTGAAGAAGTGCTGTCTCGTGGTGATGCTGATATGGTGTCTATGGCCCGTCCGTTCTTGGCTGACCCTGACTTTGTGCGCAAAGCGCAGCAAAATAAAGCCGATGAAATCAACACGTGTATTGGCTGTAACCAAGCCTGCCTTGACCACGTATTTAACGGTAAAATGACTAGCTGTTTGGTAAACCCCCGCGCCTGTCACGAGCTGGAAATTAACGTAAAGCCTGCTGACACGAAAAAGCGTGTTGCGGTAGTGGGCGCAGGCCCAGCAGGATTAGCCGCGGCAGTAACCTCTGCCCAGCGCGGTCACGACGTTGTGATTTACGATGCGTCTAGCGAAATTGGTGGCCAATTTAATATCGCAAAACAAATTCCTGGCAAAGAAGAGTTCTACGAGACGCTGCGCTATTTCAAGCGCCAGATTGAGCTTCATAAAAACATTACGCTTAAACTGAATACTTATGTTGATGCGGCTGCGCTAAACGATGAAGGGTTTGACGAAGTGATGATTGCCACGGGTATTAAACCACGCACGCCAGCGATTGAAGGTATTGAGCATGAGAAAGTACTGACCTACATCGAAGTGTTAAAAGAAAAGAAACCTGTTGGCAATAAAGTCGCCATTATCGGTGCTGGCGGCATTGGTTTTGATACGGCTGAATACCTGTCTCATGGTAAGGAAACGCCAAGCCAAGACATTCCTGCGTTTATGAAAGAGTGGGGTATTGATATGACCTTCTCGGCCCGCGCAGGTATTGAAGGGGTTAAGCCGCAGCCAGAACCGTCGCCAAGAGAAATTTTCCTCCTTCAGCGCAAGACCACAAAAGTTGGCGCGGGTTTAGGCAAAACTACGGGATGGGCGCACCGCGTAGGCTTGCTAGCCAAAGGCGTGACCATGATCCCAGGTGTAAGTTATGACAAAATTGATGATGAAGGGCTACACATTACAGTAGAGGGCAATAAACAAGTATTGCCGGTAGACAACATCATCATCTGCGCAGGACAAGAGCCGATGCGTGATATCGTTGAAGGCTTAAACATGCCATATCACCTGATTGGCGGTGCCGACGAAGCGTTAGAGCTAGATGCTAAACGGGCCATCGACCAAGGCACGCGCGTGTGCGCAGCGGTTTAATTTATAAGCTACAAAACGTTAGCAGTGTAAAACGCTAGCATAGTAGAAAGCGCTTCAGTATGAAGCGCTTTTTTTATGTAAATATTCAAGGTGAGGCTGTTGCTATCTGTTGCAGTGACATAGATCTGTTATTATCTTTCTCTTTTTCTATCGGGATAACCATGACATTCAGTAACACCAATGACCTTGTTCAAGCAGTGAGCAATGCTCCTGAAGCTATCGAGTTTAACGACGTTATTGCGCTCGTTGATAGCGCCTTTGCCTTCACGCCAACCGCTTTCACCAATGGCGATGTGTCAAACGATGCAAACCAGAACAACGGCTCATGCAAACTACTCGCACTCGGTCAGTATTTAAACCTTAGTCAAGCACAAACACTGGCCTTGTTCGGGCGATTTTATCGTGAAGACGTACTCAATAACCCTGAAGGTGACGATCACGCCAATATCCGCAATTTTATGGAAACAGGTCATGAAGGTGTGGTGTTTGAGGTGTTTCCGTTAGTTGAAGTTAGCAAATAAACGACTTTTCAGTGTGGTTTAAATAGGTGTACTTTGATGAAAGTACACCGTTTGGTTAAATTTAATTTCTCTCACTTAAAATCAATTCATTCGTCTTTGGCAGTATGGCGAAGTCGAACTCACCCAACACATTCATGCCCAACAGGCCATCGGTATCGGGAAGGGCGTCTTCGGGTAAAACAATGGCGGAAACATCATTGAACTCGTATCCCGCAAAGTAAAAGCGCGGTATTTGAACAAGTGGAGCTTCTATCGTTCCCGACGCGGTTCTCACGTTGAAGTTACCAATAAACGTGAGGTTACGCATACGCCCTAATCGAGCAAATAGCCGTGAGGATATTGCGGTGGTACTGGCACCGGTATCTAAAATCATGGTGGCTTTTTGGTTAAGGGCCTTTGCCTCAAGGCGGTATTGATCGCCAATGCGTTCCAAGGTCACGCGGGTTTGATATCGAGCAGTTCCCGGGCTTGCGGGTTCAATTTCGCTATCGTTCGACGCGGTGTCTGCGCTAGCCATATCACGTATTTCATAGGCTTTATCTCGAATGATATTGGCGTCTCTGTCGTTTAATGGCAGAGCGGCGAGTACATCCTCCATTAGCGTAAGTTTTTGCTGGTAGGCGTACGCTTCGGCCAAATTAAGGGTGTAATGTTTAGCGTCGGGTATTCGCTGGTATAAGGGCTCGTTTAGTCGGGCGACTAATTCCCATTGTTCGTCTTGACTGAGTTGAGTTTGCGCCTGCTGATAAAGGGTGGCTATTTTTGTATCGATAAGCGATAGCGTTTCGTTTGAAAGAGGAAGTTCAGCCACGTCGTAATAATGCACGAGCGCCGTGGGGAGGGGCTTTGTTAACTCAATCAGCTCACCTTCTAGCAACAGCAGCGATTCGTTGAACGGGTCATTTTTTAAAAAGTTCGATAGCTCAGTAGCGAGCAACGCGTACTGTCCGTTGTTGAGCAGGGTAGTCAGTGAATCTACATCGTCTTGGTTAAGTTGTGCTGAAGCTGAGCGCCGATCTTCACCTTCACTTGATAGCGTATTAGCGCCGTTAGCATTCGACAATGAGGTGGGAGAACGTTTTTTATTGAAGGGCTCTGCCTTGCCCTTTAGTTGTGCTTCGCTGTCTAACGCTGATTCGTCTTCTAAAAGGTGTTCATAGCTAGCCTCTATCCCATAAGCTGTATCGTTATGCTGCTTTAAGCTAAGCCATAGGTAAACGTTTATGCCTAACGACACACACAGAAATAATGTAAGCAGAACAGCCAGCCATTTTTTCATTATTTTATACACGCCTTTCCGTAAACATCTATAAATTGCTTCGGCATACGCTTTGGCGCGCCAGTATCAAGGCTAACGCATACGAAGGTTGTCACGGCATCAAAAACCGTTTTGTTTCGCTTGAGGCAGATAAACTGGAACTGGCGTTTCAAGGTCAGTTTGTTATCACAATGCACAATCCAAGTGGCGCATTCTAAGATGTCGCCAAGATGAGTAGGCAGGTGATAATTGAGTTCGTGACGTTTAATCACCATGCCTCGGTTTAGCGCCTGGTAATCTGCAAAGTGTAAGCCCAGCGAATTTGAATGTGCCCAAGCCAGATTTTCTACTTGAGACAGGTACGCTACATTATTCACATGCTGATAGTGGTCAATGTGCGTCTCATCTATGTGCCATTGCTGAACGTATGGATTCTCTAACACCCAGTTTAGGTTAGTGTGGCTCAAATTTTTTCCTTGTTGCTTAACATTCTCAGTAGAAAGCGGTATAAGTCAGCGATTAGACTGACTCTGTTACACGTTAGGTAACGGGTTATCTTCAGGTAGCGCTACGTTTTCATCTAATAGCGCCTGCATTAATGCTTTTTCTCGTACCAGCACGGGTTGAATAAAGCTTTGCACGTCGCCCAGCGCTTTAAACGCATTGAAGCCCCGTTCTAAAAATTTATGAAGCGCAAGCAAGCCCGCAAGTTTAGCGGGGCGGCGAGACAGTGAAATCAACATACCGATACCACGAACTTTTATCACATCGGAAAGTTGATCGCCCAAATGTGAAATGATATCGATTTGATGCTTACGGTCGTCCATTCGGCCAACGGCTCGGTAAGCCAATGCGTAATTATCCCGATTAATAGGCTCATCGGGAAAATGTGTTTGAAGGTACTGGGCCATTTCCATATCTAAATCAAAAGACAGGGCATTTAGCGCTAACGCGTCATCCATTGCATTCATGGCTTTGTCTGGCAACACTTTGGCTAACTTGGGAATGACCCGAACCAAGTCGGCATCTCGCTGGCTGAAATCTTTGGGTCCGTATAGCTCTTCAACGAAGAACCCCATGGCTTTTTGATAGCGACTTTGCGTCGCTAAGTCGTCGTGGGATACTAACAGGCGCTCACATTGCCAGTGTTGCAGTTGATGAATAACTGACATCACCCCTAACTGATTGGCTAAATCGCGAAGGGCATTTACCCTGTGAATATGTTTTGCTATATCTTGCGCCAAGTGAAGCACTCCGTAGTACGTCGTTATTTATTCATGTCCGTTGTAAACCTAGATTGACCCATGCAAGCGCGGCTTTCAAGTGAGATGACAAAGTTTTACTGATATACTCTTGCGCCATCAACTCAGCTTGCTTGTTAATATTTTTTGGACGTAATGAACACCCAACGTAGTCAAATTTCTCCTGAAAACATTGCTATCAAAGATATCACCATTGAAGAAAAAGGCGGCGCACAGATCGCAAACGCTGAAATAGACAATGATGTTCCCACGTTAATCTCATTATTTAATAGCACCTTTGAAGATTACAACACCCGATTGGTGTTAGGTGACGATGAGCCCATTTATATCCCGGCAGGCGACGATACGGGTTACCACCAGATAGTTTTTGCACACGGCTTCTTCTCGAGTGCGTTACACGAAATCGCGCATTGGTGTATTGCCGGTGAGAAGCGCCGACAGCTCGAGGACTACGGCTATTGGTATTGCCCCGATGGGCGAGACGAGGCCCAACAAGCAGACTTTGAAAAAGTGGAAATTAAGCCGCAAGCCATTGAGTGGGCTTTTACAGAAGCCGCCGGCAGAAAGTTTCAGGTAAGTACCGATAATTTGAATGGGGCAGAGCCTGATAGAGAAGGCTTTACGCGAAACGTAGCGGCTCAGCGTGCTCATTATAACGAACACGGCTTTCCCCCACGAGCAAAGCGCTTCATAGAGGCTTTATCGGCAACATTTAACGGTGATAGGCAAGCTAAACCAACGGGAGCAGATGCGGCATGAATGAAACTGGTAGTAGCCCAGCCTTGTTTAAACTTGGGGTTGTGGTAAACCCGTTTGCCGGTATAGGCGGCGCGCTCGCGCTAAAAGGCAGCGATGGTGCTGAAATTCGTGAAAAAGCGCTGGCTATGGGGGCCGAGAAAAAAGCCAATGAAAAAATGGCGAAAGCGCTCAGTATTCTTGAAGCGCTGTCAGGTCAATTTATCGTATTCACAGCGTCCGGTGACATGGGTGAGACGGTGTGTGAATCCTTGGGTGTTTCTTACAAGGTAATCTACGCCTCTGACGCTGAACAAACCGAAGGTGAAGATTCAGAGCGCGCGGCAAAAGCCATGGTAGATGCTCAAGTCGACTTACTGCTATTTGCCGGAGGCGACGGTACCGCGCGCAATATTTGCAGTGTGGTTGGCACTCAAGTACCGGTTTTAGGTGTGCCAGCGGGCTGTAAAATTCACTCAGGCGTTTACTGCGTATCACCAGCGGCAGCAGGGCAGGTAGTAAGCCAAATGATCGCCGGTGAACTAGTAAGCGAAATGGATGCCGAAGTGCGTGACATTGACGAAAACGCGTTTCGCGAAGGGAAAGTTATTGCCAAACACTATGGTGAAATGCGCGTGCCGGCCGAGTTAACTTACGTACAAGCGGTAAAAATGGGCGGTAAAGAAGATGAAGCACTGGTGCTTGATGATATTGCTGCCTATGTTAGCGAGATTATGGATGATGAACCCGATACGTACTTTGTTATGGGGTCAGGCTCTACGGTAGGCGCTGTCATGGAGTTTCTTGGCTTAGACAACACCTTGCTAGGTGTGGATGTGGTTAAGGAAGGAGAGTTAATAGCAAGTGACGTTACCGCTGATGAACTTGTTTCATTGACTCAAAACAAACCGACCAAAGTCATTTTAACTGTGATTGGTGGTCAGGGCCATATTTTAGGGCGTGGAAATCAACAGTTAAGCCCGGCTTTTATTCGCCAAATTGGCAAACAAAACATGCTTGTTGTGGCTACAAAGCAAAAGCTACAGGCATTAAACGGCAAACCGCTTCGCTTAGATTCAAGCGACGCCGCGCTTGACGCTGAATTGGCAGGTGCGTTTACGGTTATTACCGGCTACAAAGACAAAGTACTTTGCCAGGCTGTTTAAACGATTGGCGTTTGGTGCAAACCAATTTCATCTCGAATTGAAATATAGAAATCGAAAACTGATATACAACAACAGGAAGGAGTAAGACGTGTTACCACCCGCTGCAGCCCCTCAAGGGGTAGTGAAAGCTATCGCTGAAATTGAAGCATCACTTGATGACGTGGTGAACCACGGCAGTGACGATGAACTTTTCATTGCAAGTTATTTGCAAGGCCACTTCGCGGTAGAAGCGCGACAGCTAGAAATGCGTGAAGACGCTTCATTGGAATTGTTAAACGAAAAAATGCTATCAAGCCTTGATAGTGCGTTTAAAAACAATGAACTGGAAAGTGAGGATGCAAAGCAAGTTAAAGCGCTTTGGGCACGACTAGTCGCAATATAATTGCGACTTCTAGCCTTGAGCCTAGACATTAAAATTTCTCCCTTCGATATTTTTTCTCTTTTTACAATCCGTTACAGTTTTCAACGTCATAATCCTTTATTAACTGCTAGATTGATTTATCTTTAAGGCAGGCATAGCGCCGCTTTGTGGTATTTAGCACAATTAAAAAGATTAAGGATGACGAAATGAGTGTACTTAAACACCTCACCAAGCGCTTAAAAGTAAGCGTAGGTGTATTGGCAGTAAGTAGCACGCTGGTAAGCTCAGCGTTTGCTAAAAACGACATAAATATCGACTACGAAAAGTTTACTACCGATAACGGGTTAACCGTAATTGTCCATGAAGACCGCAAGGCGCCAGTGGTAGCTGTGGCGGTGTGGTACAAAGTAGGCTCCAAAGATGAGCCTGAGGGTAAATCTGGGTTTGCGCATTTATTTGAACACTTAATGTTCAACGGCACCGAAAATTATGACGACGAATGGTTCGGTCCGCTTCAAGAAGCCGGTGCTACTGGCTTAAACGGCACCACAAATTTTGACCGCACAAATTACTTCCAAACCGTTCCTACCCCAGCCCTTGACCGCATATTGTGGATGGAATCAGATCGCATGGGGCATCTTTTAGGTGCGGTAACACAAGAGAAGTTAGACGAACAGCGTGGCGTTGTACAAAATGAAAAGCGCCAAGGTGAAGATCAGCCTTATGGAAGCGTGTTTACCCACATCTTTGAAGGCTTATTTCCTGTAGGGCATCCTTATCACCACACGGTGATTGGTTCAATGGAAGACCTTAACTCAGCGTCTTTAGACGACGTAAAGGGCTGGTTTAATAAATATTATGGCCCCAATAACGCAATTTTAGTGTTAAGCGGTGATATTAACGCCGAAGAAGCGAAGCCGCTGGTAAACAAGTACTTTGGGGATATTGAGCCGGGTCCTGCGCTATCTAAATGGCAAGCATGGGTGCCGAAACGCAGCGTAAATACCCGTGAAATTATTCAAGACAAAGTGCCTCAATCACGTATTTATCGCCTTTGGGTGTCGCCTGAGAATACATCTTCAACCGCAACCGATTTGTTTATTGCAGCAAGCGCGTTGGGTGACGGCAAAAATTCTCGTCTTTATAAAGAACTGGTTTACGACCAACAAATCGCAACCAATGCTTCAGTGTTCAATTACGAGCTGCAAATGGCATCAATTTTTGGCGTTACGGTTGACGTGAAAGACGGCGTTGACGTGGCTAAAGTGGAAAAAGAAATCGACAAAGTCATTAGTGAGTTTTTGCGCAAAGGTCCAAGTAAAGATGAAGTCAAATTGGTGTCGACTAAACGTCGAGCTTCAATTATTCGTGGTCTTGAAGAAGTGGGTGGTTTCGGCGGTAAAGCCGATACGCTTGCTACTGGTGAATTTATTGCTGGCGATCCTAATTACTTTAAAACCGAATTAGATGAGCTGGGACAGGCAACACCTAAAGGCGTTAAAGCGGCAGCGAATAAATGGCTAAAAGAAGGGTGGCACCAAATTACGGTTGTACCTTTCATTGAGCATGCAGCCGTTGCTGAAGGTGTTGATCGCAGTTCAGGTTTGCCATCAATTGATACAGAAACACAGTTAAGCTTCCCTGACGTTACGGAAACTACGCTTTCTAACGGCGTTAATGTGGTGTTTGCAAAACGCTCGACGGTTCCACTGGTGAATGTAGCGGTGCAATTTGACGCAGGCTACGCCGCTGATGCAGGTGGCAAGCTGGGCCTTGCAAGTTTTACCACGCAGATGCTCGACGAAGGCGCGGGTAAATACGATGCTTTAGAACTAGCAGCAGAGCTTGAACAGTTAGGAACCAATTTAAACGCTGGCTCAAATTTAGATACCACGACAGTTAGCATGTCGATGCTAACGGAAAATATGGAACTTTCTTTGGAACTTCTCGGTGATATCTTAAAATCACCTACATTCAAAGAAGAAGAGATTGAACGTCAACGTGCGCTTATTTTGAGTAATATAGCACAGCAAAAAACTCGCCCTGTAAGTATTGCCCTTACTTTGCTTCCACCGCTTATCTATGGTGATGACCATGCCTATGGTATTCCATTTACCGGTACCGGAACCGAGCAAGACGTGAAGGCAATTACGCGAAGCGACTTGGTTAACTTTAAAAATACATGGCTTCGCTCTGATAACGCGACTATATTTGTCGTTGGTGACACCACGTTAGACGCGATTAAGCCAATGCTCGAAAAAGAGTTTGGCAAATGGAAAGTTGCAGGTGACAAGGGCACCAAGCAAATTGCCCAAGCATCAATGCCTGATCAAGGCCAAGCATCAATGCCTGATCAAGGCCAAGCAATTATTATCGACCGTCCTGGAGCACAGCAGTCTCTTATACTTGCTGCGCATTTAGCACCACCGACTGGTGCTGAAAACAATATTGCCATCAAGGCCATGAATTTAACCTTAGGTGGCGCTTTTACTGCTCGCGTTAATATGAACTTACGTGAAGATAAAAGCTGGTCTTATGGTGCGTACACTTTCTTACAAGATGCTCGAGGTCAACGTCCATTTATGGTTTATGCTCCGGTTCAAACCGATAAAACAGGCCCGTCGTTGCTAGAACTTAAGAAAGAGCTTAATGCCTATATAGGTGATAAGCCGCCAATGGCACAGGAACTTGAACGAGCACGACTTGATGAAGTTCGCTCATTGCCAGGTCAGTTTGAGACGGCCAATGCGGTGCTGTACAGCTTATTGTCGAGTGAAAGGTTCAATAGACAATACAACTACCCAGAGTCTTTGGTCGAAAAGTACAACAGCTTGTCTTTAGGTGACCTCAGTAAAGCGGCTGAAGAAGTATTGCACCCAGATAAACTAACGTGGATCATCATCGGTGATGCTGAAAAAATCAAAGCAGAAGTTGAAGCTGCAGAGCTTGGTCCTGTCAGTGTACAAAGTATGAATTCACTGTAACGACCTAAACCTTGAATTGAATTTTAGGGCCGAAAATAATCGGCCCTTTTTTCTTACTCACTTTCACTAAATTCATCGAAAGCACGCAGAGCGTCTGCCGCATACATGAACGAGGGGCCGCCACCCATGTATACAGACATACCGCAGACTTCTTCAATTTCGGCTCTTGTTGCACCTAAATGAACCAGCGCTTTAGCGTGAAAACCAATACAGCCATCGCACCTTGTCGCTATACCAATAGCAAGAGCAAGGAGCTCTTTTGTTTTTTTATCCAGTGCGCCATCGGCAGTCGCTGCTTTAGCCATAGCCGAAAAGCCTTTCATTACTTCAGGTACACCTTTTTTCACCTCTGCAAGATAAGGATTTAGGTCTTCTGTGATTTCTTTGTAGGATTTAGACATGATGACTCCTTTTTATTGTCGGGATGGTTATTTACCGTGTTATTAGATAAACAGCAATTATTTTGCTAACCGAAGGATAAATTACATGATTCAAATCAATAAAAACGGTAAGCTAAATCAATATATGCACCTTTGGTAGAATGGATAAGCTAAAAGGGATCAACTAATATTGCGAACGTATATCTTCGTCTTTTCTTTTTCTAGCAAGAGCATGTTTCTTTGCAAAATATAACGCGTTATCGGCTTCTGTTTCGCCACTTTCTACTATGTGCATTCGTTTATTTGGTGAGTGCCCAACACGCTTTCTCCTCGAATTCCGACAAGCTTATGAACGAATACGCGGTCGAGCTGCTTACCGCTGACGATGGTTTTGTTTCTTCTGAGATATATTCCATTATTCAGGACCGCCAAGGCTTTTTGTGGTTCGGTACAGCTGAAAACGGCGTAATGCGCTACGACGGTCGGCAGGTCAAGCTTTTCGAGTCTAACGCAGAGCAAATAAACACTTTATCCCATGATGACGCTGGCAACCTGATGTTAGACAAAGACGGTAACATATGGGTAGGAACTTGGGGAGGCGGCGTTAATAAGTACAACCCAAAGACCGGTATATTTCAGCGCTTTTTACACGTTTCAGGCGACAAAACAACACTCTCTTCTAATCGAATTCAATCGTTACTTCACGATACAAATGGCGACATCTGGCTTGGTACTTACGACCAGGGTTTGAATAAGTATCTTGGCGAGAACGCATTTCAGCGGGTTAAAAAAACAGAGGGTAATTCAGCGGGTTTATCGCATAATCGTATTTGGGACATGCTTGATAATGACGAAAATAGTTTGTGGGTAGCAACCAGTTTCGGCTTGAACTTACTGAACAAAGAAACCTTAACAGCAACCCACTTCTTCCCAGATAAAGATAACAATACGGCCACAGGCGCCAATGAAATACGAAGCCTGCTTTTAACCACATCAAACCAATTTTTTGTTGCTACACAAGATGGGCCTTTTCTTTTTCTGCCACAAAGCGGGGAGTTTGTTTCACAAACCACGAGCGATGGAAAAGAGTTAGGCCAAGTGAACTCTATGCTTGAAGACAGTGAAGGGAGTGTGTGGTTTGTAACAACAAACGGTTTATATCGCCATACAGGCATTGGCAACGTGGTCGAGAAAATGGATTTTGGTTACACAAATGGCCTGCGAATCATATTCGAAGACCACACCGGTACGAAATGGATAACGAGTGAAGTTCATGGCATTTTTAAGTTGTCTCCACGACGCACAGTGAAGCTTATTAATAGCGATGCGCTTGTTGCCCCTAATGGGATTGAGCTCGATGAAAATGGCGATGTACTCATTGTTACTGCCAAAGCAGAGATTTACACATGGCGTGTAAACGAGCAGCGCTTAGAAAAAAACACTTCTTCGATTTTTGCTGCCTTTGATGGGTATGCCGAAAGTGGGGTGATAGAACGGCCTATAGTCGTTCAAGGCGATAACAATACCTTGTGGGTTGCGCAAGACAACTACCTCGCTAGATTAAACCGTCAAACAGGCGAAGTAACACGTATTGAATACCCTAAATCTGACAATAATTACCGTCGGTTTCATGAGTTTAGAGCATTGGCAGTAGATGATAACGGCGATTTGTGGGTAGGTACCTACAAAAATGGCGTGTATATTTATCGCTTCAGTGACAATAGTTTTGAGCACTTAACGCAAGCACAAGGTTTATCTCACCCTGAAATTCATAACCTTTTTAAAGATAGTGCTGGCAATATGTGGGTTGGCACGGGCAAGGGCGTCAGCGTGTGGCCTCGTGATGGCGACAAGTTTGTTACTTATTTTGCTGACGTAGAGCGAGAAAACAGCCTATTAGGTAACATAATTGAAGATATACACGAAAGCCAAAGTGGGCAGATATGGATTGCTACACAAAAAGGGTTAAATCTTTATTTACCGAGTACCAATACGTTTCAGCAATTCAATGAACAGCACGGGCTACCGACAACGCTTATTCGCGGGCTAGCGGACGGTGAAAATGGCACCTTGTGGCTTACGACTAACAAGGGAATATTTCTGTATGATCCCGAAACTCAAAAAGCGACCAACTATAATAGTAAAACCGAGTTAGCAGGAAAAAATTACTACTCAAACAGCTTGCTTAACGCGGCTCAAAATACCTATTTTACCAGCAGCCAGCGGGGTATAGAGTATTTTAACTATCAGAAGGGGCAGCGGGAAGTTCGCGATTCAAAAATAGTGCTGACAGGTTTTAATAAAATGGGCCAAGAAATACGGCTTAGTAAACCGCTATCCTATGTCACCGATATCTACCTTTCATATACAGACTATTTCTTCTCCTTAGAGTTTGCTTTACTGGATTTTTCAGCGTCGCAAAAACCGCACTTTGCCTACAAACTGGAAGGTTATGACGAGCAGTGGATAGATACGGGAGACCACAATAAGGTTTCCTTTACCAATTTAAACGGTGGTACCTACACATTGTTAGTAAGAGCAATGAAGCCAAATGGAGAGTGGGGCGAAAATCATCTGGCCGTGAACTTACATGTAGCTACGGTTCCTTGGAAAACGTGGTGGGCATACACGCTATATTGCGCCCTACTTATTGGCGTAATAATACTGGTAGTGTATTTGCGCACCCGGTTACACCAAACGGAAATAACCAAACAGAAGCGTTTTGTTCATGCGCTTGAACAACAGGTTTCAGAAAAAACTGCATCCCTCGAAGCACAGGCCCACAACCTTAAAAACGCGCTGGAAAAAGCTGAAGAAGCAACCAAGCTAAAATCAGAATTTCTTGCCAATATGAGTCATGAGATAAGAACACCGATGAACGGTGTTATTGGTATGCTCGACTTGCTTAAGAAAAGTGACTTAACCGTTGAACAAGGGCAACGGGTTAACATAGCGAGTTCAAGCGCCAGCTCTCTGCTAGTACTTATCAATGACATTTTAGACTTTTCAAAAATAGAAGCTAACAAGCTTGAAATTGACTCGGTTGATTTTGATTTGCGAAGTTTAATCGAGACCTTGGCGCAATCTATTGCGCACACGGCTCAGTTAAAAGGTTTAGCGGTTATTGTTGATGTTTCTAAAGTCGACGCATCAAAAGTTAACTCCGACCCCACACGAATTCAGCAAATTCTCACTAACTTATTAAGCAACGCAGTGAAGTTTACCGAGCAAGGCGAATTGAGTATTACCGCAGCACTATTACCTTCAAAAAATGAAGGGCAATATGTACTGCGCTGCGCTGTCAAAGACACGGGTATAGGCATAGAGCCGCGTAAGCTAGCACAGTTGTTCGATGCGTTTACGCAAGTCGATGCATCGACGACAAGGCGCTATGGCGGAACTGGACTTGGTTTATCCATTACCAAAAAGCTTTGTGAACTGTTAGGTGGTGATGTAAAGGCCTCTAGCGAAGTAGGAAAGGGAAGCTGCTTTGAAGTTATTTTTGAAGTGAACAAGGTTAATGACGCTAAAAGCGTGGCGCCTTCAGATGTTGCCCCGCATACACACTGCCTAATAGTTGACAGCAACGTTTCAAATAGAGAAGTCCTGAAACGCCAGTTAAATGTTTGGGGTGTAGAAACTTCAGTGGCAGATTCATCCAAAGGTGCGCTTGCACACTGTAAGGCCAGTTTGAAGTCTTCATCGCCAATCACTTTAGTTATTATCGACAATAAAATGCCAGATATGTGCGGTAAAGACTTTGCTATGGCGCTTTTTGAAGAACCAAGATTTGCCGATATTCGGATAGTGGTAATGACTGAACTTCAAGATATCGAAAGTGCGCAGCACTTTAGAACACGAGGGATCGCATCAATTTTCCCGAAACCCCTCACCACCGAGAATCTTAGACACATCTTGGCCGAGGCCCCTAACAAAATAGAACATAAGGCTGATGATTTTGGGCGCAGTGCGCCTGTAGAGGAGGCCAGCCATAATGCTACACCTCCCAATTCGCCTGAGGGTTTGCGGGTACTGTTAGTTGAGGATAACGCGATAAATCAGCTAGTAGCAACAACGATACTCGAAGGTGAAGGGCTCACAGTAGATGTGGCAAACAACGGTAAAGAGGCCTTAGCGTTTTTACAGCAGCCGCAACAGGCAAAGCCTTATTCACTCGTGGTTATGGACTGCCAAATGCCTGAAATGGATGGTTTTGAAACAACAAAGCATATAAGAAGTGGGGCAGCCGGTGCGCACTATCAAAGCATACCTATTGTGGCTATTACTGCTAACGCTATGCAAAGTGATAAAGATAAGTGTCTTCAGTCGGGCATGAACGACTTTCTTACTAAACCTATTGACCAAGAGAAAGTAATCCTCACGTTACAAAAGTGGCTAGCTTAAAATAATAAAAACACTCCTCAAATCAAAAAAATACGTTAATATGCAACAAGTTTTTAACAAGTTGTGAGAGCGTTAATGCTAAATCGTGCATCAAAACCCTTTGTAAAACTCGTCGAAAGATATCTTCCCGACCCCTATATTTTCGTTTTATTGTTAACGCTCATAACGCTTGTCTTTGCGGTGGTCATTCAAGACCAATCTCCACTTGCCACAGTTCAACAGTGGGGAGATGGATTCTGGGGGCTGCTAACCTTTTCAATGCAAATGCTCTTAGTGTTAGTAACCGGGTTTATGCTGGCATGCACGCCACTAGTCAAGACACTGCTGGAAAACCTCGCCCGTTTAGCTAAAAGCCCAGGAAGCGCTATTGTATTGGTTACTTTAGTGTCGCTTACAGCCAGTTGGATAAACTGGGGCTTCGGGCTAGTGGTAGGCGCGTTGTTCGCCAAAGCACTTGCAAGAAAAGTGTCGGTAGATTATCGACTATTGGTGGCGAGCGCATATTCAGGTTTTATCGTATGGCATGGCGGCTTGGCGGGCTCTGTACCGTTAACTATTGCAACACCGGGCCATTTTTCAGAGGCACAAATAGGCGTAATTGGTACCAGCGAGACGATTTTTAGCGGCTTCAACTTACTGTTGTTGGCAATTATGTTTGTAGTTATTCCCCTTGTGAATCGTTTAATGCTACCTCCTAAATCTGAAAGCGTGATTGTTGATAGCACAAAGCTACAAGACGATGCTTTACCTTCTGCGACAAACGAAAGACCTGCTGATAGACTCGAAAACAGCAAAGCGCTTGGTTTACTTGTCGGTTTCGCTGGGCTTGCTTATCTTACGAACTATTTTATTTCTGGCGGCGGGTTAAACCTAAACATCGTTAATACGCTATTTCTTTTTCTTGCTATTGTCCTTCACGGTACGCCACGTAATGTATTACATAGCTTGCAGCAAGCCGTTCAGGGCGGCAGCGGGATTGTTATACAGTTTCCGTTTTACGCGGGGATCATGGCGGTTATGGTGCAATCTGGATTAGCTCAGACCATGTCAGAATGGCTAATTAGTTTTGCATCTGCAGAGTCGCTGCCCGTGTGGAGCTTTATAAGTGCAGGCATTGTAAATATTTTCGTACCCTCGGGAGGAGGACAGTGGGCGGTGCAAGCCCCTGTAATCCTACCTGCTGCTGCTGAACTGGGTGCGCAAGTTAATAGGGTAGCAATGGCGGTGGCATGGGGCGATGCCTGGACGAACTTAATTCAGCCATTCTGGGCACTACCCGTACTTGCCATAGCGGGCTTAAAAGCCAAAGATATAATGGGTTTTTGCTTAGTTCAGCTTATCGTAACGGGCGTTATTATTTCCTTGGTTTTGCGATTTGTGTAAGTGCAGTGTACTTCAGGCCTGAAAGGGAATGGCTCTTTTGTTCGGTGCCACTACAGTCAACTCGTGCTCGCTGAGTATTACTAGCGTTTTGCAATAAATAAGTCATATCGATATTTTTATTTCAATTGTTATGTTATATCATTTGCTTTATTCAAGATTTAAAATGAAACTTAGAGAGTCGTTATGTCTATTCAAACTCAGCTTCCCGTTACCGTACTATCGGGTTTTTTGGGCGCCGGAAAGACCACCGTGCTGAATCATATTCTAAATAATCGCGATGGATTGAAAGTGGCGGTTATAGTTAACGATATGAGCGAAATCAACATTGACGCCGCTACTGTCAAAAATGAGGTTAGTTTCAATCGAGCCGAAGAAAAGCTGGTTGAAATGAGCAACGGCTGCATTTGTTGTACGTTGCGAGAAGATTTACTTGAAGAGATAGAGCGTTTAGCTCACGAGGGTAAGTATGATTACTTAGTCATTGAGTCTACGGGCATATCGGAGCCTTTACCAGTGGCCGAGACTTTTACTTTTGCCGATGAAGACGGTAAAAGCTTATCGGAAATATCACGCCTCGATACCATGGTTACGGTTGTTGATGCATTGAATTTTCTTAAAGACTATGACGAAGCTAAGTTTCTCAACGAAGTGGGTGAGAGCTTGGGTGAGGAAGACGAGCGAAGCGTGGCAGATTTATTGGTAGAGCAAGTGGAATTTGCTGACATTTTGCTAATAAGCAAAACTGATTTGGTTTCTGAAGAAGATTTGGCCCGCCTTAAAAGTATCCTTCAAACTTTAAATACCGAGGCTATTCAAGTTCCTATTGAACATGGGAAAGTACCGTTAGATAAAGTGCTAAACACAGGTCGTTTTAGCTTTGAGCGCGCTCAGCAATCGCCGGGTTGGTTGAAAGAAATGCGTGGCGAACACGTGCCAGAAACCGAAGAGTTTGGTATCAGCAGCTTTTCGTACGAAGCAAGACGTCCGTTTGACCCGCAGAAGTTTTATGATTTTCTTCATAGTAAAGAAATAGCTGGCAAATTAATTCGTTCAAAAGGTTTTTTCTGGTTAGCAACACGCCCACAGCTTGCAGGCAGTTGGAGCCAGGCTGGCGGCATGGCGAGATACGGAGCCGCTGGATTGTTTTGGAAAGCTGTACCCAAAGAGCAGTGGCCTGAAGACCCTGACTACCTTAAAGCCATTGAAGAGCAATGGATGGAGCCTTTCGGTGATATGCGTCAAGAGCTGGTATTTATTGGGCAAGGGCTTAATAAAGAGGACATAATCAGGCGCTTAGACAGTTGCTTGTTAACTGATGAACAGCTTATTCAAGGCCACCATGTTTGGGCTGAAATGCCAGATCCTTTTCCAGCGTGGGAGCACTAGTATGCAGGCGTTACAAGACCACAATACAGTCTTCGAACATAGCAACTCTTGGCGTTCAAGCGCCGACGCTATGGTTCTGGGTGATATTTTTGAAGAAGGGATTAGCGTTGCGGTATGGAATAGACCCGAAGCGCCGCTCATCTCCCAATATTATGGCGAGGTTTTTAAATCATTAGGGATGGGTATTCGTGGTGTGTTTTCTATTAATTCTTTAAGAGAGGAAATTGCCACGCTTCTACCAGGCGAAGAAACCAGTATTGGAAAGCAAGCCGCCATTGATGATATTTATCTGCTTTCTGACATGCTTACCACGCTATTTGATTGTGACAGCATAGGGGTAAGACTAGTGCCCTTATCTTCGGCAATGTGCCCCAGCTTTCACGTAGACAATATTCCTGTTCGATTGGTGAATACCTATTTAGGCGAAGGTACTGAGTGGCTACCTAAAGAAAGTGTGGTAACTAGCCCGATAACTGGCCTTAACGACGCGAATACGCAGGGGCTTACGAAGAATAGGCTAGGGCAGCGCTACCAAGAAAGCAGCATTAAACAAATGAGAGCTTTTGATGTGGGGTTACTCAAAGGAAAGTCTTGGCAAGGTCATGAAGAGTTTGCCGCCGTACATCGGTCTTGCAAAGTGCTGCCAAATACTCAACGTGTGCTGCTTACTCTAGACCCAATGTAGTTTCAAAAAGAGCACTGCATTTAATATGAGCCAGATGCAGATTTTAAGCGCTTATAATGCCTTTCTACCATTTCTTTGGCGCTATCACTCTTTTTCATGAGTTTTCCCTTGTGATAGCGCCTTTTTCGTCTCAGATTTTAGTTTGCAACATTGTAGTCTTTCATATTCAGGGTGTTGCGAATGCTGGGAATGCATTCCTCTGGGTTGTGATTAACATACAGCAGCGTGCTGGTGCCAGCCTTGGCCAATATATCAATAAGCTTAAGCGCTTTTTGCCGATTGAAGTCGTCTAAACCGTTGCAGGGTTCATCTAATATAAGCAGTGCAGGGTGTTTTACCATAGACCTCGCTATAAGCACTAATCGCTGATCGCCAAACGATAGCGACTGAAACGGTGTGTTCTTCTTCTGCTTTAAGCCCAGTACAGCAAGCCATTGTTCTGCTACGTTTCGCTCAGCCAACGTTGGGCGGGTGTATAGACCAATGCTGTCGTGAAAGCCAGAAATGATTACATGTTCAACACTTGCGTTTACTTTGTATTGCATGTGCAGCGCATTCGACATAATTCCAATGTGCTTCTTAATATCCCATATGCTCTCGCCAGTACCCCGTTTTATTCCAAACATTGTTAAGTCATTGGTATAACAATGGGAATTATCACCAGTAAACATTTGAAGCAAACAAGTTTTACCTGACCCGTTCGGGCCCGTTATCTGCCAATGCTCATTTTTATTAAGCGTAAAATTAAGCTTTTCAAATACAGTACGTTCATCGAAACGCACAAAGCCGTCATTCAGCTGAATTAAGGTATGGGGTAGTGAATCAAGTTCACTGTTCTGCTTATTATGATTTTGATCCTTGCCGTTTGGGTCGTTAGCGCTAAGCGCTGCGGGTACATCGATATCATCGGACTCCAGCGCAAACCAAGTGCTTAATTCTGAGCGCAAGTCATCATAGTTAAGTGTGCCGTCAGATTTCCACGTAATAGCTAGATCATCCATAACAATGAGTTGTGCATGAAGGCCCTTAGGAATGTCTGCAAGCTTGTTGGCGGTCAACGCCAGTGCGGCTTGCTGTTGAGAAACAAGAAAGCGACTAAATGCATCAATCGCTTCAACATCTAAGCCTTCGAAAGGTTCATCAAGCAAAATAATTGCGGCATCGCTCAACCATGCCAGCATGATAATTACCTTGCGGGTTTCTCCCGTCGACAGCGAAAGAAACGCATTATCAAGTATATGTTCAATTCTCAGTGCAGAAGTAAGTTCATTGTAATAAGGGTGATTTTTATAATCCTCATTGGTGCGTAAGAATAACTCGCGTACCTGTGTTGGCTCAGCGATTACATCTAAAATATCCGCACTGTCTTTTTGTTTTTCTTCTTCAATTAACGCCTGTTGCTTAAATACCGATACTTCCGCAACAAGAGAACTACTCTCGCGAATACCGCTTTCTACTTTACCGTTACCCGCTAGTGATGAAATTAAGAGCGACTTCCCGCTACTATTTCTACCTGCAATAAGGTAATGCGAGGGTGGTTTTTCATTATTTAGTGTTAACGAAAATGCAGGGGTAATATATTGATTAGAAAGCTTTGTTTGAAATTCAGAAAGATACAGCATTAATGATCGCGAGTGGATAAGAAGTAGAACTATTGTGAAGTTTTCTGTTTACCTGTCAATGGCGATTAAGGCTTTCTGAAGACGGAGCCAGCTGGTAAGTTAGTTTCATGAAAATAGTGCCACATTCTGTGGTCGATTAAGGGAATAAATTTTTGAGCAAGGTAGTCATTGTTACAGGGGCAAGCCGTGGTATCGGTGCTGCAACCGCTAAACTATTGGGAATTAGCGATTATAAGGTTTGCGTTAATTACCTGTCAGATAAAAATGCTGCGGATAGCGTGTGCGCGTCGATAGCCGAAAGTGGAGGCATTGCATTTGCTCATAAAGCCGATGTTTCTGATGAAGCGCAAGTGCTGAACATGTTTGAGATTGTGAACAGCCGATGGGGGGGAATAACGCATTTGGTAAACAATGTGGGCATTTTATTTACCAAAACTGAGCTTATCAACGTCAGTGCTGAGCGTTTTACCAAAATACTTAATACCAATGTGCTTAGTGCATTTTTGTGCTCAAAAGCTTTCGTCAAACAAAACGTTACAGGTGGCGCAATAGTTAACGTCTCATCCATAGCCTCTCGTACAGGTGCGCCCTTTGAATACGTAGATTATGCCGCATCGAAAGGAGCTATGGATTCATTCACCAAAGGGCTTTCCTTAGAGCTTGCCGCAAAAAATATTCGTGTGAACAGCGTTAGGCCTGGGTTTATCAAAACCGACATTCACGCGGATGGCGGTGAACCTGGCAGAGTAGAGCGGCTAAGCTCACAAATTCCTATGCAGCGGGGCGGTACAGCTGACGAAGTCGCTCAGGCGATAGCCTGGCTTTTATCATCTCAGTCTTCGTATGTTACTGGGTCGTTTATTGATTTAGCGGGTGGGAAGTAAAGCGCATGGTAACACTCAGAGATTTTGAAATGAGCGATGTAGGTAGACTGGTAGATATTTTGAATCAACGGTCGGTCACGCAGTTTCTGTCGACAAAAATTCCCAGCCCTTATACAAAAGAAGATGCCACATGGTGGGTTCAAGAGGGAAGCAATCAGGGTTTTATAAGAGCTGTTGAGTACGACGGCGAGTTAGTAGGGTGTATTGGTGTTAACCCCGGTCATTTTGAATACGAAAGGTCTGGAGAAGTTGGATATTGGCTTTGTTCATCACATTGGCGAAAAGGCATTATGCGCGATGCACTGCGCCAAATTATTGCCCTTACTTTTTCAAACACAAATATAGAACGCATTTTCGCCTGCGTATTTTCACCTAATTTTGCTTCGCAAAAGCTGCTTTTAGATGCTGGGTTTAAACAGGAAGCAATATTGCAACGCGCCATTTTTAAAAACGGACATTTTTACGATAGCCATATTTTTGCCACATTGAAATAGGTTAAGCGTTGCAGCACAGATGAAAGCTTTTTTAGGTAAATACATACTTCATATTGGTGGTGTCGCAGGAACGAGTGTTGGCCTATTGCTTCTGCTTTTCCAAGATATAGCGAGCGACTTCTACCAACTGCCCAAAGGGCTTATTCTATTCTTAGCGGGTGCTAATGTATGCTATGGCATATACGCATTGAGGCTTGCCTTTATACGTAATAGATCACTTAACGAAGTAGCAGCTTTAGCTATTGCCAACTTTCTTTGGGCGATTACATGTGTAGGGATTCTTCTCACTTATTACGAACAAGCGAGCATGTTCGCACTACTATTTATTGGTGCAGAGTGCATATTTGTAGCAATACTTGGTTTGTGTGAATGGTGCTATAGATTTTTATTAGTTGCTAGTGGTGATTAATTTGCTCGGATATTAAAAACGGCTTGTAACCGTACAAATTCTATTTATCACCTCACCCGAACATAACTAGTTTGTAAAATTTACGGCTATTTTCTAACCTTTTCCCGTAAAAATCTTACTGAAAAGCTGAATTACCTACACATAATAATTCTGTTATCTAAACCCTTTCACTTCCTGATTATGCAAATAAATTATATTTTTCAGTAGGTTGTGTTTTTTGTTATTCCCTGGCACTTGTTTTGCGACCTTGTCTATGTGTGTATTTTCAAGGAAAGGAACAATGGAAACCGAACATCGAGCCGTCAAGCATACTGATCAATTGCTCCATAGTAATCAATTAGAAGTGAACTCTTCTGGCCGCTTTTTAGCGCCTAAAAAGAGAACTTCTAGCATAACGAAAAAGCTCATTATTGCCGCCGCGTCTCTCTGGTTACCCTTGGTAGGTGTTGCCTCGACCGTTTCCACTTCAACGCCACAAGCATTGAAAGAGGCTAGTGCTGCCTCTGCCTTACAAGCACAGTTAAAGCAAATGAAAAGTGCCTATGCTTTTTATTCCTCTATCGCCCAGCAAGGTGGCTGGAAAGCCTTAAATGAAGACTTACTTCTTAAAAATGGCGCGTTAAGAAAAGCTGCCGCTGATGAAGCGCCCATTTATAGTGAAGAGCAGGCTCAAGCGATAACTGCATTGGTCTCTCGTTTGGGCAGAGAATACCCCTCAATAAATACAAACTGTACCCATGCATTAACAGCAGTTAACTCCGCGCCATGCGTTTTCAATAAAGACGTTGAAAACGCTGTGAAAGATTTTCAACGCCGTCACGGCCTTCTAGTAGATGGTGTAGTTGGAAGAAAAACCCTTGCAGCGCTAAATGTGACAGCAAAAAAGAAAGCGCAGCAACTAGCGCTAAACATTACGCGCTTGGAAATGTTTGAAGAAAAAGACAGTGACGCTTATGTGTTAGTTAATATTCCCGAGTTCCGTCTTCGATATATTAGTAACGGTAAAGTAAAAGCCACTAAAGACGTGGTAGTAGGCAAGCCAAGCTGGGCGACGCCTTCATTTAGCGATCACATAGAAAAATTTGTAGTTAACCCAGAATGGCGTATCCCGATTTCTATTGCCACGAAAGAAATAGCACCAAAAGTGGCGGATAACCCAAACTACTTAGAAGAAAACAACATTGTTATTCGCAAAGACAGTTTTGTTGATGATGAGTTGGTTGACCCCAATACGATTGATTGGGAAAACATGAAGCCTTATCAGTTCGACCATTTTTTAGTAAAGCTCCCCAACGAAAAAAATCCGTTAGGCAAGGTTAAATACCTTTTTCCAAACCGACACGCTGTATACGTGCACGATACCCCTTATCAGCAATGGTTCAAAGAAACGAACAGAGCCGCCTCTCACGGTTGCATTCGATTAGAAGACCCTTTTTCTTTAGCCCAACTTATAGCGGAAGAGCAGGGCGTAGATAGTTTAATGGATAATGTTATTTCGGCTCGCGAGCTAAGTCAGTCTAAAACCTTTCACCTTGAAGAGCCTTTGCCTATTCATTTGGTGTACTGGACCGCGTGGGCCGATGAAAACGGTAAGGCTAACTTTAGAAACGATATTTATCAGCGCGATAGACGCGATGCCGAAGCGCTAACGCAGGTAGCGTCTTTGTGAAAATAGGGTAAGTGATGATGGTAACAAAAGATATGAAGATGATAGTGAGCACCTTAAAAGCTTCGGTAGTGGCCCTGGTAATGCTCTCGACCGCGCAAAACGTAAATGCGAAACCCGTCGAAATGGTTCAGGGTAAAGCTTCTCAAACGGCCGCTCGTGCTGCGCCACATGAGCCAGTTGTAGTTGAAAACAAAGCTCAATTAGAAGACGCGGAGTTTAGTTTAAAAATTGATAATATTGTGGTGCCTTACAACGCTTTCTCGCTATTTGTATTGCCTGAAGAGGTTACCGAGCTAGAAATTATTTATCCACAACCGGACAAAACCTATCAGTTGTTTGAAAACGGTGTAATGGTTGAAAAATCCGAGTCTATGACATGGCATTGGCAGGCGAAAGGTGTCCCTGGTGAGCAGCGCCTAGAAATAAGAAGCGAAGACGGACAGGTCAATATGTCGTTAAATGTGTTTGTTATGGTTCCTGCCGAGGAAGTCCAAGGCGGACGATTAAAGTATTATCACATCGGGCCTTATCCAGATGAAAGTGAAATTAAAAACAAAGATGTTTATGTTGAACCTGAAGGGTTTATCGAAGTAACAGAAGAAAACCAAGAGCTACTTTTATCTCCTCATTTCAAGTTAAAGGAGTTCACCAGTAAACAGCGCTCTGGCTACCCTAAGTTTGTATATCTTCGCCCGTCTCTGCTGTTAAAGCTGGAAATGCTTAGAAGAGAGATGAACATGAACAGTATCAATGTGTCGAACATGGTGATCATGAGCGGTTACAGGACTCCCCAGTACAACAAAGCTATCGGCAACGTTAAATTTAGCCGACATGTCTATGGCGATGCCGCCGACATTTTTGTAGATAATGATGGTAACTACAGAATGGACGACCTAAACAAAGACGGCGCGGTAAGTATCAAAGATGCTGACGTTATGGCTAGAATGATAGCCGAGCTTAATAAACGTAGTGAATATAAAGGCTTAGTTGGCGGTCTAGGGGTATACGGCCCAAAACCTCACCGGGGGCCGTTTATTCACGTTGATACCCGAGGGATCAAAGCGCGATGGAGAAAGCCTTAAGCTCAGCAAATCTGAGGGACTGTTCAACCGTTTAAATATAAAGCTGAATAGCGTAGCTACTTTGCATGAGCGACAGGCATACGTTATTTTAGCGTACTAATTGTTATTAATTCTAAACTTAAGAGAGATTATGAGTATTACTAGCTTGCTTGGCGACAAGCAAAGATTCGATGTAAAACCTGATGATACGACTATGAAGGCTGTGGTGACCATGGCGAACGGTGGTTACGAGCAGTTAAATTACACCGATGTCCCCATGCCAAAACCACTTGCTGGCGAGGTGCTAGTTCAGGTTTTAGCAGCTGGTGTCAATAATACAGAAATTAATACTCGATTAGGTTGGTATTCTTCTAAAGTCACGCAAGGCACTGACGCGTTGGATGAGAATGACGATGAGAAATCAAGCGCTGCAGAAGAGTTAGACGGTGGGTGGAATGAACAAACCCCGTTTCCGTTTATTCAAGGGACTGACTGTTGTGGTCGAATCGTGGCGGTTGGGGAAGGCGTGGACCCTACACGTATCGGAGAGCGAATTTTAATACGTTCTTGCATCCGCAAAAACTCTTGGGACTCATTAGAGAATATTTGGATGGCGTCAGACTTCGATGGTGCTTTCGCCCAGTACGTAAAAACCACGGCGAGTGAAGCGTTCGCCGTCGAGTGCGATTGGTCGGATGCCGAACTCGGAACTATACCTTGCGCTTATGGCACTGCTGAAAATATGGTTCACCGAGCCGGCGTTTCTAAAGGGGAGCATGTTTTGGTGACTGGGGCTTCCGGTGGCGTAGGTTCTGCTGTTGTGCAGTTAGCTAAACGCCGTGGTGCACAAGTTACTGCCGTTGTAGGCAAAAATAAAATGGACGTGCTTAAGAAAATAGGTGCAGACCGCGTTATCGAACGCAACAGCGACCTAGTTGAAGTGTTAGGAGAAAAGTCGGTAGATGTAGTTGTCGATAACGTTGCAGGTGAAGGATTCACTCAAATGTCAGTGGTAATGAAACGCGGTGGTCGCTACGCTTCTTCCGGCGCCATCGCAGGGCCAATAGTCACGCTTGATATGCGCAACTTTTACTTAAAAGATCTTACCTTCATTGGTTGTACTGCGTGGGACGAGCCGGTTTTCCCGAATCTTGTTTCATATATTGAACGCGGTGAAATAAAACCTATGCTAGCGAGAACTTACCCGCTAGAAGATATCGTAACAGCACAAAAAGATTTCTCTGAGAAAAAGCACGTGGGTAAAATTGTGTTGTTGCCTCCCGAGCAGACTACGGCTCAGCAGGTTTTTATTGATAGCTTAAACCAATAAGTGCTGTGTTTAGATTGTACTTGAGTTGTTCCGAATGAAAGCATTACGCCCCTGCTGGATGCGGGCGTTTAACTGAGAAACTGGGCCATCTGAGCGCTTCGTTTTACTTTTTGTTCGTTGCTAATCTTTTTATCGCCTCCATACCGGCAAGGTTCATCAACCGTCGAAAACGCCTAATCTTAACGCTGCTCGCCTACACAGTGTTTTAAACCATGCCGTATTTGGCTTAGGGTAGTACCTTTAAGCTCTGAAAGTTAGGTTTGCACTGTAGTAATACTCGTTGATTAAATGTTTAGAGATCGGCGTATAATGCGTATTGAAATAAAACGAGCGTAAAAGAAGACAGGATGAAAATTTCACTGGAGGAAATAAACAAATCTAACTATGAGCAGGTTTGTGACTTGGACGTGGCCGAAGATCAGCAAGCGCTTGTTGCGTGCAATATGTGGTCGCTGGTTGAGTCTTTTTATAATGATAACCATACCTGTAAAGCCATTTATTGCAACGACCAGCCCGTAGGATTCTTGATGTGGGTTCAGGAAACGCCAACTAAGGTGTCTATTTGGCGCTTTATGATTGATGAGAGCCATCAAAATAAAGGAATTGGCAGAGTTGCTTTATCTCAAGCTATCACGCTTATAAAGCAAACTTCTGAGCTCAAATTTATTGAGATATGCTATAACCCTAAGAATCCTGTCGCCAAAACCTTCTATTCAAGTTTTGGTTTCGAAGAAGTGGGTTTAGATGAAGATGGCGAAGACATGCTTGCTGTTATTGCCATTTAGCCACGGTTAAAAATAATAAAACAGAGAAGCTTACGGGATCTTAAGATATGGACGTCATAGATATTAAGACTTTTATTCCAAGCAAAAACTACGACATTTCTAAAGCATTTTATTCTGAGATTGGATTTAATGCAGAATACGTAAATGAAGATCTAACACTGTTTGAAAATGGTGATTGTCTCTTCTTTCTTCAGCGCTTCTATAATCCTGAATTGGCGAATAACTTTATGCTACAAATCTGTGTGGCAGACATTCAGGACGCTTTTGAACTGTGCTCGCGCTCTTTACATAAAACGAAAATTTCATCAATTGAGCAACAACATTGGGGAAGCGTTTTCTATCTATGGGGCCCGTCGGGCGAACTACTTCACATTACTGAATTAGGTAGCTAGCTTTTGCGAAAAAGAGGGGCAGAATGACGAATGATGCATACGAATTACACCGTTAAAGAAAGTCCTCCGTCAGCTGAAGACTTTGCCAGTTTAAGAAAATTGATTGGATGGAATAACCCGTGTTTATCGGTTGTTCAAAAAAGTATTGATGCCTCGTTGTTTTGGGCAACAATTTACCTCGACAACAACCTTGTAGGCTGTGGTCGGGTGATTGGCGATGGCGCAATGTATTTTTACGTTCAAGACGTCATTATTCATCCAGAACATCAGAATAAAGGTTTGGGATCGAAAATAATGAACACGTTGATTACACATTTAGAGTCTTGCTGCGCACCTGGCGCAACGATTGGCTTGTTGGCTGCGCATGGTAAGGAAAGTTTTTATCTTAAGTTCGGTTTTGAACCTCGTGATGGTGAAAGTTTAGGTCTAGGCATGTGCAGGTTTATTTAGCTACCTGGTCATTAACGCGACATGCAAGTCTTAAGAGTTCTCAAGTTTATTCAAATCACTATGTATCGTAATTATCGTCTTTCAAACAACGGCAGCTTTCTGTCTTAAGGCGGCAAGTCGCCTCCGCTTTTTATGAACGCCCTGACGATAAATATCAAATTCTTTTAGCGCGGAAAAAGGTAAACCTACTGAAACTGGCGTTTTACATCACTTGGTTATCAGCAATTTTTTTCATTGTACCCCTCAATGTATCGTTCAATGCTACTAGCAGCCTCTCTTTGGTGCGAATTTTGCAAAAGCCTGCTTAAAGACACTGAAAATGTCGGTTTGAATATTAGCTGCTCACTATTTTTCGATGAGTTTTTGTTTCTTTCCGATAAAAATTTGACGTTTTTCACTGGACACGTGTAATGAAAAGTATCACAAAACCTGTCTCTCACGCTTGGCTGACAGAAAATGGTCGCTTAGTCGCGAAAGCCTTGGCATATACAGCGCTCTGCCTAGGGCTACTTTCAGGATGTTCGTCTTCTGATGAACCTAAAAGTCAATTCGCGCAAACTGATACCAGTAGTGTATCGGCATTAGGCAACGTGGAATATCACACATACATGTTGGCCAACGAGCTTTTCGCTGACGTGGGCCCAGCGCGCCAGTCTCGCTACGCGGTAGTTGGCTTTGTACCTGCCGATACTATGAAATACAGTGCCGACCATCAACACCCGTTAATGTTGTTGGGCCATCAGCTTGAACAGGGAATGATTACTGAGGCGACGAAAAGAGGCTTTTCTTCTCAAGAATTTAAGCTTTCGAACGATATAATTGTTAGTAACGAAAGCGACAGAGTGTTAACGCGCAATATCGACCAGCTTTCCAACATTGAGCGCGTCGATTTTTATATTACCGGCACTATGGTGTATCAAGAGTCTGGTGCGGTGGTTAACGCTCGAATTATCAACGCTAGAAATAAAAACATTGTCGCTGCGGCAACACGCTTTTTCCCTGCCGAACTGTTTTGGCGAGAAGAGCAAGTAACAACCAGAAACGGCAAGTTATACAGAACTGAAGGTACGAGGTAACCCCATGAAAAGACGAAATCAATACGCGGCGCTTTCGCTCTGTGCCTCACTGCTAAGCGTTAGTGGGTGCTCTATGATGATGGGGGAAGAAGAGGTAGCAGAACAGGCGCCTCAGCGCCCGGCCATGAATGTTATCGATATTACAGCCGCTGACCGTGCTCCCTCAAAGCCAGTCGAAAGTACCAATGATACCCAATCTCAGGGTATGGACGCGTATGGCGCTATTGGTCAACCTCCTTTGTATTCGAGCGTACAGGGCGCGTATAAAGGTCGACCTCTAACCAAGCACATTGGCGACTATGTGAAGAACATGGCGCAAGACTTAATTGCCAACATGGAATACGTGAATAACAAGACACCTATCGGTGTAACCCATTTCGCATTGTTAGACACTGACTTGCAGAAAACGGATTTGCTAGGCCGTCAGATGGCGGAATCTTTTGTTCACGAACTGCATAAATTCCGCGTGCCGGTTATCGACTTCAAAGCCACCGAGTATATTCGCATTACTGACGATGGCGATTTTGTATTAAGCCGAGACTATTTGGAATTGAGCAGCAGCCTGCCTATCGAATACGTGCTAACCGGAACCATGACCAAGCACCAAGGTGGCGTGTTGGTTAACGCGCGTATTTTAGGCATGGAGTCACGCGCCGTCGTAGCAACCGCACAAATGTTAGTGCCGTTCTACGTGGTAGATGCACTTATTCCAAGTGACGGTAGCCAGCAAAACGGCATGCGCGATGGCGTAAAGTTAAGTCGAGGCTAGGAGCAGCAACATGATGTTTAGCCGTAACCTCAATGTAGCGCTTAAAAAGCGACTGACCTGCGCGCTGGTGTTTTGTGGTTTGTCGCTTAGCGGTTGTACAAGCACCGAATCCATAGGTTCTTTTTGGCTAGGTGAAGATGGCGAAATTACCCATCATGAAGAGCCGGTCCCTGTGCCCAGCCGTTCAGGCTTACAATACACACCAGACTCGCGAGATAGAGAATATCAGCAGCATGTTGCGGTAGAGCCCGGCTATAAAGACCCGCTACATAATGGGTACTCACCGTCCCAAACCCACAAGCGGTTGAACGATTACGCCTCGCAGCTGGCCATGGAGTTAATGGAAAATACAACCCGGTTAACTCAACAAGACATGGTAGGTGTGGCGAGTTTTGTTCGGCTTAATCAGTCGCTCAACAACAGCACAGTGCTTGGGAATCAACTTTCTGAATATTTAATTGCCGAACTTCAAGATTTTGGATTAGCGATTGTCGATTTTAAACTGGCAGGTGGGATTACCGTTACACCTGTAGGCGATTTCGTTTTAACTCGTGATGGGGCAGCCCTTGCTAAACAGGTTGAAATGGACCATGTGGTAACCGGCACTATTATCGAGGATGACCGCGGTGTGCGTGTTAATGCGCGTATTGTGTCGCTAAAGAACAAGCAAGTTGTGGCAAGCGCAAACGTGTATATTCCTGCGTTTATCGTAATGGACTTAAACAAAATGGCGAGGGCCGTCTCGCCATAATCCTATCGAGTAACGCCCACCTAATGGCGTTACTCATTTCTTTAGCATAATCGCTATCTATCTACGTTCAACTAAGAACGCTATACAGTGCGTAACATATTCTCCCTAGCCCTGGCTTCTTATCATCTCTCTTGTCATAAAGCGGCTTGTGTTCACCGCATTGAGAAGGTCATTGCTTAGTGGCAATGGCTCCTTGCATAAACTGCTTACTAGTACCTCAGCCATCAATGGCGCCGTAGTTAAACCACGTGAGCCTAAACAGGTTAGGGTACTGACCACGCTGTTAGGCAGCAACGGCGCGCTTGTCAGTGGTTTACCTACGCTTAACATGGCGAACTGGCTTTTGAGCACGTCAAAGTTATGCAGAGCACCAACCACAGGCTGATGGTCAGGCGAGCCCAAACGCGTAGCCGCCCTTGCTTTGCCGTCGTGTTGTAATGCCTGAACTATGCTGGTGTTTGCCAGTGCCTGTTCATGTGTGGCAAGGTTCGTTTCAGTTTCTTCGTTTCGAACCTCCGTAGTTAAGTCGTTTTTCACGTAGGTTGAACCTAGCGCATGCCTACCCTCTAATGACGGAGTCATATAGCCCTTGTGACATAAAACCGTATTAAGACCATCGATAGGAGGTTGCGTAGGAATGGCTTCTACTTGGCCGCGAACAGGGCGAAGAGAGAGACTGTTAAAATCTTCTGAATTTATTGCCCCTGCGCCCAACGCAAGGATAAGGTGATCGGCAATAACGCTTTTTTCATTACCGCTGAGTGCCGGCTTATCTTGAGGTAAACCGCTATTGGTAGTAGCGCACGCCGTTTCATTTCCACCACATTTTTCAGGCTCACTAACATTAAAACGAATTTGTACCTGCTGTCTTACTGCCCCGTTAACGGTCTCGCCAGAGGCTATTTCCACATTATCCGCATCAAAAACGCCGGGTGAAGCGCCACCTTCTTGATTGTGTGGCGTTCCCTCAATCACTTTATGCGATACATAGGTGTGATTGGGTTTCAGCGTGAGTTTGCCGCTTTGAAGTGCTTCTTCAATCATGGCATTAACTAGCTGTGGAGGAGAAAGCCATCCACCCAAGCCAATGTACAAGCCAGAGTAAGGAAGGGCTAGGTTAGCGATATCGCTCACTTCTTTACTGTCCACGGGCTTAATCAAAGCTTCAGGCCATACATCGGCTGTCGCAAGTTTATTTTGGCGCTCTGCTACTTTGTCGTTAAAGCTTAGTTGAATTACGCCACAGAAATCATGGGCCACGTCGGCTAGACCATTGTCTTTTACATGTTTAATAATATGGTCGTAGGCTTGGCGCGCATATAAAAAACTGTGTGCCTGAATGCGGCTAGCAATACTTGCTTCACTGTGAAGCTGGGGGTAAAACCCACCTTGCGGGTTGCCAGACGCACCACTTGCAAGGGTGTCACCATCAAAATATAGCATGGTGTTAATGCCGCGCTTCACTAACGCAAGGCACGCCGTGGCTGCCGCAAGGCCTGAACCAACCACTGCAACTTTGCTCGCCTCGGTAGCTGCACTATTAACGTAGCGGTAGTATGGACCATTTGGCAGGCGAAGCTTATGTTGTACATTGTCGTTAGCGGTGTTAAAAACGCCGGTCAGCATGTCGCGCTTACGGCCAAACCCCTTACGCTTTTTGATGTCAAATCCTACGCCAGCAAGCCCACGCTTTACGATGCCCGCAGCGGTAAATGTGCCAAAGGTTGTGCCGGTTTTTGACAAGCGAGCCATTTGGCTAAACAGATCATCGGTCCACATGTCAGGGTTTTTGCTAGGTGCGAAACCATCTAAAAACCAAGCATCAATCAACCCTTCTATAGGTGCGTGCCACTGGGGTAAGAGTTCATGAACATCACCAATCCACAGGTCGAGCGTTGTTGAGTGGCGTTCGAAATACAAGCGGTGACAGCCCTCGAGCGCCATGGGGTAAAGCTCAGCTAGCGCTTCCGCTTCTGCTTTAAGGGCAGGAAAAGCTTCTAGTGCACGTTGCATATCCTGTTGAGGCAGTGGAAACTTTTCTGTGGTAATAAAGTAAAGGTGCTTAAGCGGATGATTCGGGTTCGCTGCTTTAAATTCGTTAAAAGCACGCATAGCAACTAAGAAATTAAGCCCAGTCCCGAAGCCTGTTTCAGCGATGACAAAAGTAGGGGCGCGCCACTGTTGCCAGCGTTCAATAAGGTCGTTGCCTGCTACAAAAACGTGTTGGGTTTCATCTATACCGCTGTCGTTAGAAAAATAAACGTCGTCAAAATGGTCGGCGACAGGCGTACCGCTCTCATTAAAATGAACCTGTGCATGCTTAGATTTCACTGTTTATTTTTCTCCGTTTATGTTGTTTTGGTGTTGGCACTCTAAATTGGGGGTTGTTTTTACTCGTTCATCAGCTTGCCCATCCGACGATTGACTAGAAACGTCAGAGCTAGTTTGTTGTGTTAGTGAACAAGACGCCTCTGCGAGTGCTGAAAAGTGCGAGGTGACTTTACTAGTAACGCGCTGTGCGCCAAGCATACCGCCAATGGTGACCCATGTACCGTTAATGTCGATTAATCCGCGGTGATCCATGGTAGGCGCTACAGCTTCTGTTTTTGATATAACCCAGGTTTCTTCTGCAATATCAAAGGTCCAAATTGCGCTATCCGCAGTTGAAGGCTCGCCGTTATAGCCAGTGCCATTGTAGTTGTAGGGGTTAGTCGAGCCACCCACAAAATAGATTTTGTTCGTTGCCTTGTCGCCCGCTGCCGCCATTCGATAGCGCGCAGTACCCGTTGGATGCTTAAGTGTACGCCAATCAATTTTCAAAGGGTTTTTATTATCAATTACACCTTTAAAGCAAGCGGTTTCAGCAGCAAAGCTGCGGCGTTTATCGCTGTGCGGTGTTACCGATACGCCGTCACAAATTACCATAGTGTTATTAACGATGCCGCCAGCTTGTCCGAATACCGGATTACCTAAGAATGGGCTCGCCTGTTGCCATTGGCCGGTTTGCGTATCGTAGGCCTGCACAAGATTTACGTTGCCATCGTTGTGCCAGCCAGAAACTAAGTACACGTAACGGTCTTGGTAAACCAGTGCAGTTGCATCATCAACAGGGACGGGCATAGGCGCCAATAGCGTATATTCCCCAGTTGTGGGCGAATATTTATAAACATCTGGCGTACTAATTTCATTGTGATGTTCATCCACCGTGTAGCCGCCAAAAATATAAACGCTGTCTTTAACACCCACAGCTACGGATGCCAAGCGGCCTTTTAGCGCAAGGCTGGATGGAACTGGGGGAAGGGCTTGCCACTGCAAAGGTTTATCTTTGTTGTTGATAACAAGCTGCCAAGCACGGTTGTGAACATCGTTATGGGTTTTACCTTTGCCCAGCCCCATAAAACTAAATACATATTGTGTGTCGTTTATGGTGACAGAAGCTACGGCATTGTTTGAAACTGGCTCTGGTAGCGCGGGGAGGGCGATAGGCCCAGCTGTTGCTGAGACAGTCGCTGCAGAAGCAATGATAAAGGCAGCCACCATAAAAGAGAGTCGGGGCACTGCACTTTGGAAAATGCGTAGAGCAATGGTTCTTGGCTTTTTTAATAACACAGCAATCTTCAGTTTTATCTAAATTTCGAACGTTTGGCCGCGTATTCTACCTGTCACCTTTTTGTTTTTCCGCAAAAGTTTGTACCTGCTTAAAACTCTTCTTTTCTTATTGCTTCTGTAAATAACAATCTATCAGTAAAAACAATACGTTTATTTAATTGCTATTGTAAATAATTTGTTAGGTTTGGCTGTAAGTCTATTGAAGATAGTTCAGGGAGAAGATATGGCGGGCGTGTTTCACCAATGTGGCAAGAGCATTTGCAAACGCACAAGAGACGAAATGGATGATCGTGCACGTATCATCGCACATGCACTTGCTGAGCAATGTTGCAAATACACGATACTCTGCCAAGAGAAGATACGGGCAAAATATTTAAGAACAAACTTAGAGCCCAATTTAGTCAATAAAAGGAACCTCTAAAGCTATTTTGAACATTTTGTGAAGGTATAAATTAACGCTGGTCATGACCCTGTGCATTCGTGCTACATTGGACTTATTCCTAATAGGTAAGCTTAGACAAAGACGGTAAAAACGAAAAAGAAGGGAAATGGTAAACCACCTGTTTGTACACTTAAGCCCAGAATTGAAACAGGTACTGCAACGCTGAAGTTTGGCTAACTTGAGCTTGGCTATTGGCAGAGCAGACCACTTTATCATTCAAAATCGTTACCATAAGCCGCAACAACGCAAAGGGTAAACTATGAGAAGAGCAGTTATCACCGGTCTTGGTATCGTATCAAGCATCGGCGTAAATAAAGAAGACGTACTTGCTTCACTTAAAGCGGGTAAGTCTGGAATTACATTTTCAAAACAGTTCGCCGAAATGGGCCTTCGCAGCCAAGTTTGGGGCGACATTGATATCGATTTAAAAGAGCACATCGACCGTAAAGCAATGCGTTTTATGGGCGATGCAGCAGGCTATGCATACGTGGCAATGCAGCAAGCCATTGCAGACTCTGGACTAGAAGAAAGCGACATTTCAAACGAGCGTACAGGTATTATTGCTGGCTCAGGTGGCGCGTCTTCTGAAAACCAAGTGCTTTCTGCGGATATTCTTCGCGAAAAAGGCGTTAAGCGTGTGGGCCCCTACATGGTGCCTCGCTGTATGGCTTCGACGGTATCAGCTTGCTTAGCGACACCGTTTAAAATTCGCGGCGTGAACTATTCAATTGCCTCTGCGTGTGCAACCAGTGCCCACTGTATAGGTAACGCACTAGAGCTTATTCAACTTGGTAAGCAAGACGTAGTATTCGCCGGTGGCGGTGAAGAGCTACATTGGTCACTATCAAGCCAATTCGACGCGATGGGCGCGCTAAGCTCGAAATATAATGACAACCCAGCGGTTGCATCACGTACTTATGACGCAGCACGCGATGGCTTTGTAAGCTCTGGCGGCGGCGGTATGGTTGTTGTTGAAGAACTTGAGCACGCGCTTGCACGCGGTGCAAAAATTTACGGTGAAGTAGTAGGTTACGGTGCTACATCAGATGGCTTCGACATGGTTGCACCATCGGGTGAAGGCGCAATTCGCTGTATGAAGATGGCGATGCAAAATATCGATGCTCCAATCGATTACTTGAATACCCACGGCACGTCTACGCCTGTAGGCGATGTGAAAGAACTTGCGGCGATTCAAGAAGTGTTTGGCCAAGCGGGTGTACCTATTAGTGCAACAAAGTCACTGACAGGTCACGCACTAGGTGCAGCGGGTGTAAACGAAGCTATCTATAGCTTGTTGATGATGGAAAATAACTTTATCGCGCCATCAATTAACATCGACACGCTGGACGATGCAGCACAAGGCTTAGATATTGTTACCGAAGCACGTGAAGCAACGCTAAACACAGTGATGTCAAATAGCTTTGGCTTTGGCGGCACTAACGCAACGCTGGTTATGCAGCGTTATAATGGCTAGTCAAAGCAGCTAGGAACAGAAAATTTTTAGCTTCATTTTAAGAAGCTTTAAACTAAAAAGGGCGTAAACCTGAACACCTTGAGTGTTTGTGTTTACGCCCTTTTTTATTGGTGTTATCTATAGCTTTCTAAAGTAAAGATTGCGAACACGACCGTTAGATATCCTGAAGCCATTTACCTCACCGTGAACATCGCGCTCAAATAGGATATCGCCAACTTGTGAGCTAAAAAAGTCACCTTTGACTGGCGCAATATAATGGTCGCTTAACCGGTGGTGAGAAATTTTCAGCTGTTTATTTTCTGGTGAAAAGTGATAAGTGGAAGAGAGTTCAGGGCTGAAGTAACTGCCGGCGAATTGCGATAACCAGGTTTTGGTTATTTTGACTGGTGTAAAGCCAACCGACACATACGTATCGACGTTGTCTACTTGCACTGTCATTAATCTTTTCTCATCGCTTTCAGTAAAGCTAACATAAATCTCACCCTCTACATTCAGCATTTTGAAAGTGTTTTCACTGATAGGAGCGAGTACGCTTACGTTGTCTTCCCCTCTTGAATACATTAGTTTCCCATTTTCTAAATATATCTCTCGTGAGTACGCTTCTGGCTCATGCCAATAGTGACCTACATAGGCTTTGAGTGTGTCTTCATCTAACACAAGAAAATTAGATTTTTCTTTAGGTGAGATTGACTCCAGAAATGCGTCAGCAATCGCGTTTTGAGGGGGAGGGTTGTTTTTCTTTATAAGCCTGTCAGCAATTTGCAGAGCCAATTCCCAAGGTCTTGCATCTGCGCCATTATTCAATATTGCTATTGCTAAATTTTGTTTAGGAAATCGAGCCAAATACGAACGAAATCCTGCGTCTCCGCCGCTATGCTGAATATATTTGGTACCTTTGTAGTAGCTAATAAATTGCCCATATGCACCACCAAATGTTTCTCCGTTGTTTAAGGACGCAAGGGTATTCATTTGCTCGATTACGGCAGGGCTACCCACAGTCGGTTCGGTGAAATTAGCCGACCATTTCAGCAGATCTTCTGCTGTCGTAAACAAACTTGTTGCACCTACATTTGAAAAGTTCAGCACACTTTTTTTGTAACCATTGCCGCTGCGCTCGTATGAGTAGGCCCTACTGCTAACGATCTTTTGATGGTCGTCGTAAAACAAGCTGTTACTCATATTCAATGGCGTGAACAGCCTTTCCTGTGTGAATTGAGCAAAAGATTTACCACTAACACGCGCAATAACCTCTGCTAATAGTGTGAACCCGGTATTTGAGTACAGAAACTCTTCTCCCGGTTTGAAGTTTAGCTCTTTCTGTTTTGCTACCATTTTTAGTACGTGTTCGGTAGTGATTACGTCATCTAATCGCCAACCAGCCATACGCAATAAATTCCATTGATCACGCATGCCGCTTGTATGTGATGCTAAGTGTCGTAAGGTTATAGTGTGACCAAAATCCGGTACTTCTGGAATGTATTGTCGTATGTCATCATCGAAATTTAACTTACCTTCTTCAGCAAGTAGAAGAATGGCGAATACGGTAAATTGCTTAGATACAGATGCAACGTGAAACATAGTTTCTGGCGTAACAGGTATATCGTATTCTAGGTTTGCACTGCCATAACCTTTTGAAAATATAATCTCCCCATCCTGCAGAACTGCAACTGAGGCCCCAGGCTTATTAATATCATCGAATTGGGTAAATAGCCGGTCAAACTCGAGTGTTTGTTGTGAAGGGCTATTAAGAGGCTTTTCAGGTTTTGAAGATGGTTGGCAGGCGCTTAAACCAATCAATAGTAGTAAACTAATGACTAGACGCGCTGCAAGATTAGACATTTTAACGATTCCTTGTTATCACTTATTTTCAATTTTTTCCGACGAAGAGCAAACGTCAATACGCTGTAGAAAAACGCAAAAGCTATTAAACCGCATAATAAGGCAGTGACTCAAATATAACACGCGATTTTTGTTCGACAGCTGCTTTTACGCAATCCTTGCGCTACTTGCTACTTCTCAAACAACATAAGATTGCTCGATACCGGTCATGGCTGATTTGAGTGTTAGGCGACTTTTTGTCTTTTGAAGCCAGTGATTTTGAGGGGCCGGCGTGCACGTGAAGCGGAAGGTCGGATTTTGATTAAGTGCAGTGTTTCGAGTGGCGCTAAACTAGTCGTTTAACGAAGTGCTCTGGGGCCATCTGTTTAGCCAAACTTTTACCACTTCATTGGCAATCTTTGCCAATATCCGCCATAATTTACCGAATGGTGAATATTCGGATATAGACAATGGCAACTTTAAATGTATCACTTCCTGACGAAATGCGTACGTGGATTGATGAACAAGTAAAAACTGGCAAATTTGCTAATGCTAGTGATTATATTCGCGATTTAGTACGTCGCAATCAGAGTGAGCGAGAGGCAATTAGCTTAGCTCTGATAGAAGGTGAATTGAGCGGGAAAAGTCATAAGAATGTTTTGGATATTATTCAAGCTAAGAAAACTCGAGCCTTAAAATGAATAAATACACCCTCTCTAACAAAGCAGAGGAAGATATCTCCGGGATTTACGATTATTCAGCCAATATTCATGGCGTAACTCAAGCTGAAGCCTATCTTGTTGCCCTACATGAAGCTCTAGTTATTTTGGCGGAAAACCCTAGTATCGGTACTTCAGCGGAGGATATTAGAAAGAATTACCTCCAACTCCCAGTTCATAGGCACATGGTCTTCTATAAAAAAGTCGATGACGGCATTTTCGTCATTAGGGTGCTTCATCAACAAATGAAATACTCTATGCATCTATGCGATTGAAACACTCAGGAAAACCGCTGTAGTGTGGCGGAAGCGTCAAGTCAAATAAACTGATAACGACCAAACAAAGTATCTGGCTCGGGAATGGTGATTTTCCCGTAATGCCGTTTCAGTAAACCTTCATTTTCTAGTTCACCTAAAAGCTGATTAACCGTTTGCCTGCTGCTGTTTATCATTTGCGCTAAAGACTCTTGCGAAAGGGTGAGGGTAATCGCATTGTTTCTTGGTAAGTGCTGACCATAGCTGGTGGTAAGCATTAAAAGCCGTTTTACCAGTTGGTGCTTAAGGCTAAGCCCTGCGCTCGAGTCAATAAACTGAAAAGCACTGCGCACCCGAGTGCATAAAAGGCGAGTAAAATGTGGGTAGAGTTCAGAATACTGCTCGAGCAGTGCTTTAAACGCGTTTTTTTGGATAATAGCCACGGTGCAGTTTGTCTCGCAGAAGTTGTCGTGAGTACGAGGGAGGTCGTCAAACATCGATATCTCACCAAACCAGGTGCCGGGGCCCAATAACGCAAATAGCATTTCGCGACCATCTACACCCACAGTAACAACCCTTAAACGCCCTTCGCATACACCGTAAAAACCTACGCCATCTTCACCTTTGGCATGCAGTTGCTGCCCTGCTTTTAGATGTTTTAGGCGCATCTTGTCGAACATAGCGTCCTGTAAATAGGAAGGAAGCGCGCTAAACCACGTAGAACTCGCCAAAATCGGCTTAAATTTTTCCATTTAACAAATTTCTTACAATGTCGTATATCCGACAGTGTATAGCAATTACTGCGCGTAATGTAGGCGGTAAGAGAAAGTAAATGGAAGTTTCATTGAAGCGCATATGGTGTCGGGCCTAAAGCAGACGGCTGACACACCTCAATGAAATCACTTTAGACATAAAAAGAGTAAAGCTATGACAGATTCAGTAAAGTCGAAGGTAAGCAGTGAAGAATGGCAAACACGTGTTGATCTCGCCGCATGTTACCGCGCGGTTGCTATGTATGGTTGGGACGATCTCATTTTTACTCACATTTCTGCCCGCGTTCCTGGGCCTGACCACCATTTTTTGATAAACCCTTACGGTTTGATGTTTGATGAAGTTACCGCATCAAGCTTGGTCAAAGTTGATCTTCACGGTAACAAAGTAATGGAAAGTGAACACGACATTAACCCAGCGGGTTTTACAATTCACAGCGCTGTTCATGAGGCTCGAGACGATGCCAAATGCGTGCTGCATTTGCACACAGCAGAAGGTGTGGCGGTTTCTATTCTAGAGGACGGGCTACAGCCATACTCACAGCAATCGCTTTTTCCGCTGGCTTCACTTTCTTATCATGCCTACGAGGGCGTGGTGTTAAACCCAGAAGAGAAAGCGCGATTGGTTCGCGACCTTGGCGCTACCCAATTTATGATTTTGCGCAATCACGGGCTTTTAACCTGTGCAGACAATATTCCCGATGCGTTTTTGTTCATGTTTATCATACAGCGTGCCTGTGAAATTCAGTTGAAAGCGCAGGCAACAGGTAAACCACTTATTCCAATTCACTCGGCGATTCTTGATGGCATTCGTACACAGGCCGATCAAGTCACCCGGCAGGCAGGTGGTTCATTGGCGTGGCCGGGTATCAAACGTCGCGTTGAGCGTCGCTTCCCTGGGTACGATAAGTAACGGTTTGAAGTTGAACGTTATCTAACGCGGTGCTCGCAAAAAAGGAGGTGAATAAAAAGAACGAGCTTAAGAGCGCTTGTCTTAAAAGCTCCCGTCTTTAAAGGTTGTGTGTATTTCGGCCGTAACTTACATGTAGCGGCCAAACGTGTATCAAAATGTCGTAAATAAGAGCCAATTACTGACAAGATAAATTAAGGTCGCTGGGTTACTAAAAGCCTGACTTGAGGTACACTTAGCGCCATGAAAATACTTCTTGAAGATACCATTCCGTTTGGCACCGATTACCTTAACAGCGTAGGTGAGGTTGAAACCTATGCTTGGCAGTCTCTTGTTCCAGAAATGTTACGCGATGTCGATATTCTTGCACTGCGTTCTACCACTAAAGTTACGCCTGAACTGTTAACGAACGCCAACAAGCTTAAGTTTGTTACTACAGCAACGGCGGGAACCAATCATCTAGATAAAATACATTTGGACAAGGTCGGTATTGCACATAGCAGCGCAGCAGGCTGCAATGCCGTTGCAGTTGCTGAGTATGTGTTAAGTGTTTTGCTGCACGCGCAAAAAGCCCAAAAGCTTGATTTATATAATGCGACAGTGGGAATAGTAGGCGCTGGTAATGTGGGGACTGCACTATCACGTATTTTAACGGCAGTTGGCATTGAACACTGCTTGTACGACCCTCCGCTACAGCAAGCGTTAGCCGGTACTGGTAAAACGAAGCATAACGGGCAGTCATTTGTAGATTTAGCACAAATAGCACAGTGCGACGTTATTTCGCTTCACGTGCCCTTTATTAAAGGCGGCGATTATCCCACCTATCAGATGATCGACAAGACATTTCTGGAAGGATTAACGTCAAACCAACTGCTTATCAATGCATGCCGAGGCGAGGTTATCGATGAAGCAGCACTGCTTAGCGTACTTCAAGGGGAAAAATCGCCAACGGTAGTACTCGATGTATTCGATAATGAGCCCGCCATAAACACAGCACTATTTGATTATGTTTGGTTTGTTACGCCACATATTGCGGGTCATTCTGTAGAAGGAAAAGTGCGCGGTACGCAAATGATTTACGAACAAATTTGTGAGGTAGTGGGTACAGCACCGAACAAAGCGCTTAGCGACTTTTTAGAGAAGACCAACCCGATCAAAGCTGCGTTAAATTCGCCAGAGGCAACGCGGTTGTCGGTTGATGATCTCATTGCCGTATTCCACAATGTGTATGACGTTGCCATAGACGATGAGATAACGCGAAACGCATTTGCGTTAACGTCAGGCCATGATGAAACGCCAGACGCACACATTGCGAATACGTTCTCGGCACTGCGCAAGCAATACAGAGTGCGTCGCGAGTGCAGCGCCTATGCGTTACACTTGCCACAGAACACCAGTAAGCAAATTCAAAACACATTCACCGAGCTTGGCTTTCAGGTAAGCTTGGTTTAGTTATATATAAATTAGGAGCATAAAGCATTATGTCGCAAGCGTTTGACGTCGCGGTACTTGGCGCCACAGGTTTAGTGGGCCAAACCATGATTGAACTATTAGAAGAGCGAGACTTTCCGGTAAACCGTTTGTATCCGCTTGCCAGTAAACGTTCAGCTGGTAGTACCGTATCGTTTAAAGGCGAAGACATTGAAGTGTTAGATGCTGATGACTTCGATTGGTCATTAGTGCAGTTCGGCTTTTTCTCAGCGGGTGGCAGTATTTCTGCAAAATTTGCCCCGCTAGCCGCAGAGGAAGGCTGTATCGTTATCGACAATACTTCAGAGTTTCGTTACGAGCCAGATATCCCTCTTGTAGTGCCAGAAGTTAACGCACATGCACTGGCAGAATTTCGCAATAGAAACATTATTGCCAACCCTAACTGCTCGACCATTCAAATGATGGTTGCGTTAAAGCCTATTCAAGATGCTGTAGGTATCGACCGCATTAACGTCTGTACCTATCAATCAGTATCGGGTGCTGGCAAAGAAGCAATGGAAGAACTGGCTAAACAAACCGCTGGCTTGCTAAACGCTCGAGAAGTTAAAAATGAAGCGTTCAGCCGTCAGATTGCGTTTAACGTTATCCCTCAAATCGATGTTTTCCAAGACAACGACTACACCAAAGAAGAAATGAAAATGGTGTGGGAAACGCAGAAGATAATGGGCGATCAAAGTATTTTGGTGAACGCAACAGCGGTACGTGTACCCGTGTTTTATGGGCACGCTGAGGCAATCCATTTAGAAACTAGCTCACCCATTGATGCGCAGCATGTTAAAGAGCTATTAGCTGATGCTCCCGGCGTTACTGTTTATGACGGAAACGAGCAGTTTCCTACTCAGGTAAGCAGCGCGAGCGGCAATGATATCGTGCACGTTGGAAGAATTCGCAACGATATTAGCCACCCATGTGGTTTAAACCTATGGGTTGTTTCTGACAACATCCGTAAAGGCGCAGCGACAAACAGCATTCAAATCGCAGAGACCTTGATTCGCGACTATCTATAGTTAGTAAAAGCGGTTAATTTTATAGCCGCTTGTTCGGCTAAGCACAGGAAAAGGTAAATATTTTTCTGTGCTTGCCGATACGCAATGAAAGGGCTGTTATTGAAGTAACATAGACGGTTAACTTAAGGGGCATAGTAAGGCAATACTGTCGTCAAACTAGATCACCCTTGATAACTGGTTTATAGTTTGTAAAGTTAGGAACAAAACAACGTTAAAAAACAATAGACAGTCAGACACTTAGGCAAAGTGTAAGAACACTTAAAAGCGCAAAAAAATCTTACCGCCAAGGTCATAACAACTGTTAAACGCCAACTTGATGAGAAACACGACAAGGTGGCTTCAGAATAAAAATAAAAGCCAATATTTTCTTCAGTACTGATTGGCTAAAAAATCCGCCCACACGTCACGGGTGGTAAAGACGCTTGAGGGCATATAGGACTGCTATGAAATTGCATTTGACGGGCTTACTTTTACTCACACTATGTTTGTCTGGCCCTATTATTACTGTAGATGCACAGGAACGTGTTACCTTTCTAAAAGGTCCTAAGGACGCTACCGACCAATTTTCAGGGTTGGAATATGGCCCTATAGATGCCAACGACACTCTGTGGCGAATTGCCGAGCGTTACCGCCAGAATAATAACCTGAGTGTTTATCAGGTGATGGCTGCCATTTATGAACTTAACCCCAACGCTTTTGAAAACGGCAATTTAAACCTATTGGTTGATGGTGTTGTTTTGAAGCTGCCATCAGAACGCTACATAGCTCGTATTGATAAGCAAAAAGCCCAAATGCGCGCTGAACAGGACGATAGGGCATTTGCAGAAATGCTTAACCAGCCTGGCAGCAGTGTCAAAAACATTAAACCGGCGTCTCCTTTAGTTAATCAGCAAGACCTTACCCAAACACAAACTGACATTGAGCAGAAGATAACCCGTCTAGATGCAGAGCAAACACGTCAATTCGATGAGTTGCGTATGCAATTTGCTGCTTCATTGGAAAATGTAGAAGCCATTCTTAACGAAAACAGACGGCTGTACGAGCGCGTTGAAGCAGTGAATGGGGAGCTAGAATCACTACGAGGGCAAGTTGAAGGCGACGTAAAATCACAGCTTGATATGCAGGTAGCGCTGCAGCAAGAGTTGCTGGATATGATTAAGGCCGAGCAAGCACAGCGCGAAGCAGAGAAGCAGTCATCTTTTCTTTCAGCACTAACTAGCCCAATAAGTTTAATAACCGGTTCGGCGCTGCTCTCGCTATTGCTCGTGGGTGGCTTAATCATGTGGCTATTGAAACGCAATAGCAAACCGGAAGAAGAACCTTCGCCCGGCCCTACGATTACTTCCGATAGTGATGATGTACCTGTGCCTGACGCGGATATCGGCGATCTTTCAAGTGCTCTTGCGCCAGATTTAGATGATAACGCAGAGTTGTCAGACGATGATTTATTTAACGACGATGATTTACTTGATGACGTACTGACATCTGATTTAGAGGAAAGCTTGGATGACGAACTTGAAACGTTTGCAGACCTTGAAGACGACATGTTGGTGCCAGATGATGGCGGCGACGATCTATTTGAGGCCGGTGACGACGAGTTAGACCAAAGTGAGTTAGACAGCCTGTTCGATGACGATGACTTATCAGATAAAGTCTTAAATGATAAAGATGATGATGACCTAGAAGGTTTCGACTTATCAGGCGATGACGATGTTTTCGAAGAGAGCGGCGACGACAGTAGCGAGCAGGAATCAAGCGAATCTGACGATGAATTAGCAAGCGATGACGCTGAAGACTTCGATATCGATGACTTACTCGACGATGTGCAGAGCCAAGAAGCGAATGAGCCAGATACCGACGAACTGGCGGATGTCGATGATATAGACCCTGATGAGATTTTAAATGAGGTCAATGAAGCATCTGAATCAGGTAACGTTGATGAAGATGATATTGACGCGTTACTAGCAAGCTCTGTGGAAGAGGTTGAAAACAACGTTGATGATAAAGAAGAAAGCGAAAGCCTAACCTCGCTTCCGAGTGTAGAAGATGAGGATGATAAGCCCGAGATAAGTATTGACGACTTGCTAGAAGAACATGGCGTTGACGCGGGGCTTACCGATGAATTAGATAGCAATGATGACCTCATTAACGAGGATATGCTGAGTAAGCTTGATGACGAGATTAATCAGCAGAACAAAGAAATAGACAAAATAACCGACGATTTGCTTAATGAAATTGAGCAGATAGAGATGATGGGCGGTCTCGGTGACGATGATGAAGATGACGATTTTGATGAAGAAATAACGACAACGTCTCCTTCGCCGCAGTCTATTCAAAGCCTTGACGCTATCACTGATGATTTAGATGAATTTGATAGCGATGAGATAATTGATAGTGACGAGATAGAGTTGGATGCTGATTTTAGCGACCCACTATCCGACGATCTTATTGCAGAGCTACAGGCCGAGGATGAAGCTGCTGAACCGGATGGTGAAGAGCCTTCAGCGGAAAAACAGCCTTCAGCGGAAAAACAGCCTCTTTCTTCTGACGCCCCGTCAGAAGAAAGCGCCCCTTCGGATGTGTCGGAACCAATGTCTGAAAGCGATGATGGTGAATTCGAAGACCCATTTACCGATGAATTACTTGCTGAACTTGAAGCTGAATTAGAAGAAGAGCCTGAGGTTAGTCCTGAGTCTGATGACAAAAGTATAGACATTTCAGACGGTGTAGATACGGACAATGCCGAAAGTACCGAAAGTACCGAAAGTACCGAAAGTACCGAAAGTACCGAAAGTGAAGACGATGAAGGCAGAGAAGATAATGAAGCAGACTTTAGCGACCCATTAACTGACGAACTACTCGCGGAACTGGAAGCGGAAGAGTCGAAAAGTAGCGAAGATGTAGACCTACTAACCGACGAATTATTGGCGGAACTCGAATCAGACGCAGTACAGGACAGCGACGAAGCCGCAGATGATGAAGCAGAGCGAGAGCCAGCGCCGGAAGAAGACGAACCAGCAGGCGAAGCCGCAGATGAAGAAGCAGAGCGAGAGCCAGCGCCGGAAGAAGACGAACCAGCAGACGAAGCCGCAGATGATGAAGCAGAGTTAGAGCCAGCGCCGGAAGAAGACGAATCAGCAGGCGAGGCCGCAGATGATGAAGCGGCTCTAGAGCCAGCGCCGGAAGAAGACGAATCAGCAGGCGAAGCCGCAGGTGAAGAAGCAGAGTTAGAGCCTGCGCTCGAAGAAGACGAATCAGCAGGCGAGGCCGCAGATGAAGAAGCAGAGTTAGAGCCAGCGGCGGAAGAAAACGAATCAGCAGGCGAAGCCGCAGATGAAGAAGCAGAGTTAGAGCCAGCGCTCGAGGAAGACGAATCAGCAGGCGAGGCCGCAGATGAAGCAGCAGAGTTAGAGCCAGCGCCCGAGGAAGACGAATCAGCAGGCGAGGCCGCAGATGAAGAAGCAGAGTTAGAGCCAGCGCCCGAAGAAGACGAATCATCAGGTGAGGCCGCAGATGAAGAAGCAGAGTTAGAGCCAGCGCCGGAAGAAAACGAATCAGCAGGCGAAGCCGCAGATGCTGAAGCAGAGATTGAACCAGCGCACGAACATGGTGAAACATCTGGCGATCCACTAGATGATGCTATTGAAGCGTTTGAAAGAGAAATGATGGATGATATTCCATCGTTTAGTCAGATGGATACTGATACTGTTGACCAAGAAGAAACTAGCTCAGCGCAAGAGAAAACCTCACAACAAGATACGCCTATCGAAGATGAGCCGTCTTCCGATAATGATGAATATGACGATAGTTTATTAGATGCGGCGTTTGATGACATAGACAGTTTTGAACTTGAACAGGAAGTTGATGGTGTTGTTGACGATGAAGCGCCACAAGCAGAAGAAAGTGTCGAAGATGATGCGCTTTCAATAGATGAAGAAATTCCTGCTGCTGCAAGTTCAGACGAAGAAAACCCAATTGATGAAAATAGCGTTCAGGATAGTAAACAAAGCGAGTTTAACGAGCTTGACGATGTACCAGGCCTTGATGATTGGTTAACTGGTTCAGACGATGACGATTCGGTGGACGACAATGAAATACTGGACGATTTAGATAGCGCAGAGTTTGATGAACTACTTCAAAGTCTTGAGTCGGACGGTTTAGCTGAACCTGCTGATATTGATGGTGAAGATGAATCCACGGATTCTGAGCCAAAGCAAGATAACGAGGCTGAAGATACCTTCGAGCTTGAGCAAGATGATGAGGCCGAAGATACCTTCGCGCTAGAGCAAGATGACGAGGCCGAAGCCACCTTCGAACTAGAGCAAGATGACGAGGCCGAAGCTACCTTCGAGCTAGAGCAAGATGACGAAGCCGAAGACACCTTCGAGCCAGAGCAAAACGACGAAGAAGAAAGCACCTTCGAGCTTGAGAACTACACAGACGAGTTAGATGATCTTGCTATTCCAGATGACGTTGATTTAGATATCGCCACGCCATCTGAGGTCGAGCCCGATGCGCCGCTGTCAGAAGAAGCACAAACCTCTGAAACGCAAGAGAACGACCTGAAGCTTGATAACCCTGACTTAGACCTAGCGGCATTATTAAGTGACGGAGAAAGTGAAGGTGATTCGCAAACGCCACCTGAAGATTTTCTAGACGTAGAATCGTTAATGGATGACGGTGATGATGGAAATACAATAGACCCAGACAGCCAAATGCTAGACCTCGACGTGAGTTTATCTGATTTCACAGGTGTATCTGATGAGGATACTGTTATTGATATTGATAAAGACGCAGGTCAGAACGCTAACCTTGATTTGGCGCGAGCTTATATAGAAATGGAAGATGTGGAAGCGGCAAAAGAGTTACTTGACGAAGTAATAAAAGAGGGTAGCGAAGAGCAAAAGCAGGAAGCGGAGTCCATACTGGCTAAAATCGTATAGCGGACAATAGTTTTTAAAAAATTAATGAATATCGGCCTGTTTACTTTTACGGTATACAGGTCTTTTTATATGGGGCTTTTAGGTAGTCACATCGTTGCAAGTTGCTAATGAGATGACTACACTTAGCGCCTTTTTAGCGAAGGGGTAACACAGACATGGGGCGAATTGCCTTAGGGATTGAATACGATGGGGCTGCTGTTTACGGTTGGCAACGCCAGCGGGAGGTACCCAGTGTTCAAGAGCATCTTGAGAAAGCATTATCAACGGTGGCCAATGAGCCTATTGAGGTGCAATGCGCTGGACGCACCGATGCAGGTGTTCACGCCACTGGCCAAGTTGTTCACTTTAACTGTGACGCACCACGGTCAGAGCGTGCATGGACGTTAGGTGTAAATGCTAATTTACCAAACTCTGTTGCCGTTACATGGGCGAAAAATGTGGTTGATGATTTCCACGCACGTTTTTCAGCTACCCATCGCCGCTATCGCTATGTTATCCACAACGCCAAAATGCGCCCCGCCATACTCAGTTCGGGCGTTACCCACATTCATCGCGAATTAGACGAAAAAAAAATGCACCTTGCTGCTCAAGCACTATTGGGTGAGCAGGATTTTACGTCGTTTCGCGCCGCGCTATGCCAAAGTAAAACGCCGTTTCGCAACGTTACCAATGTAAGCGTGTACCGCCAAGGTCGCTATGTGATAATCGATATTCGTGCAAACGCGTTTTTGCACCACATGGTGCGTAATATTACAGGCGCACTGGTTGAAATTGGGGCGGGGGAGCAAGATGTAAACTGGATTGCACACCTGTTAAGTTTAAAAGATAGAAGCAAATCTGCAGCCACGGCGAAGCCAAACGGTTTGTATTTAGTCGATGTAACCTACCCAGAAGAGCACGGCTTGCCTAAGCCGCCACTAGGGCCGCTGTTTCTTCCAGAGACCTAAACGTAAGGCTCTTCACGGCCAAGTTAGCTGCTTTACAGGTAGCAGCTAACTTAGATAGCGCTAAAGCTAACCCTCTCATACCACCTCTTACCAACTTCTTAGACCAGTTTTGTTTTTTCCATTTCATTGTATTGTGGTCTAATAGCGCGCTATATTAGGTAGTTGTTCTATTGTGTTACGCATTTTTTCTTTGTAATACAGTATGAAACATTAAAAATTTAATGTGTTGTTGGCCACAAGTATGAATAAACATCAATTGGCATGGCCGGCAAACAAAAACTAAGGATTCAATTTCCATGAGCTGGATTCAAAAAATTCTTCCTCGCACGCAAACATCGCACAAAGGTAATGTACCTGAGGGTATTTGGACAAAGTGTGGTTCATGCCAAGCTGTGTTGTATAAAAGCGAACTGGAAAAACTTCAGGAAGTTTGCCCTAAGTGTGATCACCACATGCGAATTACAGCACGCCGCCGCATTGATGCGTTCCTAGACGACGGCGATCGCTTAGAACTCGGTGCCGAGCACGAACCTCAAGACGTACTTAAATTTAAAGACTCAAAGCGCTACAAAGACCGTATAGTAGCTGCGCAAAAATCCACTAACGAGAAAGACGCACTAGTGGTCATGCAGGGTAAGCTTAAAGGCATGCCAGTTGTAGTTGCCTGCTTCGAGTTCGCCTTTATGGGTGGCTCAATGGCCTCAGTTGTCGGTGCGCGTTTTGTTGCCGCAGTGAATGCGTGTTTAGAAAACGACATGCCGCTTATTTGTTTTAGTGCAAGTGGTGGCGCGCGTATGCAAGAAGCCCTCATGTCACTAATGCAAATGGCAAAAACCTCAGCAGCCTTGGCCAAAATGAGTAAAAAAGGTCTGCCTTACATCTCTGTTTTAACAGACCCTACAATGGGTGGTGTTTCTGCAAGCTTAGCTATGCTTGGTGATATCAACGTGGCAGAGCCAAAAGCGCTTATTGGTTTTGCTGGCCCTCGCGTAATTGAACAAACGGTAAGAGAAAAACTGCCTGAAGGTTTCCAGCGCAGTGAATTCCTTGTTGAGAAGGGCGCAATTGATATGATTGTTGACCGCAGAGATATGCGTGATAGATTACACAGCCTGTTGGTTAAGTTGCATTATAAGAATTAGTGAATAACGAAAACAATCTAAAAGCTGGCTCGGCGCCAAACGCAAAAGAGGGCACATTGTCTTCAAATACGCAAAAAAGCCTGGGCCAGTGGTTATCCTATCTCGAATCTATTCATCCTAGTGCCATTGATATGGGGCTAGACAGAGTTAAAGCTGTAGCGCAGTCTATGGCGCTTTCTTTATCGCGATCGCTTGTTATTACTGTAGCTGGTACTAACGGTAAAGGCACCACGTGTCGTTTGCTCGAGCAAGCTATGCTGTCGCAAGGAAAAAGTGTTGCGGTATACAGTTCGCCCCATTTAACCGATTATCGAGAACGGGTTCGTTATAATGGTGAGTTACCGCCTGCGAATGAGTTCGTTAAAGCTTTCGAGTTTGTTGAAAAGTCGCGAAAGGAAACGGAAGGCGACCCCATCACCTTAACCTATTTTGAATTCGGCACCTTAGCGGCAATGAAAATGATGCAGTCGTGGGAAGTGGATGTGGTTATTCTAGAAGTAGGGCTTGGCGGGCGACTCGATGCGACCAACATTATCCACCCAGATCTGGCCATTATCACTACTATCGACCTTGACCATCAAGATTGGCTAGGCAATACCCGTGAAAAGATTGCCCGAGAAAAAGCAGGCATTATGCGTAAAAACGGTAATGCGGTGGTGGGCGATTTATTCCCGCCATCTTCGCTTTACGATGTGGTAAACGAGCTACAGGCGAATGTGCGCTGGGCAACACAAGACTTCGTTACTGTAGTAGCAAGTGATTATAGCGAGTGGAGCTGGAAAGGAAAAAACAGCAGCTATGCATCGTTACCTTATCCAAAGATCCCACTTCAAAATGCAAGTACTGCGCTTGCCGCATTAGAATTCCTAGAGTTATTGCCTGAAGAGCAAGTGGTTCGAGATATTATTAAAAACACCACTATGCCAGGGCGACAGGAAACCATTAGCGAGTCGCCATTAGTGGTTGTAGATGTGGCGCATAATCCACAAGCAACGGCTGAGATGCAAAACTGGCTAAACCGATACGATGTAAGCAAGATGCGTATTGTGGTAGGCATGCTTAAAGATAAGTCTATAGCGGAAACATTGGCCCCTTTAGCAGCGCTGAATGCTGATTGGTATGTAGCATCCACAAGTGGCCCGAGAGGGTGTGAGGCAGAAGTACTTGAAAATGCACTTGTTAATGCCGGCACAACCATAGAGAATATAGAGACGTTTCAAACCGTGGCCTCGGCATATCAACGCGCGCTTGCAGATTATCAAACCGGTGAACTTATTCTCGTTTTTGGTTCTTTTGTTACCGTAGCAGACGTGCTTGCTGAGCAAAACTAACACGGTCTTTGTAGAGTAAAAATACGTGTATTCAAGCAGGAGAGCACAGTGACATCGGCATTAAAGAATAGACTGGTAGGAACGATTATCGTCGTTGCTTTAGCGGTCATTTTTTTACCAGACTTTCTTGATGGCAAAAAGCAAACTAACAGAGAACCTTTCGCCTCTGTCCCTGCTAACCCTCCCAAGAAACCAATTGTAGATCCTGAACCTTTTCCTTCTGAGCGGGTGGCAAAAGCGGCGGTTCCTGCTGTAAAACTAAAAGACGAAAAGGCAATTGACGATGAGCCCGCACAGGCTCAGTTGTCTGAAAGCTCGAAGGAAAACGTAGCGAAATCGCCGCAAACGAAAGTTATTGAAGAAGATAAGCTTGCTAGTCAAACCGTTGTCGATACGAAAAGTGCTACGGCCGACGATGATGCGGGTTGGGTAATTCAACTTGGAAGTTTCCGCCACGAAAAAAATGTTAAGGCGCTACTAGCTAAGCTGGAAAAAGCAGGCTATCGCGCGTTTAGCCGTAAAATCCAAACAAACTCGGGGCCACTTAATAAGGTTTTTGTTGGCCCTGACCTAGATAAAAAGAAGCTTGAATCAGCGTTGCCACATTTAAAAGAACTCACGAGTCTTAAAGGTAAAGTCACCACGTTTAAAGTGGAGTAGCTCCTTAGCTTTAGTGTGACGATTAGCATTACAGACTAGTAATATTTCTATCTTCTGTTAGAATGCGCGCCATCTCGCCAAAGGCTCGTTGCTTCACAACTGAAAGCAACATCAACGCAATAAAGAGACGATGAACTGGGTAGACTTTTCCATACTGGGTATCATTGCGGTATCTACCTTAATAAGCCTTATTAGAGGGTTTGTTAAAGAAGCCATCTCATTAGTGGTATGGTTTGCTGCACTCTTTATTTCAAGCAATTTCTACGCTGACCTCGCGGTGTACTTCACGGCCATTGACGATCCCTATCTAAAAAATGGCGCTGCCATTGCCGCGCTATTTGTCGCAACGCTCATTTTGGGCGGTATGATAAATTATGTAATTAGCCAGCTTGTACTGGCCACTGGGCTGTCTGGTACAGATAGAGCCTTAGGTATAGTTTTTGGCGCATTGCGTGGCGTGCTTATTGTTAGCGCATTGCTCTTTTTCATGGATACCTTTACTAGTGCAGCCACTGCAGCGTGGTGGCAGGCGTCGGTACTCATCCCAGAGTTTGGTGTCATTATTGAGTGGTTTTTCAGTTATGTGAAAGACTCCTCCAGTTTTTTAAATCCCGCTTGAAATAGGTAACGCACATGTGTGGTATAGTCGGAATAGTTGGTAAAACGCCCGTAGCTCAGTCACTGTACGACGGTCTAACGGTTATTCAGCACCGTGGACAGGATGCCGCAGGCATAATGACTATCGACCAAAATATGTTTAATTTGCGTAAGGCAAATGGCTTGGTTCGGGATGTTTTTCATACGCGTCATATGAAAAGGCTATCGGGCAATATGGGAATTGGTCATGTACGCTACCCAACTGCCGGTACATCAAGTTCAGCTGAAGCCCAGCCGTTTTATGTGAACTCGCCGTTTGGTATTGCCTTTGCGCATAACGGTAACCTTACTAACGCCCATGAGCTTCAAGAAGAAGTTTTCCGCATTGCTCGTCGCCATATCAATACCACCTCAGATTCAGAGCTTCTACTAAACATTCTTGCTCATGAGCTTCAGCAGGTAGCGGGTTTAAGCGTAAGTGCTGAACACATATTTGAAGTGGTAACTAAAGTTCATAAGAAAATACGTGGTGCCTATGCCGTAGTGGCTGCCATTATTGGTCAAGGTATTGTGGCGTTTCGCGACCCGCACGGTATTCGCCCATTAGCGCTGGGCAAGCGTATGAGCGAACTGGGTGAAGAATGGATGGTCGCCTCTGAAAGCGTTGCACTTGATGCGGTAGGCTTTCAGTTTGTACGTGACGTTATGCCGGGTGAAGCGGTATTTATTACCGAAGAAGGTCAGCTACACACCAGACAGTGTGCTGAAAACCCAGTCACTTCACCTTGTATCTTTGAGTTTGTTTACTTTGCACGTCCAGATAGCTTTATTGACGGTATCTCAGTTTATGCATCACGTGTAAACATGGGTCGTAAACTTGGTGAGAAAATAAAACGTGAGTGGGCTGACCTCGATATCGACGTGGTTATTCCTATTCCTGAAACATCCATGGACGTCGCGCTTCAAATAGCTAATACACTAGAGCTGCCGTATCGCCAAGGCTTTGTTAAAAACCGCTATATAGGGCGTACATTTATTATGCCTGGCCAAACCATGCGTAAGAAATCAGTACGCCGTAAGCTGAACGCCATTTCATCTGAATTTAAAGGCAAAAGCGTATTACTTGTCGATGACTCTATCGTTCGTGGCACAACATCAGGGCAAATTATTGAAATGGCCCGAGAGTCTGGCGCGAAGAAAGTGTACTTCGCATCAGCAGCACCAGAAATTCGCTTCCCGAACGTATACGGTATCGATATGCCTTCGGCTAACGAACTTATTGCCTACGGCCGTGAAATCGATCAAATTGCCGAGCTTATTCAGGCGGATGGGCTCATTTTCCAAGACATTTCTGACTTGGTTGAAGCAGTTCGTGAAGAAAACGAATCAATACAACGATTTGAAACGTCTGTTTTTGATGGCAACTACATCACTGCCGACATTGACCAAGAGTACCTTGAGCGCATCGACATGTCGCGCGGGGAGCAGTCGCGAAATGCGCCTGTTGTTCAGGCTGAGCTAAGTAATCTTGATGTACACAACATTGACGCAGCAGACTAATTACAGTTGATATGCCTAATAAAGAAAAGCCGCTTTAAGAAGCGGCTTTTTTACAGGTATTAGTGAACAAATACTGGTCCGCCAGTTACTCCCCACAGCAGAACTGACCCTGTCATAAGAATAACAAGCAGCACTAAACCACAAGTTACCACCGAGCTTGAATAAATAAACCCTTTGTCTTCTGGCATGTGCATTAAAATGGGAACGCCTGAATACAGTAGGTACACCGAATAGCTGATGCCTATTAATAACGCTGTCATCACAACCCATAGCTCGGGGTAAAGACCGGCAAAACCCACCATGAAAAGTGGCGTTGCGGTATACGCGGCAAGCTCTAAAGATTGGGTATAAGTTGGCGTAGCGTCAAATGCTTTCGCTAACTCATGAATGAGGACGGCTAGGGCGACTACACCGCCAATTAAGCCGAAGTACATGCCTATACCCATCATAATAGCGGTATTTTCGCTTAGTCTTATTACGTCGCCAGCTCCAATGCTCCAACCGGTGTGAGCACTTGAATAGTAAGCAACGAGTGAAGGAATGAGCGCTATAAAAGCAATATGGGTAAGTGCGTAGAAATAGGTTTCGTGCTTGGTATCAATGGTTTGCCACTCTTCTCTGGGATGAGTGTAAATACCAATTAAATGATTCAAAATCATAAAGTCCTGCCTTGTTCACCAACGTTATTTTAAGAATATTGTTGTGAGGCAGTGAAACACACGAATAAGCCGTAAATTCGAATACTCACGGACACAGCGCAAAGCGCTAAAAAACTGCCATTAACAATACATTTACAAATCGAGTGTGCAGCAGAAACGCAAAGCCGTCAATATAAATTGGTTGATTAATGAACTAGGCAAGCCTGTTAAGTAAAGTCTGGTGCACCTGAATGGAAGCGCAGTTCATTATCGTCGCTTTCAATCAATGATTTTTCTACGCTGCCAAAGTGGGTAATGCGCTCGCTGATGTCGGTTTTAGATATCTGACTGGCTAAGGTTAAATAATCTTCGAAATGGCGTGCCTCTGAGCGCAGCAGTGAAACATAAAACTTACCTAAGTCTTCGGAAACATGCGGGGCTAGCTTGGCAAAACGCTCGCATGAGCGCGCTTCGATATAGGCACCACAAATGAGTTTGTCGACAAGTTTTTCTGGTTCGTAAGTGCGTACGTGACGGAGTAAGCCGTTGGCATAACGGCTAGATGTCACCGATTTATATTCGAAACCTAGCTCGTGCATAATTTCTAGCACTTGATAAAAATGATGTAGCTCTTCTTTTATCAGCATTACCATTTTATCGAGCATGTCTTTTTTGAACGGGTCGAGGCCTTCTACATTGAACACACTTTTTGAAAGGTGCTTAGTGTTTAGGGATTGCCAATCGCCTTCATGGCGATAGGTGAAATCTTCATAAGGCTTAAGCCATCCCAGTAATACTTTACTGGTTTCCTCGTCGGCCACATAGCGGCGTAGCAGGTACATGGCCGACTGTGCCGCTTTAAGCTCACAAATTAAGTGATCAGTAAGAATAACCCGTAAGCTTTCCTCTTTTTGCGCTTCATTTATCCACGACTGCGGGGTCTCGCAATGTAAAAACGCATTGACGGGTGAAAGAAGAGACGTTACTTCAGAAGGAGAAATTACAGACATGTGGGAGCTCGGTTTAAAGTGCTACAGATTTTCAGATACTTATGAATTTGGCATACTGCCGTGATTCGTTTCGGCAAACCTATGTTCAAGGCGTCTGAATGAATGCTAATTTTACTTGATACCCACAAGCCCTTACAACTTAAAATCGAGGCCTTTAAATTACAAAATGAATTATCTTGCCCATCTCTTTCTTGCTCGCCCCACTGCCGACTCTCATTTTGGTAACTTGTTGGGAGATTTTAGAAGGGGCGTTGATATCAACACGTTTGGAAATGCAGTACGGCTAGGCCTTAAAAATCACTACGAAGTTGATAGATTTACCGATAGGCACGAAACCGTACTAGCGGCGAAAACATTATTTCATAAAAGTCGCAGGCGTTTTGCGCCTGTAGCGCTGGATATCTATTTCGATCATTTACTTATCAAGCACTGGGCTACATTTACACCACAAGGTTTTGATGATTTTCGGGAGCAAAGTTTTGCATTATTAGAAAAGCGCCTACCTTCTATGCCAAGAGCTATGCAGCTAAGCATAGGGCACATGATCACTCACGATTGGTTTGAGGATTACGCGAGAGAAGATGGGATTGCGAAAGCTATCTCCGTAGTGGCTAAACGCATTCGCTTTGCCAATACATTTCATAAAAGCGTTGACGATATCAGTGAGCATCAAGAAGAGATAGAGCAGCTGTTTTTAGCATTTTTTCCAGAGCTCATTGCGCATATTGAAAATGAGGGGCCAGAAAATAAATCTGCGCCTCGATTTAATTAGGTAAGCTAGATTACGAAGAGTATCGACGAAATTCGGCGATTTATCGTTGATTACAAAGCTGTATTATTAACCGCTATATAGTGTTATCAGCAGATGATACCTCAAAGCTTGCAAACTGAGGTATACATCAACGATTACTTAACTAAAAGTACACGATAAAAGACAGATAAAAAATAATGATGAAAATATATCCCTCAACGCTATCTGCATCACACCATAAAGGTGCCAAGTCAGGCAAAGCCGTTTCATGGTTTACTGCTACTCTTTTCGTTTTCGCGAGTTTAACTGGTGTTGCTACCGCGAAAGATGAAGGCCCCGTAACGCATTCTCGTTCAGTTGAAATAGACAGTAGCGTGGTAACTGAGCATGAAACAAAAATTTTGGGTAAGCGCGTGAAATACAGCGCTACCACAGGTACGCAACCGGTTTGGAATACAAAAGACGAAGCGGTTGCGACCTTGTTCTATACTTACTATCAGCGAACGGACGTAAAAGAGAATACCGAGCGCCCGCTTATCATTTCATTTAACGGTGGCCCGGGTTCCGCCTCTGTGTGGATGCATGTCGCTTATACCGGCCCGCGTATTCTCAATATCGATGATGAAGGCTACCCAGTTCAGCCTTATGGCATTCAAACCAACCCATATTCAATTCTAGACGTGGCTGATATTGTATTTGTTAACCCGGTAAACACGGGTTATAGCCGTGTGCTTCCTAAAGCAGACGGTTCAATGCCATCGCAAGATGAGCAACAAAAAATGTTCTTTGGGGTAAATGCAGATATTAGCTATTTAGCAGATTGGGTGAATACCTTTGTAACACGCAACAATCGCTGGCGCTCCCCGAAATACCTTATCGGTGAAAGCTACGGTACAACTCGGGTTTCGGGTCTCGCATTAGAGCTTCAAAACCGACAGTGGATGTATCTAAACGGTGTCGTGTTGGTATCGCCAACCGATATAGGTATTGAGCGTAACGGCCCAGTAAAAGCCGCCAACCGACTACCTTATTTTGCCGCAGCAGCCTGGTATCACAATAAGCTTGAACCAGAACTACAAAATAAAGACTTAACTGAACTCTTACCCGAAGTCGAAGATTTCACTATCAACACGCTTATTCCGGCGCTGGCTAAAGGTGGGTTTATCGGCGATAAAGAAAAGCGTGAGGTGCTAAAACAAATGGCGCGCTATTCTGGTTTAAGTGAGGCGTCTATTGCTGAAAATAACCTAGATGTAAGCACCGCTTTTTTCTGGAAAGATTTATTACGAGATGAAGGGAAGACCTTAGGCAGATTGGATAGCCGTTATTTGGGTATAGACGCGAAGCAAAGCGGTGACCGCCCTGATTACTGGGCAGAGCTAACGTCATGGCTGCATTCCTTCACACCTGCTATTAACTACTACCTGCGCGAGGAGTTAAACTATAAAACCGACATGAAATACAACATGTTCGGAAACGTGCATCCGTGGGATAGAAGTAACAACCAAACGGGGCAAAATTTGCGATTGGCTATGGCGCAAAACCCATATTTAAATGTAATGATTCAAGCGGGCTATTACGATGGCGCTACGAACTACTTTGATGCTAAATACACCATGTGGCAGCTAGATCAAAGTGGCACCTTAAAAGACCGTTTAAGCTTTAAAGGGTATCGCAGTGGGCACATGATGTACCTGCGTCGCGATGACTTAAAACAGTCTAACCAAGATTTACGTGAATTCATTAAAGCAAGCACGCCGAGCAAAGGTGAACCTGCTGAATACAAGCGATAGTCGAAATCAGTGAGCCATTCTTTTTTCTGAGCCACCATAAAAGCGATGCAATAAAAATTGGAGGCTCAGAAATGAGCTAGCTGCGCTAAACATTCAGCGCAGCGCGCTTTTAACATATCTCTTAACAGCCTAACCGCCGGCGTAATAGACTGGCGGCTTGGGCAAATTAGCCAAAGTTGCGTGGGTTTCGGTTGGTAGTCTGACAATAACGTAATAAGACGTCCATTTAGAATGTCATCACAGGCGTCTAAGCTTGATTTAACGGCTACCCCTTTACCTGCGACAGCCCACCTTCTAACCATTTCACCGTCGTTCGCCGTTCTGTTGCCCTGCATTTTAATCTTTAGCGGTTTACCGTCGTGCACGAATTCCCATTCGTTATACACTTTATCGTGCAGTTGATAAAACAACCCATTGTGAGCTTGTAAATCTTCAAATTGTTCAGGGGCACCATAGGTGCTGATATAAGAGGGCGAAGCAACAAGTAAGCGTGGTACATCACATATCTTAAACCCGTAAACGCTTGCATCATCAGGCGAGCCATAACGTAAAGCTAAGTCAATTGGGTCGCGATAGAAATCGATATTACTGTCGTTCAAATTGAGTTTTACGCTTATTTTCTCATGCTCATTCATGAAATCATCAAGCCATGGTGCAATGACGTTACGGCCTAAGTCAGAGGATAAACCTAGCCGTAATTCGCCCTCAATAACGCCAGTTTCACCTTTTAAGTTTTGTTTGGCGTTTTTTAGCATCGACATGGCTTGTTCACACGTTGGCAAGAAGCGCTCACCAGCAGAAGAAAGCCTAAGTGATCGGGTGGTGCGTACAAACAACTCAGCACCAACCGCTTGTTCTACCCGTTTAACAGCTGCACTCGCCGTAGCCGTACGCATATTTAAGTGGGTAGCTGCAGCGGTAATGTTTCTAAATTCGGCTACTTTTATCACAACGTTCAAGTCATCGAGCAACATGATTTTCAAAAACTATTTGATAATGTTTCTTATATTGTGCTGTTTATCGAAATTTAATCAAGAGTATGATGAGAATATTACTCAAAAGGAGAAACGAATGATGAAAGCTATTGGTTATACCCACTCACTAGACATTAACGAACCTAATGCACTAATAGATTTAGACGTAGACAAGCCCAGCGTGTCGGGTAGAGACTTATTGGTAAAAATAAATGCGATAGCGGTAAACCCTGTAGATTACAAAATTCGTCAACGAGTAAACCCTGAGGGTGGCGATCCTAAAATTTTAGGCTGGGATGCGGTAGGTGAAGTCGCAGAAATTGGCGCTGATGTAACCCAGTTTGCGGTAGGTGATAAGGTGTATTATGCCGGAGACCTAACGCGGGCTGGCTCTAATGCAGAATTCCAGTTGGTTGACGAGCGCATTGTAGGTAAGGCGCCCAGTTCCCTTTCTTATAGCGAAGCGGCAGCGCTTCCTTTAACCACCATCACAGCTTATGAGCTACTATTTGACCACTTGGCGCTAAAGCAGCAAAGTGAGAAAAGCGATGAAGTTGTGTTGGTAGTAGGCGCTGCCGGTGGCGTAGGCTCTATTATGCTGCAGCTGCTTAAAGCCCTGACCGGCGCAGTGGTAATAGCAACGGCGTCTCGTGAAAGCTCTAAAAACTGGGTGCAAGAACTCGGCGCAGAATATGTCGTCGATCACAGTAAACCTTTGGCCGAGCAAATTAAGTCGCTCAACATTGGTGAGGTGACCCACGTAGCCAGTTTAAACAACACGCATCAATACATTGACGAGTATGTTGAGGTGATGAAACCGAAAGGTAAACTGGCGTTAATTGACGACCCAGAAAGCTTGGACGTAGCAAAGTTAAAACAAAAGAGTCTATCGTTACATTGGGAATTTATGTTTACCCGTTCAATGTTTGAAACCGAAGATATGGTTGAGCAGAGTCGGTTGCTAACGCATGTTGCTACACTAATTGACGAAGGCAAAATAAAAACCACGGTAGGCAAGCACTTAGGTAAGATTACGGCACAAAACCTTATTGAGGCCCATAGAATACTTGAAGAAGGGCGCGCAATAGGCAAATTGGTATTAGAAGGGTTTTAAGGCGCATTTAATCACTATTGTCACTCACTAAGCCCTCTTAGAGGGCTTATATCTTTTCGCATCACTAAAAAGCGGTTTAGGCGGCATCGGGCTCCCTCGACCGCTTTGTCTTATTTGTAATTCTTTCTTCTAATTTTGTAAAAATGCCCCGGTAATCTATTCTTTATTGTTTAACTCGTTGAAATTTATGTTAATTTTACTTGGAATCTAACTTGCTGTAACAGTGGCGCATAGCATTAAACATTGATGTGTGTTTAAACTTTAACCACAAGGAATAATCATGGCTGAATCATTCAAGTATGAAGGAAATAAAGGACAAGGCGGCGAATTGCATCAGAAGGCTGGCGACGGTTACCCTACAATGACAACCGCGCAGGGTTGTCCTGTACACGATGACCAGAATTCACTAAAAGCTGGAGTAAGAGGGCCTTCAGCACTAGAAGACCACGTAATGCGTGAGAAGATATTTCACTTTGATCACGAGCGCATTCCCGAGCGCGTGGTGCATGCTCGAGGGTACGGGGCCCACGGATATTTTGAAACGTACGAGTCACTATCTGACATCACCTGTGCTGAAATTTTTCAGGAAAAAGGTAAAAAGACCCCGGTATTCACTAGATTCTCTACCGTAGCGGGCAACCAGGGTTCTCCAGATTTAGCGCGCGATGTACGAGGTTTTGCTGTTAAATTCTATACCCAAGAGGGCAATTGGGATTTAGTTGGCAATAACATTCCCGTCTTCTTTATTCAAGATGCTATCAAGTTCCCAGATTTAATCCACTCAGCTAAACAAGAACCTGACAGAGGTTTTCCACAAGCGCAAACCGCGCACGATAACTTTTGGGACTTCGCAAGTTTAAGCCCAGAGTCTGTTCACATGCTTATGTGGGCGATGTCAGACCGTGCTATTCCGCGTTCATTCCGCTTCATGGAAGGTTTTGGTGTACACACCTTTAAGCTTATAAATGCCAAAGGTGAAATGAAATATGTGAAGTTTCATTGGAAACCGAAACAAGGTTTGCAGTCAGTCGTGTGGAATGAAGCACTGAAAATTAATGGTGCAGATCCCGATTTTCACCGAAGAGATTTGTGGAACTCTATTCTTGCTGGCGACTTCCCAGAATGGGAGTTAGGAATGCAGGTCTTCGACCAAGAGTTTGCGGACAACTTTGAATTCGATGTTTTAGACGCAACCAAGCTGATACCCGAAGAGCAAGTACCAGTTAAAATTGTAGGTAAAATGGTGCTTAATAAGGTGGTAGATAACTTCTTCGCTGAAACAGAGCAAGTTGCATTTTGTACACAAAACATTGTACCTGGTATAGATTTTACCAACGACCCACTACTACAGGGGCGTAATTTCTCTTATTTAGATACTCAGTTGAAACGATTAGGTAGTACTAATTTTACGCACTTGCCCATTAACGCGCCTAAATGCCCGATGCGTCATTTCCAGCAAGACGGCCATATGGCAATGCATAACCCCAAAGGTCGTGCTAATTACGAGCCAAACTCTTGGGAAGCCGATGAGAATAATCCGCGCGCGTGTCCAGCACATGGATTCCAGTCACATAATGAAGAGGTTTCTGGTGAAAAAGTTAGACATCGCTCAGAAACTTTCGCTGACCATTACAGCCAAGCTCGTCAGTTTTATATCAGCCAAACTGAAACCGAGAAAGAGCATATTCGCGACGCATTCGCTTTTGAGCTATCCAAAGTAGAGCGTTTGGCGATTCGTGAGAGAGTAGTTTCACATCTATTAAATGTAGATAAAGACCTTGCGAAAGCCGTGGCTGAAGCGCTGGGCTTCTCAGAGATGCCAGAGCCAGCAGAGGCTGCAATGGAAACTAGAGAAGACCTCGTTGAATCTGATGCGTTAAGTATCTTAAAAAATGCGCCGGATACGTTTAAAGGAAGAAAACTGGGTATTTTAGTGAGTGATGACCTTGACGGTGAATTGCTTGGGAAAGTAAAAACTGCTTTAGATACTGAAGGCGCTATGTACGAGGTTGTTGCACCGCAGATTGGCGGCGTTACTTGTGATAAAGGCAAAAAAGTAGATGCACAGCAGAAGGTCGATGGTGGGCCGTCAGTATTATACGATGCGGTGCTGTTACTAATGTCGCAGTCGGGAGCCGAAAAGTTAGCGGGTAAGCCTGAAGCAAAAGATTTTGTATCGGATGCGTTTGCTCACAACAAGTTTATCGGCTACACAGATGCCGCAATGCCGCTCATTAAGGCCGTTGGCTTAGATAGCATGATGGACGAAGGTTTTGTGGACCTTAAACAAAAGTCGGCAGACGAATTTATTAAAACATTACGTGGTATTCGTTATTGGGCTAGATCTTAATTCAGCCTTTGCAGTTTTTTAGAAATAGGAGGGCGCTTTTTTAAGCGCCCTTTTTTATTGCGTGTCCCGTCCTGAAATTGTCGCCTCGTGAAATTATTCCGCCCCGAAATACATTGACATAAAGAGCACTTCTTTATGACCAATTCAAATAACTCTAAGGCTCAGCGGTTCTGTACTTATTTTTCAATGGTACGAATGTTTTACTGACAACAATATATTAAAACAGTTTTACTGTTAGCTTTATTCTAAAATGGAAATTAAATTCGGATATTTTTTTATTATTTCAATTATTTATGTCTTTTTTGATGCTTTTGGTTGAAGTGAGCGAATCTTTAATATCTTGTCCCTTCGGCATGGGTCATGCACCCATAAGAGTGTGTATATTCATTAAGGAGGAACAAATATGTCAAAGCAAGACCAATACACAATGACCGACCCTCGTACTCAATATGATAACGATGGAACCCATTACAACGATGACCAACCTGATCCTGCATTAGATAAAAAATTAGACCCTTCAGCAGATCATGGCGAAAATACTTATCGAGGGAGCGATAGGTTGAAGGGGCGAAAAGCACTGGTAACTGGCGGAGACTCTGGCATAGGTAGAGCAGTTGCTATCGCTTTTGCCAGAGAAGGCGCTGACGTAGTCATCAATTACCTTCCCTCTGAACAGGAAGATGGAGATAAAACCGTTGCCATTCTAGAAGAAGCAGGTGTAAAAGCTAAGGGCATAGCCGGAGACATTAAAAACGAAGACTTCTGTATTTCCCTTGTAGAAGAGGCGAACGCTTTTTTAGACGGTCTCGATATTCTTGTAAATAATGCTGGTAAGCAGAAATTTATTGAAAATATTGAGGATATCACTACCGAGCAATTTAGAACTACGTTCGAAACTAACGTTTTCGCCGTGTTTTGGATTACCAAAGCGGCGGCTAAACATATGCCCCCAGGTGGCAGCATTATCAATTCTACATCTATTCAGTGCTATCAGCCTTCACCCGGCCTTCTGGATTATTCATCAACTAAAGGTGCCATTACTTCGTTTACCAAATCGTGCGCCAAAATGTTGATAGAAAAAGGCATCAGAGTGAACGGCGTTGCCCCTGGCCCCATTTGGACACCCATACAACAAAGTGGGGGACAAGCACCGGGTAAGCTTCCTAAGTTTGGTGAAGATACGCCTATAGGCCGTGCAGGGCAGCCCGCAGAACTTGCTCCAGCGTATGTGTATTTAGCATCTCAAGAATCTAGCTATGTCACGGCCGAAATATTAGGGGTAACAGGCGGAAAACATCTTCCGTAATAATCGTTTAAAAAGGGACTTTATTTGTTAAAGAGATATTATTAAACGAAGGGGCGTAAAATAACGCCCCTTTTGTTAAAAGTTATTTGCGGCACATAGCGCTAAGAAGCGCGTTCGCAGCTTGCAATTACAATCTTTCAGCAGCGTCAGAGAACCATTGCTTATGGCGTTTCTCATCTGCCCAGTGCCTTTCTATCGTAGCACGCTCTTGTGGTGTAAAACCGTCATGGTCTAAGGCTTTTTCATATGCTTTAGTTGTGACCTCTTCATTAACAACCATCGCTTTAAGAATCGCTTTATCGTTGATAAGCCCTGCAATGACAACTTTTCCCTTCGTCAGTACTTTCTTGAAATCGGCATCGGTGACTCTATCCTCACTTCGTTGGACTAGCATTTGGTTTAGCGATTCGATATGCGCTTGGTGGTCGTCTCTAAACGTCGCTATTGTCTCCTTGAAACTTGGCTCTTCTATGCGTTCTAGCGTTGCCTCGTAGGCAGCAAGAGCATCAAAGTCTAATTGGCATAGTTCCGATATCACTTTTGCAGTAGATGACATAGTTCTCTCCTTAATATGTCAGTTAAAATTATTTGTACCGGCATATCGTGATAGAAGATTAACTATATTTAATTATATTTTGCCAACAATTACTCCAAGGTCAGTTAGCCTTTTGGAGCGCTGTTATAATTTCTTGGGTCTCAGCTCGCGTTCTATAATCTACATCAACGTAGCGTCAGATGACTTCACCAATTATTTTTTGCAGTGCGTTCAGCTGTAAGTGGTAATATGAGCACCAACTGCCTCAATAGAAAGTGAGTACCACAGAATCTTTGCGATAAATGCACAGGTGGGCTCGGCTGTCAGCATAAGTTTTGAAACCTTTTTATAAAATAGCGATTTGTTTGTAGTGAATGTGATAAGGCTGTCTTTATGACAGCCTCTACATGCGATGGACTAGAGCTTTACTAATGTCCTGCCCGACAGTTCGCCTTTTAAAATGGCATCTATTTTTTGGCTAACGTCATCTAGCGAAACTTCTTCAGTTAAATCGTTAAGACATTCTAATTTCCATTCACTGGCTAATTTATCCCAAAGTCTCAATCTAGGCGGCATGGGACATTGTACAGAGTCGATACCTAGCAAAGACACGCCCCGTAAAATAAACGGAAATACACTTACATTGAGATCTGCAGAAGCAGTCAGTCCACAACATGTTACCGAACCACCATATTGGGTTGACTTAATAGCCTGCGCTAAGTATTCGCCGCCTACGGTATCAACTGCGCCCGCGTATTGTTCTTTTAACATAGGGCGCTCTTTACTTTCCAACAGTTCATCGCGAGTTATTACTTTGCTTGCGCCGAGGTTTTTTAAAAATGACTCATGTTCTTTTTTGCCAGTACATGCCACTACAGAAAAGCCAGCTTTGGCAAGCAGTGCAACTGCCACAGACCCAACGCCACCCGTGGCGCCTGTTACCAAGATATCACCTTTATCAGGCGTTATGCCGTGTTCAACTAACCCTTGTACTGACAGCCCAGCTGTAAAGCCAGCAGTGCCAATAACCATAGACTCTCTTAACGTAAGGCCATCTGGCTTAGGTACCGCCCATTCACTAGGTATCCGGATGTACTCGCCAAAGCCGCCTGGAGTATTCATGCCCAAATCATAACCTGTAATGATAACCTCATCGCCTTCTTTAAACCGGCCGTCATCACATGACACCACTGTACCTGCTGCATCTATGCCTGGGGTGTGGGGAAAATTTCTACTAACACCAGGATTACCTGTTGCAGACAAGGCATCTTTATAGTTGAGTGATGAATACTCTACCTTGATGAGAAGAGTGCCGTCTGGCAAATCATTGAGTGAGCGCTCTCTGATGCCACGAGTGAATGATTTGTCTTCCTGTTTTTCTACAAGTAAAGCCTTAAACGATGTCATACCTGTCTCCGTTGGTCGAAAATTTACGCTACCCATTGTGACGATATATAAACTTTGCGCAAGTATGCACTTTTTAGTAGGGTAGTACCCTAAAAGATACTATTGGGCTTTCCCGTACATAACTTTCAAGGTTTAGACATAAACGATAGCGAGAACACCAGTCTCGGAGGAAATATGACAGCAAGTTTAAAATCCGTAGACAGTACCGCAGAGAGTGGTACTGCAGGCTCACTGAGTACAGACGAAAATATCGAAAAACCGAGCGGAACAGTCAGCGAACCGAAGCAATATATTTGTGGTGTTGCGGTGTCGCTAGAAATTATTGGCGGTAAGTGGAAAGGGGTGATCCTTTGGCATCTTTGCCATAAAACCCTTCGCTTTAGCCAGTTAAGGCGACGGCTTCAGGGGGTGACGCAAAAAATGCTGACACAGCAACTTAGAGAGTTAGAGCGAGACGGGCTGGTAAATAGAAAGGTGTATGCCGAAGTTCCGCCGCGGGTGGAGTATTCGCTAACCGAATTAGGTCGCACTTTAGAGCCAACCCTGCGTCAACTATGCGATTGGGGAAGAACGTATAATGACGAACATAAACCGTAAAGAATACCAATCACCTACACATAAATAAAAAAGGCGAGCATTGAAAAGAGACCCTCCCAATGCTCGCCTTCAATGTATAAGTGAGGATGTACCTCTCACGGCTTAGGCTAATAGAGCGCCTATAGAAAGCGTGCTTTCTTCGCCATTGCTAACCGTGTTAATAGTCGCGTCCATAGCAGCGAAATCTACGGTTAATGATGCTGCATCACCGTCGTTGCTCCACGACAGTACAAGAGTGTTATCCGTATACGTAACGTCAAAAGCGCCGCCAAACGCTTTGTTTTCGTTTCTAAGCGTAATAAGCTGCATTAAACCTTTAACAACTGGCTTTTGAATAGCGTCTTCAACCATCGCTGTTGTTAAATAAGGGCGGTTTATATCGCGACCCACATTCGTGTTTGCTAGTAGCTCCATGTCATTGTGCGCAGCAAGTAAGCCACCGTAATAAACTTGAGGAATACCTGGGCTGAAGAATTGGATAGCTCTAGCTACTAAGTAAGCAAAGTCGTCTTTGCCTAGCGCGTCATAGTAGGTACAGTTGACCTGATAAAGGTCAACGTTGTTGGCTGCCGCGCCGGTTGCCTTTTTAGACTCGCCATTTGAATTAACGTGAACTTGTTCAACTAATGCGTTGATAGCGTCGGCGCTAATCAGGCCTGGTTTGTCGCCGCTTGCACCCACATCAACAATACCGATGCCGTCGTGCGTATCGAGTACTGTAAAGCAGTTGCGAGGAGAAATAGACAACCAGTGCGCTAATGCGCTCGCATCTTTGGTGAATAGAGTGTGCAGCACCAAAGGCGGTAGTGCGAAGTCATAAACGCTGTCACAACGCGCCGCGATATCAATTTGCGTTTGGTAATGGCTGTGAATTTCCACCAGACATTGCATGCCCATGGTGCGAGCTCGCTTAGAAAGGGCTTCAATAAATTCAAATGTCTCTTCAAGCATGAAGCAATTTGAACCCGCGCGTTTAATAGCGTAACCGGCTGCATCTAAACGTATTAGATCAACGTTACTTTCGGTAAACGACTGAAGGATAGAAGAAAGGTACTCTTTCCCTAACTCCGACTCAACGTCAATATCAATTTGATTCGATGTAAATGTCGTCCAAAATGGTACCGTTTCCGTCGAGTCTGTCTCTGTACCAACTTCGTAGTCGCTGAAAAATGGCGTAGGGCGAGGGCGGAAGACTTTTGCGATCTGTTCGTCAATTTCAGCCTGATCGTTGCCAGAGAAAACATCTTCTTTTGTAAGGAATAGTGGCCAGTAATCAGACTCTCGTCCCTTCTTAAGCACATCTGTAAATGCTTCGCTTTGCCCTGACATATGGTTCACGATGAGGTCGGCCATAATATCTACCGACTCACCAAGCTTTTTAATATTGTTCCAATCGCCTAAACGCTCGTCTACTGTGGTGTGATCGATGGGGTCAAACCCTGCATCTTCTCCGTCGTAAGGGTAGTAAAAAGGTAAAATATGAACACCTTTAAACAAGCCTTTTAGGGGGCCATCCAGTAGATTGGTTAGACTTTCGATGTTGCCGTCGCCTAGTCGGTCCGCATATGTAATTAACTGAACGCCATTGCGTATAGACATGATAACTCTCCAAAATTCAGCATGTGCTTGCTCGTACTTCTTTACATCTATCGAGCGAGCATTACCTCGAATTAAGCGCTACCAGTCTTTTTCATTCACAGTGAATTGTTAACGGGCTTAGCTTAATTCTTAACCTGCTTTTTCAAACTCAGCCACATGGGCGAGATTTACAAAAAACTCAACTCTTAATCGATTAAGATAAGGTAACAGTAGAATGCGCATTTGTAAATGAAAAGTTTATGAGATGAGGCGGCAGGGCACGTATAACGCAGGCTTAACAATTGGTTAACAGTTGTGGCGAGTGTTTTTTATTCGCCTTTATCTAGCTTAGATGTGTCGGACGGCTGTTGTTGAGATTCTTCTTGTGCTTTTTTAGCTTCTTTCCATTTATCCAGCTTTTCGTAATACACATCCCAGATACAAGGGCAGCAAGCGCCGCCACCGCAACAGTCATCACGTAGCGGTTTTTCTGGTTCTTCAGGTAGCGTTGCCATACTAAATATCCTCTAAGCCAGTAGGTATTATAAACGAAGAGAGGGGGCGTACCAATAAAAAGCCCTGTTTAGAACAGGGCTGTATACTGATAGTCAGTTTGCAGATGCTTATTCAGCGGGGCGTTCTTCAGTTGCTGTTTTTGGGTAAGTTTTCCCCGATTCTGCCACAACAGGCTTAGGCCGTACTGCGCTGGCTTGCGATAGTAAGTCACTATTGCCCGTCACTAAATCTTCCAAGGTGCCTTTGTCGGCATCGACTAAACCTACTTCGCGCAACATTGAATCTACAAGTGGTGCATTAGCGCGGTAATTAAGTGCTGCTTGAGTAACTTGCTCTGCTAAGCCGCTTCCTGCAGTAGCAACGGTGTGGTCGCCTTTAGCGCCACTACCCTGGCCGTACCCTTGAAGAATTTTAATACCATCAATATTTTCAAGTGGCTTAACGGCATGCGCTACCAGTTCGGGCAATACCTTAAGCATGGCAAGCGACTTTTGTAGCTCAATCTGCTCATTTTTTAGGGTATTTTCAGCTTCGTAAAGGGCCTGTTTACCTTGTGCCTCAACCGCAAGTACCTTTTCGTCGGCCTCTGCTTGCAGCATTTTCGCATCAGCGGTGGCTTTCGCCTCGGTTAGGATCGCTTCAGCGGTGTTTTCTGCCGCTTCTTTTTTCGCCTGTGCCTCAACGGTAATACTTACCGCTTCACGTTCAGCTTCTTTACGGGCGTCTATAACTTCAATTTGCTTCTTACGTTCAGCCTCTGCTACTGATTTCGCGGTCAGTACGGCTTCTTCTTTTTCAACTTTTTGTTTTTCCGCTTCAGCGGCTTTTGCACGCGCTGCAGACTCTTCTTCAGACTTGGTCGCAACGGCAATTTGTTTAACTTGCTCGGAAACTTCTACTTCTTGTTGCTGGCGAATTCGCGCTTGTTCTAGCGCTTGGCGTTTGGCAATTTCTTGGGTTTCAATTTCCCGCGACTTTTCAATTTCCGCAGCTTCGATAGCGCGATTTTTAGCAATTTCTGCCTCGCGTTCTTCACGCTCTTTCATTTCGCGCTGTTTAGCAATTTCCGCTTTTTGTTCCTGACGCTTAAAAGCAAGCACCTGTTCTTGGGCAAGTCGAGCTTCTTCTTCGTCCCGTTTAACGTCTAAAGACTGCTTTTCTGCGGCTAAATTACGCTGCTCAATAAAAATGCGATTTTCTTGCTGGATATCGTTGGTTTCTTTGCGTTTTTCTTCGATGATTTTGGTCAAGCGTGCGCGACCTTCGGCATCGAACGCGTTATTTTCATTAAAGAATTGCAAGTCAGTTTGGTCGAAGCCCGTTAAGCTTACCGACTCTAACTCTAAACCGTTCTTTTCAAGGTCGTTAGCAACACTTTGTTGAACCTTCTGCACAAAATCAGCACGCTGTTCATGCATTTCGGTCATGCTCATTTCAGCTGCTACGGCGCGAAGTACGTCAACGAATTTCGACTCCATCAATTTCTTAACTTCTTCGGCGCGGGTGGTACGGGTACCTAGCGTTTGCGCCGCCATTGAGATGCCGTTGGCATTAGGTGCTACACGCAGATAGAAGTCGGCTTTAACGTCAACGCGCATGCGATCTTTAGTAATCAGGGCGTCTTTTTGAATTTTCTCCACTTCTATGCGAAGGGTGTTCATGTTCACAGGAATTATTTCGTGAACAACAGGGAGCACAAGCGCGCCACCGTCTTTTATAACTTTCTCACCGCCCAGGCCGGTTCTTACAAACGCCGTTTCCTTCGTTGCTCGGGTGTAGAGCTTAGCGAAAATAAGGCCAATAACGATAAGCCCTACAACAATAGCACCGGCAATAAAGAGTATTGACGGCAAGCTAGATGGTTGAATTGTATCCATACTTTTATCTCTTTTTAGGTTATAGGTAGCGTGTTGCTAACCAACTGTGTTTATTTTTTTGCACTAAGATTACGCGCTCTCCTTGCGAAAAAAGCTCTTCTTCTTCGAAAGGCTCTACTAGCACGAAATGAGGTTGTGAATAACAATCAGTGAACTTTGCCTCTGCGGGGTTGCCTCTACTGGCTTTGCCGATGGTGATCTCTGCTACTGACCCTACAAACTCGTCGCTGTTAACTGCGCTCGATTCTATCGTGGGAAGCAAACTCGAAATAATGTGTACCGTTTTAGCGGTAATGAATAACCCTACTAAAAACGCAAGTGGCACTGAGATGAGTGAAGGGGGAGTAACACTTAAAACGGTAGCTGACAGGCCGTTTATAAGCAAGCCACTAAGACCAAAAACGGTCAGTAATACAATTAAATAAATTAGAAACGGAACTTTATTGATATTTAAAAAGTTGGCAAAGGCTGTGTTAAGGAAACCTTCGCTATCTAACTCGCCAAAATCGTCGCCTACACCTAACACGCTTGCACCGAAAATCGTGCTAATAAGCTCTAACACAAAAACAATGAAAACGGCTATAAGCGCAATGCTGAACCAGAAGTTTGAGGGGGAAAGAAGAACATCTGTCATTTACACCATCCATGATGACTAACTCGTTTTCTTACTTTATACCACAGAACAATAATTAAGCTAGTGAATAACTTATGTACTTTGGGATAGTTTTTAACAAAACCTTTTTGCATCCTCATTAAATGGCCATGTAAGCCTCATGACCATTCATTTATTAGGCTATATATTCTTAGTGAGAATGGCTTTCACCGATGCTGTGGCCATGTTCGTCATAATAGCCACTGGCTCCAGCTTCAATAAAGCCCTGGGTGACCATTTTGGTTAAAAACGGGTCAGTATGGTCATCGCCAATATCAGCGTAATCTGTACTTTGATAGTCACGTCTCTTTGAAAAAAAGGCTTCGGTATTAGCATTAAAATCAACGTTGGTAAGTTTCCATTCTCTTGTTACACCGTTTCTATCAACGCTAAAAAATGCGACCAACTTGAGATGGGGAAGCCATTTGAGTGTGAATGTACCTTGGGTGCTTTCAAGTGAGTAGTATTCCACGGTGTCGCACCCGTTACCGTCTTTTTTGTCTAGCGACATAGCATTGATGAGTTTGTCGCTTATAAGCTGGTAGCGGTAGGAAAAATCCGTCTCCTTTTTACCGTGGATAGTTTCTCCAGGCTGATATTCTATAGCGCGTTCGTGAGCATCGAAATATCGTGTAGGTTTGATAAAGCGGTCGCGAACCAGTGTCCAAGACTCAGTAACATTCGTCGCAGGATATTCATGCGCCACATTATTGGCATTTCGCCATAAATGAAGTGATGTGGTCTTTGGAGCTTTTGATGGGCTTTTAATGCTTATCTCGTAAGTTGCGTGAAGGTTTGTACCGTTTTTCTCGCAAACAAGTTCAGGTGATGCGTCTATGGCAGAATGGCTCTTCGTATCTTGAGCAAAGCCATGCGCACTCAAACTAGAAAAAAGTACAAAAGCAAAGATAGGGGCTTTGTGTGATTTCATTCATTAAATCCTACAGTGAATGATGTTGCTTACTTACATGGAAAAAGGCGACCGAAGGCCGCCCTTGTTTTAACTTCTAAAAAACTTATTCCATTGCACTTTCTGCTTGAGAAACGAAGTCTCCCGCAAAGTCCATAACATGGAAAATAACGCTTTGTTCGTTGGTACCGTTGACTAGGAAAGCGCCTGGGCCTTTCGCATAAATGCCTACGTCTTCACCCGAGTGCGTTTCAGAGCTCAACGGAATTAATGCTTCTTGGTGATAACCTGGTGTTGTTGTGTCAACATCAGTTATATCTTTACGACCTGTATCTGGGCCTGCTAAATAAGACGCGTCTGAATTGGTAACGTCTCCCAGGTTTCTAAAGCCTAAACCATTGGTGTAGCCAAGAGTGGTATATGGCGTACCGTCAGCAGCTGTAGCAGCTTCATCTGAACCTACGTTTACCACTTTACCTAAAATTGGGTTGCCGCGCTTGGGGTAACCCGCAATGGTAAATACGTGCCCGTGGTCAGCCGTTACGATGATCAATGTATCTTCATCATCAGTAAGTTTATCAGCAGCATCAACGGCTTCAGCAAAGGCGATAGTGTCGTGAAGCGCACCGTAGGCATTTCCTGCGTGGTGAGCGTGGTCAATACGACCAGATTCAACCATAAGGAAGAAACCTTTTTCATTGTTATCCAATACCTTAATTGCTGCGCTTGTCATTTCTGCGATAGACGGTTCGCCAGCAATATCGTTACTGCGGTCGGCTTCGTATTGCATGTGCGATTCGTTGAACAGAGCAAACACTTTTTCAGTGGTTTCAGTATCTAAGCCGTCGAAACCAGACTGATCAAAGATATACACACCGTTCTCATACATCGTCTGCCATTCTGCAGTCAGGTCACGTCCATCTGTACGATCTCCCTCAACGCTGCTCGCTGCATCCGGGCTGTTAAACGCTTCGTCGCGAGGTAAGAAGTGACGACGTCCGCCTCCCATTACCACCTCAATGCCATCAACGTCTAAGCCTTCGAAGTTTGCTTCCAAGTTAGCTTCGAAATTAATTAGCTGGTCGGCTATATCAGAGCAGTCTGCAGTAACCGCTGCTTCTGGCATATCCGAAATGTCTTCCCAGTTGCGGTCAGCAGATTTAGCGTAAGTTGCAGCAGGTGTTGCGTGTGTAATACGGGCAGTTGAGATGATGCCGGTAGACTTACCTGCAATTTCTGCAAGTTCAAGTGCCGTAACTAACTCATTACCCGCAACCGTTGAACAATCGCCGCGCTCAATATCTTCGTCAACCCCGATAACACCGACATCGGTTTTTATACCGCTCATCATCGCGGTCATAGTGCCCGCTGAATCTGGTGTTTGAGCATCGACGTTATAAGTTTTTGAAAGGCCAGAGAAGGGGAATTTGTCGAAGCTAAGCTGGTTTTCTTCGCCGGCAAGACCGTTCATTTGTCCGTCTAAAATTCGAGCTGCGGTAACCGTTGAAACGCCCATGCCGTCACCGACAAACAAAATAACGTTTTTCGCTTTACCGCGAAGGTTAGCAACCATAGCGTCTAATTCTTCTCGAGAATTAACTGTTGCAGTAAACGCCGCACTTGATGAAGCAGCGCTTTCACCCGAAGTTGCATTCATCCAAACCGCTTTATTGTTTTCCACTTCGGTTTGAGCTGCTACGAACCACTCGTTATTTAAGCTAGTCAAAAGCTCACTGCTACTAACGCTGTTAACACCAGGAACACAAACATAGCTTGTTGAAGTGATTTCAGAATCGGCAAGGGTGCCGTCAGCATCTGCATCTAAGCCAGAGTCGATGCGCACGCCTGAATTAGGACAATTAGCATCGCCCACCGCCAACTCAGTTTGAACGGTAAGGCTTGTTAAACCGTTTTGACCATCAACGCCATTAACACCATCAGCACCTGGTGCGCCGTCGTTGCCATCATCGCCTTCCAAGCTACACGCTGAAAGACCTGCTACTGCTACCGCAATTATACTTAATTTAAAAAGGTTCATATTCTTATCTCTACTTACTCGTTTACAAGGCCAAGCGCTTGATTAATCAAGTGGAAAACAACGTTTTGCTCTATTACGCCTTGCGCAAGCTGGCTTCCAGGTCCTTTGGCATGCAGTGCAATGTCTTCTCCAGAGTGTGTCTCTGAACTAAGTGGAATAAGTGCTTCTTGGTGATAACCAGGCGTTGTTGTGTCGATATTAGTGATATCAACGCGACCTGCTGCGTTTTCCAGTGCGTAGGTGGCATCAGAATCCGTTTCATCACCTAGGTTGCGGAAACCTAGACCGTTGGTGTAGCCAAGGGTGGTATAGGGTGTGCCGTCTGCCGCTGTTGCCGCATCATCAGAGCCTACGTTCACTACCTTGCCAAGAATTGGATTACCGCGCTTTGGATAGCCAGCAATGGTAAATACGTGACCATGGTCGGCAGTAACGAGAATAAGCGTCTCTGACGGGTCGGTATTTTCAACCGCAGTCATTACCGCTTCTTCAAATGCTAAGGTATCGGTTAATGCACCTGCTGCATTACCTGCGTGGTGAGCGTGGTCAATACGACCTGATTCAACCATTAAGAAAAAGCCGTTCTCGTTGTTATCAAGAATATTGATTGCCGTTTCTGTCATCTCTGCAACTGATGGTTCGCCCGCAATGTCATTTCCGCGGTCGGCTTCGTATTGCATATGAGACTCGTTGAAAAGACCGAAAACACGTTCAACACTTTCAGTGTCTATCGCGTCAAAACCTGCTTGGTCATAAACGTATACACCATTTTCGTACATGGTCTGCCATTCAGCTGTAAGGTCGCGCTCGTCGGTTCTATCGCCTTCAACATCGCTCACTGCATCAGGGCTATTGAATGCGGCGTCTTTTGGCAAGAAATGACGGCGACCACCGCCCATAGCGACATCGATTCCGTCAACATCAACACCGGTGTAGCGTGCTTCTAGATAAGTCTCAAAATTGACGAGCTGGTCAGCAATGTCACTACAGCCAGCAGTTACAGCAGCTTCTGGCATATCGGAAATGTCTTCCCAGTTACGATCTGCTGACTTTGCGTAGGTTGCCGCAGGAGTTGCATGGGTGATACGAGCAGTAGAAATAATACCTGTTGAAAGGCCCTTAATTTCAGCAAGTTCTAGCGCGGTAATAACTTCGTTGCCAGCAACAGTTGAACAATTACCGCGTTCGATGTCTTCGTCAACACCAATTACACCCACGTCAGTTTTTAGTCCTGACATCATCGCTGTCATGGTGCCTGCAGAATCTGGAGTTTGCGCATCTACGTTGTATGTTTTAACCAACGCTGTATGAGGAAAGCTTTCAAAACTTAAGTAACCTTCTTCACCAGGGTTGCCTGCTAACTGCCCCTTATGAATTCGTGCAGAGGTAAGGGTAGAAATTCCCATTCCATCGCCAACGAATAAAATAACATTCTTCGCTTTAAACTGATTGTTTGTTTGGAGCTTAGTAGATAGTTTGGCTTGAGCGTCAGTAAACCAAGCGCTGTTTGATTGATGCTCTGGTAACACTGCCGCGTGAAGACTAGCAGAAACCGCTAGAGCGACTGCGGTGCATGCCACTTTCCAGGTACGATTCATGATTTTTTCCTAAACGTATTGTTTGTATTGGTTGTGGTGTTGTCTAGACATCTCATCACTACCCAGCATCATTCCTTGCATGGGGAGTGAATCGTTAAATCACGGAGAGCGTATGGAGAGAAGGTGACAATTCTTTGACACTTATATTGCTGAACTGTCATAAATGTCACAAAACTCTATTATCGAGGGAATTTTATGATCGTCGTAAGTTTGATAAAGCTTACGTTTTATAGTGAGTTAGCGGTAAGGAATTGCACACATTAAAATTTTATTAATGGTAATAAAAAAGTTGTAAGACCACGTGTAAGTGTCAGATTTTCTTACTTAAAATTGTGATGTTGTAACATAACTTCGGAGGCTGTAACCTTCAACACACTGCCTTGGTCATACCAATCACCAAGAACAATACGCGTCGCTGATTTTCCGTTTGCTTTGAGGCTATGAATGTTTGGTCTGTGCGTATGACCATGGATCATGCGCTGTACGCCCCACTTTTCCATTACTTTCACCACCTCTTCAGGGGTGACATCCATAATCTCAGGTTTTAGGTTCTGTTGCTTTTCTTTACTTTCGGCACGGCCGTTATCTGCTACACGCTGTCGATACCACAAGGGCAATGCTAGCATTAGGCGTGGCCACCACCACCCGCGAGATTTTTTGCGAAACTTTTGATAGGCAACATCGCGAGTACAAAGCTCATCACCGTGCGTGAGCAGGGTAGGTGTGCCGTACAAATCAATAACTTCTTGTTCGTTTAAGAGAGTCATACCGGCTTTTGATAGCCACTTTTCCCGTATGGCGAAATCGCGGTTGCCATGAATGAAGTAAATAGGACAGTGCTGACTGACTTCTTTAAAGGCTGACGCAATGGCAGTGTTAAAGGGCGTGACATTGTCGTCGCCAATCCACACTTCGAATAGGTCGCCAAGAACATAAAGTGCGTCAGCTTTAATTGCATCTTCTTTTAAAAAGCGCATCAAGCATTCTGTTATATCTGGACGGTCGGCACTTAGGTGTAAATCAGCGATGAAGTAGGTGAACGACATAATTCTTCTTAACGTAGTTTAAAAAGCCGCGTTAAAAAAACGCGGCTTGCTTCTAGCTTAATATTTCAAGCATGTTTTGAAAAACATGCCAGCCATACGATCAATAAAGCTATAGTTTAAGCCGCTAATTAAGCAACCACTGCTTTTTCAATGATCACTGGCTCTTCAGGTACGTCTTGGTGATAGCCGTTATTACCTGTCTTAACCGCTTTAATTTTCTCTACAACATCCATGCCTTCAGTTACTTTACCGAATGCACAGTAGCCCCAGCCATTCATTGACTTGCTTGTATGGTTTAGGAAGTCGTTGTTGTTCACGTTAATGAAAAACTGAGCAGTGGCTGAATGTGGGTCTTGAGTACGCGCCATCGCAATGGTGCCAACTTCGTTTGCAACGCCGTTGTCAGCTTCGTTTTCAATAGGCTCTTTGGTGTCTTTTTGTTCCATATCAGGGGTGAAACCACCACCTTGAATCATGAAGTTGTTAATTACACGATGGAAAATAGTGTTGTCAAAGAAGCCGTCTTCTACATAAGAAAGAAAGTTCGCTACGGTTTTAGGTGCTTTATCTTCAAAAAGCTCTAGGGTGATATCACCGAAATTTGTTTTCAACGTAACCATTGTGGTGTGTCCTGTGTGTTAGCATATATAAAGTGCGCCGATTTTAGCGCAAAAGAGGGCGGTAGCGCAAAATACTACTACAGCGCAAAAGCCTTGTACCATTTGCATGGTGACAGTGCTAAACTTTGCGGCCCAAAAATTATGACAAATAGGAAATATAGACATGCTACATCTTTACAACACCCGAACCCGTGAAAAAGCGAAGTTTGTTCCGCTTCAAGAAGGGAAAGTGGGTTTGTATGTGTGTGGTATCACCGTTTATGACCTAAGTCACATGGGCCATGCCCGTACTTACCTAAGTTTCGACGTGTTAGTACGCTATTTGCGCCACCTTGGTTTAGACGTTAAGTACGTGCGTAATATCACAGACATAGACGACAAAATTATTGCTCGCGCTAATGAAAACGGCGAAAGCTTCGAAGCACTCACGGCACGTACTATCGCCATGATGCACGAAGACTTTGCAGCGATTAACCTACTAGAGCCAGATGTTGAGCCGACAGTAAGCGGCCACATGGATGAAATTATAGAAATCATTCAGCGCCTGATGGATAAAGGCTACGCTTATCAAGCTAAAAGCGGCGATGTGCTATTCGACGTAAGCAAGTATGAAGATTATGGCAAGCTAAGTAAGCAAGACTTAGATCAGCTTAAAGCGGGTGCTCGTGTTGAAGTGGCGGCAGGTAAAGATGACCCGCTAGACTTCGTGCTGTGGAAGACCACAAAGCCCGGAGAACCTGCATGGCAGTCGCCATGGGGCGAAGGCCGTCCGGGCTGGCACATTGAATGTTCTGCAATGAATCATAAGCACCTTGGCGAACACTTTGATATTCATGGCGGTGGTTCAGATTTAACCTTCCCGCACCATGAAAATGAAGTAGCCCAGTCGTGCTGCGCATATGATACGCCTTACGTAAACGTGTGGATGCACGCGGGTATGGTTCAAGTTAACGACGAAAAAATGTCTAAATCGTTGGGTAACTTTTTTACTTTGCGCGATGTGCTAAAAGAGCACGATTCAGAAACCTTGCGTTTCTTTTTGATGTCGGCGCATTATCGTAGCCAGTTAAGTTACTCTCAAGACAATATCACCCAAGCGAAAGCGGCGCTGGAGCGTTTATATACTGCGCTGCGTGGTGTTGTAGTAAATGAGAGCACAGACCTTAGCTACGGTGGCTACTTAGCGCGCTTCGAAGCGGCTATGAACGATGACCTAAACGTACCTGAAGCCTTTTCGGTATTGTTCGATGTGGCACGTGAGCTTAACCGCCAAAAAGACAATGCTGAAGAAGCCGGTAAACTGGCTGCTGTTCTTAAAGGCCTAGGCGCAATTTTGGGTATGCTTCAAAGCGACCCAGATACTTACCTTAAAGGCGGTGAAGGCAATGACGATGAAGCGGCTGAAATTGAAGCGTTAATTAAACAGCGTAACGATGCCCGTGCCTCGAAAGACTGGGCAGCAGCAGATGCAGCACGCGATGCGTTAAACGCGAAAGGCGTGGTGTTAGAAGACGGCCCAACCGGCACTACGTGGCGTAAAGCGTAAATTAGCAAAAAACAAGCCCAGTTTACCAAGCCCCCTATATTGAAAGAGCCCACGGTTGTGGGCTTTTTTATGGGTATCTACAACGTGTGCTGACGAATATCTGGGCCCAACCTATTCCTATTGGCTACCGATGATGGGTGATACTAAAAACTGCGCTTATTGGTTTACGTCGGGTTTTCCGGTTGGCATTGCCGATTCTTTTTCGGTGAGATGTGACTTCCACCGCTGCTGTGCAACGTGTGCTTTTACCAGCTCTAAGCATTCATTTACAACGTTAAGTACTTCTTTATCAAGTGCATCGGCAGTAGGGGTATAGTCGTGCATACCGACTGAAATAAAATGGTCGATGCGCTCTGCGTCTAAGTCGCTCAACAGGTTCACTAGCGATGTGGTCACGATATCGGTGACTGACTCTTCCAACGTATTCTCAATGGTTTTGCCGATAACAGGTAGGTAATGCAGGGAAGAAACTTGTGCATTACTTCTCACCGCTTTACCCACGCTCTTGCGCACGTGCTCCCGTATCACCTCGCCGTGCTCTTCGCTTTGAATTGACTGGCC
>Ga0209992_10000064_pt1 | contig 155923 bp, 125 predicted proteins | sample 2SBtaG_2_FD_182564 | JGI IMG/M metagenome (GOLD analysis project Ga0209992, IMG submission 182564) | Deep subsurface microbial communities from Kolumbo volcano to uncover new lineages of life (NeLLi) - 2SBTROV12_ACTIVE470 metaG (SPAdes)... | ecosystem: Environmental > Aquatic > Marine >... | reverse complement strand
CACCTTTACCTTAGTTTGCGTACCATGCTTTTTTCTGCTGATTGTCATCTCGTACTCCTCGATTTGGAGGCCAAGATTCTATCTTAAAATTGGGTCGATATTGGTCCAGTTTTTGGGGAGTATTATATCCTGATAGACTCGGTTACTGGTAATGGCATCGTAAGTATCAGCGATCGCAACGATTTTTGTATACTGAGAGATCCCTTCGGATGTTATACCCCGCGGGTAGCCCGTGCCATCAAGTTTTTCGTGGTGACTGTGGGCGACGTCAACGGTAGAAGGGGGAGCGCCTCGGGCGGACATCAAGATATCTCTTCCAAAAACAGAGTGTTTTTTCATCACCTCGAATTCCGCCGGTGATAAATGTCCCTCTTTATTGAGTATCTCTATTGGGATTTTGATCTTGCCCATGTCGTGTAACAGGCCACAAAGACCCAATTCCTCGAGTTGTTTTAGCGGCAAACCCAAATGAAGACCCAGAACGATGGAAAGTAAACAAACGTTGGCGCAGTGTTGAGAGGTATATTCGTCTTTGTCCTTGATGTGCGACAGCAGTATCATGGTATTAGGGTTATTCAGCACCGCGTTTAGGCACCCCTTAACCGCGGATCTAGCTTGAGAGGTGTCGATGGTGTTGCCAAATCGAATGTCATCCATCGTCGACTTTACGATTGAATGGGTCGTGTCGTAGACCTTGCTTGCGGATTTATATTCGTCCTCGAAAGCGGATTTGAAGACATAGTCTTGCCGCTTGGATTGCGCAGTAGTCGATTGAGTGACGCCTTTTCGGGTTCCGCGCGCGGGGTCAACGTAAACATAGTCGCAGACATTTTGGACCGCTCTAATGTCATCAGAGTTGTTTAATACAAATCCTTGAAGCAGGAATGGGGATTCGATCCATGGACGATCCAAGTCGCAAACAAACATACCAGTTTCTAGCGCGCTTGCGTCAATTTTTATTTTGCGTGTTGATGACAGGTATTGGCTGTCCATGGATTGTTCGCAGTTTTACCGGGCTATGATTAATTGCTTGGATTTGATAAATATGCGGCAGACGCATGCCTTCGTAGCTAAATTATAGACTCTAATAGTAATTGGGTAGCTAACTCGACGCCGGACCTAAAAAGTGGGGCAAATAACCAGTTGAATAGGCTTTGCCCGTTGCATGAAGTGCGAAGTTCAAATATCTTAAATCTCCGTCTCCAACGTGATTACCGAAGCAACCACTCCAGATATTGCGGTAAAATAATACCGTTAGTCACTAATCTATCGTTTGGTGTCATCCTCGCGTTTTCCCTTTAAACCATAGTATGGTTAGATATATGAAAATTATTAGTTATCTTGCGTTGATATTTGTGGCCGGTAGTTTAATTATCGTGTTCGATAAAGACCCAACCAGCGTGCAAACTTATGAATGGATCTGTATGGCAATCATGATTTATGCAGCTGTGGTGCTTGCAAAGCTGTTATATAAAGCGCATATGGATCAGCACTGGTAAATCGCGTCATAAACAGTTTTATCTTGGTTTGGGTGTTTGTTGATGTTAATCATCGATTGTTTTTATGGGAAACTGACCGTTGGCTATTAGCCTAAACTGTAATGGGCTTACTGGCGAAATCATTCTACCCCGGTGATTCAAGGCTTATTGGCTGGTTGTTTCTCCGGGTTCTAGCATTAATTTATATGGTGGCGTTTTTGTCCCTATCGGGGCAAATTAGAGCTTTGGTCGGGATCGATGGCCTGTTGCCAGTAGTTGATCTAATCGACCGGCTTCGAATAACGTACGGGAATGAAGGTTTTTTGCGGTACCCGACAATTTTTTGGTTTACCGCATCGGATGCTGCGCTGTCGAGTGCGTGTTGGTTCGGGGTCGGAGCTGCCGGATTTCTATTATTCGATAAATTTTCTCGTCTGAGTCTAATTCTCTGTTTTGTTTTGTATCTGTCGGTTGTCAATGCTGGCCAGACATTCACGAATTTTCAATGGGATACGCTACTGTTGGAAATCGGATTTTTGGCCATTTTTTTGCCGGGTGGGTCCAGCATAACGATTTTTCTATTCCGTTGGCTTTTGTTCAGATTCATGCTGATGAGTGGCGTCGTTAAACTGGCAAGCGGGGATCAAAACTGGTGGAACCTTACAGCGCTAAAATACCACTATGAGACTCAACCACTGCCATCTCCGGTAGCATGGTACGCCCATCAATTGCCACTTTGGTTTCACAAACTTTCGGTGACGGGCGTTTTTTTTATCGAATTAATCGTGCCATTTCTTATTTTTATGCCGCGCAGTTTGCGTATATTTGCGGCGTGCTGTTTTCTGTTATTGCAATTGAGCATTATTGTCACCGGAAATTACAATTTTTTTAACCTGTTGGTGATCATTCTTTGCTTGTTTTTGTTCGAGGATCGCGACGTGATTGGGTGCCTGAGCCCCAAATTATCCGAGCAAATAATACGCCGATGCCCATCCCCGGGGATTTATTCCATGGCAGTTTCGTCAGGATTGGCCGTTGTGATATTTCTGGTCTGTGGTGGATTATGGTGGATGACCAATGTCGAAAAACCATTAATTCAACCTGTTGCGGGGTTGGTTAGAGTCGCTTCAGTGTTTCAGATTGTGAATCTGTATGGACCATTTGCAATCATGACGACAGAGCGGTTGGAGATCCAGGTGGAAGGCGCCGGCGATGACGACCTATGGGTTCCGTACGAATTCAAATACAAGCCGGGCGAGGAAACAAAATCCCTAAGCTGGAATGTTCCCCACCAACCGCGTTTGGATTGGCAGATGTGGTTCGCGGCATTGGCTCTGCCGAAAACGTCATATTGGTTGGATCGATTGCAGCTAAAACTATTGCAGGGTAGTCCTGAGGTCCTCGGCTTATTCGCAGGCAATCCGTTTCCGGACGTGCTTCCTAGAAAAGTCCGCCTTAGTTATTACCGCTACCGTTTCACAAATTCTTTAGAAAAGGCGATATGGGAGCGAGAATATTTGGGCAGCGGGAAACCCATAGGCGAAACAGACTAATATCTGAGATTAAATTACAGATTATTGCCAAAATATATGGCGCAGGTTTACATAGCCAATCAACACAAGTGCTAAAAGTGCAAATATCCACCGAACATCACGTTTTACCGTGCGTTGTTCTGCTAGATCTGTAGTTTGCAGCAGTTTGGTAAATTGATCCGGATTCTCCAATCTTTTATAGCGCAAACCGCTACTCCGCGCCAGAAACCTGAGGTCTTGTTCCCGTACTGTTGATAGATATTTATTTTTTGCGGTGACATCTTTGGCTGTTCCGCCGACGCTTGAATCAATTGCGCCGGATAGTGGAAAAATTTCTACTTCACTGTTTGTCCAATATCCGATCAAATTATTTTGTGTGTCCAATTTGGGGATTGGGGCTGGATGGGTTCCACCAACGCCGATGACGAACCCTTTTACAGCACCGAAATGCTCAGCCAATGGGGGGCGGTGGAGTTCCTTTATATTTTGTTCACCGTCACTGAGGAAGACTAAATGGGTCACTTTGTTCTGTTGTTTTAATGCGAGGATTGCCGAGTAGAGACCGCGTTCTATATTGCTGTCGGCTGCCCAACTCATGCGCCAGTCTATTTGGGAAATAACCGAGTCAATTACCGAAAAATGTGAGCAAACTTCTAAGGGTTCGAACAGCAACATCACATTTTTCGTGGTGAACAGTGCTACGCCTGTTTCTGAGCCACACGGCAATTGTTGGATTGCGCTACGCATTGCTCGCTTACTGAATGATAATCTATCGGACGGTAAGTCCGGCAAATGGTAATCCTTGGTGTTCATGCTTTGGGTAATGTCTAGCGCAAAAATATATCTAAAGGTATCTTGTTTCATTGAATACCGAGGATTCAGCAAGCACAAACACAATGCACTAAACGCTACTAGGTACAACCAAAAATCAAGACCTGTATTTGTAATCCGGATCACGGTCCGCCTCCGGGAATCCCAGGGTAAATAGCGTGAACGCTGCTTCGTCTGCCGGTCCAGTCGGCTTTTTCTACCTCTTTTGGTGGCGGTTTTATCCTGAGTGCGTACTCTAGATTGAAGCGTGCGTCCCAGTTGTGGTTGTTCAGTTCAACCGTCTCCGTTAATGCTCTTTCGGCAAAGCTGCGCAAGGTTGTAACCTCGGTGTATGCCCATACGCCTTTACTATTCCAATATTCGGCAGCTTGTTTGAGGTATATGGTCCCCATATTGAATTTTACTTTTTCTACAAACTGTTCGTTGAGATCATTTTCAATTTTGTTATATAGTTGCAAAGCGGTTTGGAAGTCGCCTTGTTCTGCTAGATACCAGGCTTTGGCAAATATTAGATGTGGGCTTGAATCGTCGGAAATAATAAGCTTGGCCGGATATTGCAAGGATCGATTGATCGATTTGATTTTGAAAAAGTAGACGGCATTAACGACGAAAATCAAAATAACAACGATCAACAGGATGGTTGGAAGATTGTTTCTGGGTAAGCGGTGCGCTGTGCGATCGATTAATGTGGCCATTGGGCGATTTCCCAAGCTTTGGAGACCAATAACAACAGCGTAAAGAATGCCGCACTGCTGTAGAAATAACTCGATAAATCGGTTCGTGGGATTTTCTCCAGGTAGCGAATCGGCTTATTTTCTAGTTGTCCGATATCGGCGATTGCCTGGGAAAGCGCTTCGGGATTTTCCGCTTCGTAAGCGTGATACGGAATGTCCATATTTTGGAAGAATTGATGCAGGAAGTATTCTGGGCTGTTTTTTTCGTTTGGGTTTTTGGGGCGGACTGAAAGGCTGGCGCTGTTCTGATTGCGCAAATAAATCCAGTAGAGGGTCACCTGATTTTGATAGAACCATTGGCGTATTTGGGCTTGCGTATCGGTGTCTATTCTTGCGGCGCCGTCGGAAACCAGCAAAATGATTCTTGACCCTGTAACGGGCTGGTCGTTAAAAAAGGTGAGTGCCATCGATAAACCCGAGGCTATATTGGTGATTCCACGGCCTCGCGTTCCGGCGGCTCCTATTGCTGCCTTGATCGCATCGCGATCCTGGGTTAGCGGTAGTGTGTAGATTGGAGATGTGCTGAAAGATACCATGGAAAAAAGATCTGAGCGCCTGCCCTCCACGAATTGGAGTAACAGGTCGCGGGCGATTTTGCCTTTGGTTTCCTTGAAGCGGCCGCCAAAATGTCGGCCAGCGAAGTTTTCGTTCATGCTGGCGCTGCGGTCCAATAGCAAGACGATTTGGGCGCCTACACCGATTTTTTCAATGTATTGTTCGCGGGAATGCGGTTGAGCTATCGCCAATACAATGCAGGTCGCGGTAGCTGCCGTTGTACCCCGAATCGCCCAATCTAACCCATTGGAAAGCGTATCGCGAGGGATCATCGTGGCCCATGGGTACTCTAGTGCTTGCTGCTGCCGTCCTACAATTGGCAGTAGTGCGAGTAAGCCTGCAACCAATACCCATGGATAATCAAAAGCAAGATTCATTGGGCGCGTTCAATTTTTCTGAATTGTTGGCAAAGATCTTCAAGCCATTTGACCGGATAGTGTTGTAAATCTATGTTCTCATGTTGGTCGAAAAAGCTTTGGCGAGAAATCCGGAAGAACAGCTCGGTCGAATTGCGTAATCGACTGAATTCGGGGTTGAAATCAAAAAATTCCGCCAGGTGATCGGCAAACAGAGTTTCGCCAGCGGTTTGATTCAATGCACGGTGTACATCCATGAGTGCACTTAGGTAACCATCCGAGTCCGGCTGAGCGTTGCGCCATCGCTTCAAATTTCGGCAAGCTTGATTGAATGGACTTTCGCCAGAATATAAAAACGGTAAGAGATTTTTTTGCCAGGCAATGAACACCAGTAATATCGCGACCGCGCTGGCGGAAATCCACAAACGGATTTGCAGAATAGATGTGTCCAACAAGGGCGGGTTAACCGGCGGACGAATCGAGACTTCTTCGTCTTTGGTTTGGAATGGAATCAACGGACTATATACAAAGGCCCACTTGGATACAGTTGTCGAGACGCTATGCTTGCCATCGTATAACCGAATTGGAATTTCCGGAATGAACAAATTCCGCTCAGGCTGTTTACCTCCGTAGAGCAACAAATAGCGTATATGAATCCGATATTCGGTGGTTTGCTGATTTACTTGTTGTTCTATTTGAATCTGGCGGATCTGCAATCCGTCGGTCAGCAAGCCGGTTTTGGGTAAAAATTCAGATTCCAAGTAGTACGGTTTTGCAACCGTCATCGTAATTTCGTGTTGAATCTCATCGCCGATCACGTAGCCAAAATTTCGCGGCGTACGTAACTTGAGGTTTAGCAATGGATTGGCATCATCAATTTCGGTGGATGGATCGGCGCAGCTAACCTCAATTGAGAGAACAAATACTAGCCAAACCAATGGATTTAACAATATCCACGGATGTCGTTTGGCGGGTCTACTGGTTCTTATATTTGCATTCATGCGGAATCGAAAAAATATTCGCTCATAGAAACGGGATCGAACCGGTTGGTAATAAAAAATGGTTTGCGGTTGTGACCTTCGAATCGCTGAATCAACAATCGGCGTCGTTCGGAGAATGCATCTATAAAGGCTTGTTGTAGTCGTGGACGCATGAAAAGTAATCGTTCGTGGCCGTTTTCCGGGTCTCGCAAGCGGTAAAACCCCCAGGCGGGCGGTTCTTGCTCAAAGCTGTCCCAAATGACGACGGGGATCACATCATGAGGTGCGAATGCTTCTAACAACGCGGTAATTCGATGCAACGGCATATGAAAATCCGAGACTAGGAAAATCAACGCTCGCCTTTTACCAACAATACTAGCCACATCGAATAGGCCTTGCACAGAATCGCCGCGAGGGTGGAAGTTCTTCAATCGCGCAAAAAGGTCTTGGTTCATGCTTTTCTGCCATCGTAACGGTAAATATAAATCCCAGTGAATTTGGTCGCTGCAGCCGAAAAAACCAAATGGGTCACCGGTACGATAAGCGGAATAGGCCGACACCGCACTAAAGTGGGCGAGGATTTTGGTCTTATGACAGCGACCCCGAAAATTCATCGATGCCGACAAATCCGCAATAACAAAAACTGGGATAGAACTTCGCTGTCTAAACGTTCTGACAACGAACTGACCGAAAGGATCATGTAGGCTGGCGTGTACATCGATGTTGCGTGCATCCGGGTATGAAAGCAGTGGTGCGTGGCCATGGAACTCATAACCTCCACCCGATTGCGTACTGAGATGGTGTCCCGGTATTGCGCTATGAGATCGCCAGGGTATTTGGTAGTGAAAATCTTCCAAATCCATTGATCCGTTGCGCGAGCTGGGTTCGGGCGATGTAGCGGCCTGTCTATCTGAGTGATTCGGTGTTGCCATCCTTCCGTCGTGGGTTAAGGTGCGGCGACTGATTGGAGGATACCGGCTATTAACGGTTTGATGAGCCAGGATCGACGCATTTCATAGGTGGGATTGAAAAAAACCCGGTGCGCTATTGTTTCATTGAAGATTTCCTGTATGTCTTCCGGAACCATTGCGCTTCGTCCGTTCAGCCATGCGTTCACGCGGCCAGCCCGCATTAACATGCTCATCGCACGTGCGCTGGCACCTGCCAGTATGAGTTTATTTAGATCGACGTCGTCAATCTTGACACCGAAACGTTTGGGGTTCCGGGTCGCTTCCCAAAGATCCAATGCATACTGTTGCAAAGTTTTGCTGGCTTGAATCTCGTGCTGGATCGTATTGCCGATTTGATTGAGTTGATCGTATGCCAATACGCCGGTTTTGACTTGGTTCATTAAATCATCAATATTGTGAAATCGGGGGTCGAAAATTAATGCGCTTCGCACGTCTGCGTCGTTCGGAGTTTCAATATTCAATTCCATTAGGAAGCGGTCCCGCGCAGCTGATGGCATTTCAAAAGTTTCTTCTTTCTCGACACGATTACGGTCTGCAAAAACCTGTAGATGAGGGAAGTTGTATTCCTGATTGAACGCATTGAGACTGCGTTCCGCCATCACCCGTAATAGTAGCGAGTGAACCTGAGGTCGAGCACGATTGACCTCATTGAAAAAGAATGTTGAAAGCTGTTCGTCGTGTTTGAGAATCGGACCCGGATCGACCTGGGGTTTTCCGTCCCTGTTGATATAAGTATGATAAACCAAGTCGTTGGGCATTAAGTCGATTGTGCCTTCGATACGCTCGTATGCGCCTCCGATGGCTCGGGCGACGGCCCTTAGTAATGTGGTTTTACCCACCCCGACATCGCCCTCCAGCATTACGTGACCGCGCGCAAATATCGATGTAGTGATCAAGCGTATTGGTCGGTCCAGTCCAATGACGACTTTAGCTATTTCTTGCTCGAAACGAACGGATCGATTTTTCCAATCGGAGAGTTGAGAATCGTTATTGTGGTAATCCATTTATCAAAGTACTGAACAAAATTCAGAAATTGCACACTAAACGCGATAGAATTAAACGATACTCATTGGTCTGTCAAACATATCCTTACGGGCTACCGTTTAAAGTTGGTACAGGATGTTAGTGTCGATGCATTGGAGGCTTTAGAGAACGATAGTATTGGAAATTTAACCCGGCCTTACTACTTTGGGTCGCATTATTAGCCTGAATTCTGGTTTTAAGTTTCTGGCGCGCAGTTGCATCTATATAACAGAGTGAAGCGCTTTGTTAAGTGGTGGTTTAGCGCTTCGGCTGACTCGAAGCATTTGGGATTTCTGTCGGTCAGCTTGTATTCTGCTCAAATGAAAATTCATCTTATTGCGATTGGTGACCGTATGCCGGCATGGGTCCAGCAGGGTTTTGATGAATACACGAAAAGAATAAGTGGTGACTTTAAAGTTGTTTTAACAGAAATCTCGGCTGGCAAACGCCGAAAAAATAATGATATTACTAAATTGATTAGGTTGGAAGGAGAAAAAATGTTGGGTGCCATTCCGCGCGAAGGTCATGCTGTTGCGTTGGATGCTATGGGTCAGCATTGGAATACCGAGGAATTGTCGCAACGCTTGTCAGTATGGATGGCGTCGGGTAAAGATGTCGCATTGATGGTCGGTGGACCAGAAGGTTTGTCGCCTGCATGCAAAGAGCGTGCGCAGGAATGTTGGAGTCTATCGCGGCTTACTTTCCCGCATCCATTGGTCCGGGTTGTTGTCGCTGAACAATTGTATAGGGCTTGGAGTATTCTGCGCAGTCATCCTTATCATCGATGAATGATTCTGAATCGCAACTCATACTTGCCTCATCTTCGCCTAGACGAAAGGCATTATTGGACCAGATTGGCGTGCAATATTCGGTGCTGCCAACGGATATTGACGAACGCGCATTGGATGATGAATTGCCGGAACACTATGTGCAGCGGTTGGCAGCTGCAAAATCTCAGCGCGGTCGTGACCTCACAGGTGCTGTCGTACCGGTATTAGGTGCGGATACGATTGTGGTTGTAGAGAGAAATATCTTGGGGAAACCAAAGAACAAGGATCAAGCGCTAGAAATGTTGCGCTGTCTGTCGGGGCGCAGTCATCGAGTATTGAGTGCGGTGTCTATTCGCTCAAACCAACACCTACAGGCATTGAGTGCGACAACGGTGCATTTTAGAGCCTTGAGTGAGCATGAAATCGAAGCGTATTGGGATAGTGGTGAACCCTGTGATAAAGCGGGCGCCTATGGTATTCAAGGTATCGCTGCGATATTTGTCAGTCGGATTGAGGGTAGTTTTACCGGTGTGGTCGGTTTGCCGTTGTTTGAAACATCAGAATTACTAATGAAAACCGGCGTTGAGTGTTCGCTGGCATAAAACAATATTATGAGCGATGAAATTTTAATAAATGTTACCCCACCGGAAACGCGCGTAGCTGTTGTGGAAAATGGTGTGGTCCAGGAAGTGATCATCGAGCGGGCGCGTAAGCGGGGCCTTGTCGGTAATATTTATAAAGGGCGCGTCTGTCGGGTTTTACCGGGCATGCAAGCCGCTTTTGTTGATATTGGTTTGGAGCGGGCCGCCTTTTTGCATGTCTCCGATCTGAGCGGCCGTGATACTGAGAATTTGGCGCAGGAAAATATAGACCGAATATTGCATGAAAATCAGGATTTGGTGGTTCAGGTAACCAAAGACCCATTAGGTTCCAAAGGTGCCCGGTTGACCACGGAACTGTCTATTCCATCGCGCTACATGGTTTACATGCCGTATTCAAAGTCTTCAGGGATTTCCCAGCGTATTGAATGCGATGTTGAACGCGATCGATTGAAGTCTTGCGCTGATAAGTTTCAGGAAGAATTTGAAACTGGAGCTTTTATTGCCAGAACGGCGGCGGAATGTATCGAAAAAAGCGTTTTGCGCACCGATATGATGTTCCTGGTCAAGCTTTGGCGCTCGGTTTGCGAGCGTATCCAAAGCGCCGAAGTTAAATCGTTGATTCATACGGATCTCCCGTTAAGCATCAGGACACTAAGAGATTTGTACCGGGAACAGATCGATAAAATCCGCGTTGATTCCCGAGAAACCTATGGACAATTGCTTAAGTTTGCGGAGGAGTTTGTGCCTGAGGTGACCGAACTTGTCGAGCACTATGCGGGCGAGCGTCCAATCTTCGACATTTTCGGTATCGAGGACGATATTCAAAAGGCATTGGCGCGCAAGGTGTTGCTTAAATCCGGGGGACATTTGGTAATTGATCAAACCGAAGCTATGACGACCGTCGATGTGAATACCGGGGGTTATGTTGGCAAACGTAGTCTGGAAGAAACCATATTCAAGACCAACCTGGAAGCCGCACAAACGATTGCGAGGCAATTGCGGCTGCGCAATCTCGGTGGGATCATTATCATTGATTTCATCGATATGCAGGACGAAGATCATAAACAGCAAGTATTGCAAGCATTTGAGAAGCATCTTGAGCGGGATCACGCGAAAACCAGTATTAGCGAAGTCTCTTGGCTGGGGTTGGTTGAAATGACCCGAAAAAGAACCCGAGAAAGTTTGGAACATATTTTGTGTGAACCCTGTACAACCTGCGGTGGGCGCGGTGTGCTCAAAACACCGGAAACGACCTGTTTGGAAATATTTCGCGAAATTATTCGTGAGGTAAAACAATACGAGATGGAATCTATATTGGTGTTGGCGGCGAACGAGGTGGTTGAGAGGTTGTTGGATGAAGAAGCGGGACCATTGTCGGAGTTAGAGGAATTTCTAGGTGTGCGGATCAAATTTCGGGCTGAGTCGCAATATACCCAGGAACAGTACGATGTGGTTTTGTTGTGAAAGAAGGATCCGGATGCGAAATAAGAGTGTTTTTAAGACGCTATTCGAACATATCTTGGTAGTGTTTAGGTATTGCAATAGTACGAAGATAGGCGATGGATAATTTCGGATGGTTTTAAAAATTTGATGTGTTGGTTAAAACGCAACATTTGATCTTATTCACGCGATCTGGCCGACATCGTTATCTGGTAGTGTCCGAATGTGCTAACCATTGCCGGGTAAAAGTTTTCGCTTGTCGTTAAGATTTTGTCCCTGCTAAACGCTCTACCACCGCTAATGTCACTCTAGAGTTTCGATGTGCGCTTAATTTTTCATATAACCCGGTCGACCCTATTTTTGCTGCTAGTCGGGCTAGTATTGTTGGCGCTCGCGTTGAGTGTTGCGCGCTCTATGCTGCCGCAAATTGAGGAATACAAGCTCGAGGTTGTATCTCAACTAGGTCAGTTTATAGGTAATCCCGTACGGGTTGGGAAAATAGGCGCCAGGATGCGCGGTTTTCGCCCGGAATTGGTTTTTCACCAATTAGAGGTTCTCGATCCGGTAGATCATCGGGTAATACTCCGCTTCGGACAAATGCGCACAGGGCTTAATCTTAAGCAACTGGTTTTAGACGGACATTTTCAACCAGCGTCGATTAGCATTATTGGAGCGAACATTTCCGTGCGCCGGGAGGTGGATGGTGAGATTAGGATTATTGGTCTAGATGCCAATGCCGAAACGCCGCGTTGGCTATTTGAGGATGGATTATTCGAGGTATTGCAAAGTGATGTGGAATGGCAGGACCTTAAGCTGGCTGGCGCAAAGCAAGAGTTTTCGAATGTTGATATAAAGCTGAAAAATGATGGAGATGCGCACAAAGTAGCGATAGAACTCGGTTTGCCCGAGTCGTTGGGGCGGTCGCTGTCGATTCGAATGGATTATATTGGGGATATTTTTGTTGCAAATTGCTGCTCGGGGCAACTTTACGTAGAAGGTATTAAAGTTGCCTACGGTGAAGTGTTCAAGGATTTGGCGATAGATGGCTATAGTGTGCGTCGCGGCCATGGAGACTTTAAGTTGTGGAGCCGCTGGAAGGATTCGAGAGTTATTTCCATAGGTGGAGAGATTGATGCGAGGCAAACTCGAATATCACATTCGATACCTAGAGGTTCTAGTTTAAAAGACTTTGTAGATTTGAGCCAATTGGCGGGGCGCTTTCTATGGGTTGAAGAAAATAGTGGTTGGCGCTTGAATATCAATCGGTTTAAGCTGAATGTGTCGGATAGTCCTTGGCCTGTGTCCGCCTACACTCTTGAATACGATGCGTCAAACAGCCGGTTTTCGGGGATTGCTTCTTATCTTCGGCTTGATGATTTGCAGCAGTTTTTGCATGGACTGTCGATTTTGCAGCCTGACTTGGAGCAGACGCTACATACTATTGAACCTCGGGGTGAATTGTTCTCTAGCCATTTTGATTATCGCAAGCAAACGAACGAATTAAGAGGATCTTATTTATGCACCCGGTTCCACAATTTTGCTGCAAATGCTTGGAATGGATTGCCCAGTGTAGCGCGATTGGATGGGGAAATTTGCGGGGATTACAAGCGTGGCCAGCTTGAATTGAAAGGAGGCGGCAGTCAATTAAATTTTGCGCCGACGTTTAGATTCCCGTTTGCCTTTAATTACTTGGCCGGGCGGATTAATTGGGCGCTGGAGGACGATGTATTCAGTGTAAGTAGCCAATCAATACTGGCAAATACGCCTTATCTGGAGACACAAACGCGCTTTAAATTGGATATACCGGAAAGTGACCCCATACCGTTTCTGGATATTCAGGTGGATTTTAGAAATGGCGTAGGGCCGAATCTTTATCGATACATTCCGGTTACGGTGCTTTCTAAACCGTTGGTAGATTGGCTGGATCAAGCGGTTATTGGCGGAATTCTTGGCAGTGGGCGGGCGTTATTGCGGGGCCCGTTAATGGCATTTCCTTACAGAGATAGTAGCGGGGTTTTTGAGGTTGTGATGGACGCGCAGAATATCGATTTGCGCTTTCATAACCGCTGGCCGCATTTAACTGGAGATAGCGCCCATCTGTTGTTTCATCAAGCTGGCGCTGAAATTCACTCCGATACTGCAAGTATTCTCAATGTACCCCTGAAATCGGTAACCGCGTCGGCTGTTGATTTTGATTTTGATGATTATTTTATAGTCGAAGGGAACGCTGACGGTAGTATTGCTCAAACCCTCAGTATTATTCGGAATTCGCCGTTAAGGAATCGATTCGAGCCTTTATTGGAATTGGTTAAAGTGAGCGGGCGAAACCACGTTGAGATGGATGTCAAGATTCCTATGGCCAAACATTTGAACGACGTTTTGGTGGGGGGTAAGGCGGATCTTAGGCGCACCGAGTTAGACGTCTTCGATTTGTCACTTAACGGTGTTAAAGGGCGGCTGAAATTTGACCAGAATGGGGTCAGCGCGAATGAAATTTATGGTTCATTCTTAGAAAAGCCCGCCAAAATAAAAGTTATGGATTTGGACGACAAATTAGATATACAAATTGATGGGACGGCGGATAGCTCAACGATCAATAAAAAATATCCGAACCAAATTTGGCAATACATGCAAGGGGTAGCGGACTTTAGATTGGATGTTAAGCTCCCTAAAGATACCAATCGCTTATTTGCCGATATTAACTGGACGAGCGACATGAAAGGGATGGAATTAAAATATCCATCCCCACTGGGAAAAGAAAGTAGCGTAGTTCGTCCGTTGCAATTGAAAACGTATTTGGCTGAAGGGCAGAAAATTCCGCTGGAGATTAAATATAGTGACTTGGCGCAAGCGGAGTTTCAATATTTCAATTCCGATCGTGGAATTGAGCTGGAAAGCGGACGAATAGCATTGGGCAAGGCGTCTTTGCCGATGAAACCCCATGCTGGTGTTGCGTTAAATGCCAGCTTGCCTTCCGCGGATATTGGATCTTGGCTCAATTTGGCAATCGGTCAGAGCGACGTTTCTACTCAACCCAGTCAGGGTTACTTGAGATCTCTAGATATACAAGTCGACAAGTTGTTATGGGGGCGGAAAAACTTTGGATCGGCTGGGTTGAGTTTGCGAAAGACCGGCGACCGATGGAGTGGTCTTTTGCGGGGTGAATATGCGCAGGGTCAATTGAAATTCGATCATGGTTCGAAGACAGAATTGAATTTTGATCTGGACTATATAAAAATTCCTCCGATAACATCAACGGAGCAGGAATCGGAAGAGACCTACTTAAATATCAACCCGAGCACTATTCCGCGAGTCATTTTAAAAAGTAGGTCATTGATTTGGGACGGAATTGATTATGGTCGTTTGGAATTATCGACTTCGCGCCAATCTGTAGGTCTACAAATAGATAAGTTAGACCTTGTTGCTGCGAATTGCGAGATTCGCGCATCCGGTCGATGGACAGGATTAAATTCGAGCGCATTAACCGCGTTATCAGGACAGGTTTCGATTGCCGATCTGGGTTTGTTTTTAACCCGAGCGGGTAAGTCAAATGTATTTAATGAAACACCTGTCGATAGTCATTTTGTACTAAAATGGGACGGTACGCCGTTTGATTTTTCGGCCGAATCCATTGTCGGCGACGCTAGTGTTAGCTTTGGTAAAGGTCGGTTGCTATCGGTTGAGCCCGGAATTGGTCGGCTATTTGGAATATTTAATCTGGATGCATTGAAAAGTTTGTTGCTGTTGGATTTCAGACACCTGTTTGGCAAAGGTCTGGCCTTTGACAAAGTACAAAGCAACTTTGATATAGCAAATGGACATGCGAAAATCAAAGACTTTTTAATCGATGCAATCCCGGCGCGGATTACACTAAGCGGGGACGTAAATCTTATCGATAAAAAGCTGGATCAAATTGTCACAGTCGTTCCCAAAGGTGTCGTAGCATTTGGCGCTTCGGTACTGTTGAATCAGCAATTACCTGGGACGTCTATTGATGGGTTGATAAGCCGGGAATATCGCGTGACGGGCAATTGGGATAATCCAAATATTACCCGTCTGACTGAAGGCCACGATTTATCAAGGATATCTGATTGGAGTCAATCGAGTGATCAGCCCTAAACTATTACAAAAACGAGAACAGTTAAATGAATAAGTGTGCTGCCATCCAAATGGCTTCCAGCCCGAATGTAGATGCCAACTTGACCGAAGCCAAGCGATTGATAGAGCAAGCTGTGGCAAAAGGTGCAGAGTTGATCGTTTTGCCGGAAAACTTTGCGATTATGGGGTTGACCGAATTCGATAAACTTGATCACTCAGAATCTGAAGGTGATGGCCCTATTCAGGAATTTTTGTCCAGCGTCGCGAAAAGTTTTTCGGTTTGGCTGGTTGCGGGTACTATCCCATTACAAGCCGACGATTCTAAAAAGATTCGCGCCTGTTGTATGGTGTTCGATGCAAATGGAAAACGTGTTGCGCGCTACGATAAAATTCATTTATTCGATGTGGATGTCCCCGGTACCGATGAACAATATCGAGAATCGGATACGATAGAGCCCGGCACAAATAATACGTTGGTGTTTGAGACACCTTTTGGCAAGCTTGGGTTAGCGGTATGCTACGATTTACGCTTTCCAGAACTTTTCCGGCAAATGCTGAATAATGGTGTTGATATCATCGCGTTACCGGCGGCATTCACACAAGAAACCGGCGCTGCGCATTGGGAAGTATTGGTGCGTGCCCGTGCGGTGGAAAATTTGTGCTACGTCATTGCCGCAAATCAAGGGGGTTTTCATATGAATGGGCGGCAAACTTTTGGCCACAGTATGATTGTCGATCCTTGGGGAACAGTGCTGGCAAAACGATCGACCGGCTCAGGGGTTGTTTTTGCGGAAATTGATCCGGCGAAGTTGGACAAGATACGTGGTAGTTTCCCGGTCTTGGAACATCGACGTTTAAGCTGCGGGTGATGAATATGGTAACCAACGATACACTTTCGATTGCGCAAGACTCAATCCTGGTGCCTGCGGGACTGGTACAACATGATATTGATAGAGTGATGTCAGAGTTGGCCGGTGGCAGTGTTGACCAAGCAGATATTTATTTTCAATCGAGCCGATACGAATCTTGGTTGCTCGAAGATGGCATTATTAAGGAAGGAAGCCATAGCATTGAGCAGGGTGCAGGGGTTCGCGCGATTTCCGGTACAAAAACCGGATTTGCCTATAGCGATGATATTGAAGTGTCCGCGCTACTCGAGGCCGCAAAAAACGTGCATAGCATTAGTCGCAGTGGCGGATCCGGAACATTGCCACAACAAACCGCATCGCATCCGCCGAGCTTATACCGACCAATTGATCCTTTGCAATCGATCCCCGAGCACGAAAAAATAGATTTGTTAAACCGAATCGACCGTGAGATTCGTCGGTTGGATGACCGGATAGAGCAAGTTATTGTGAGCTTGGTGGGTTGTCACGATGTCGTTTTGGTGGCAGGTCTGGATGGTCAAATGGCGGGTGACGTCAGGCCGTTGGTGCGAATGAATGTTTCGGTCATTGTCGAACAGAATGGACGCAGAGAACAGGGCAGTTCGGGGGGGGGCGCGAGAATGGATTACCGCTATTTTATAGACCAGGATAGGGCGATGGAATATGGCCGAGAGGCTGTAAGGCAGGCCTTGGTTAACCTTGAAGCTGTTGATGCACCGGCCGGCAATATGGTTGTAGTACTGGGTCCTGGGTGGCCGGGTATTTTGTTGCACGAAGCCATAGGTCACGGTTTGGAAGGTGATTTTAATCGTAAAGAAACCTCGGCTTTCAGTGGCCGTGTCGGGGAAAAGGTTGCTGGTGATTTGTGTACCGTAGTTGATGACGGCACTTTAGTAGATCGACGCGGATCGTTAACTATAGATGATGAAGGAACGACTACGGAGAATACCGTCCTAATCGAGAATGGCATTCTAAAAGGTTATATGCAGGATAAGCTGAATGCGAGGTTGATGGGGGTTAAGCCGACTGGCAACGGGCGACGGGAGTCTTACGCGCACTTGCCCATGCCAAGGATGACTAATACCTACATGTTGCCCGGGCCACATGAACCTGATGAGATTATCGGGTCGGTCAAAAAAGGACTATACGCGAAAAATTTTGCCGGTGGTCAAGTCGACATCACGTCTGGTAAATTTGTATTTTCGGCAAGTGAAGCGTACTTGGTCGAAGACGGAAAAGTGGCCCAACCGGTCAAAGGCGCAACCCTGATCGGCAATGGCCCGGACGTATTAACCCGGGTCAGTATGGTTGGTAATGACCTGCAGTTTGACAGTGGTGTAGGAACCTGTGGGAAAGAAGGCCAAAGCGTACCGGTTGGTGTAGGCCAGCCGACGTTGAAAATCGATGGATTGACGGTTGGCGGCACCAGCGTTTAGCGCTAGATAATTGCCGGTAGATTTATGTTAGACAGATTCTCTGACGAATAGCAAGGTTGAGTTCATCAAGACTAAGCGCGTATACGAATATGCTGAACCTTGATCTTCCCCCTTTTGGTCTCCAGAAAAAATTTTGAGGAAACGAAATTGAGTTGTGAACTTTCGAGCAATTTAGGTCCAAACAAATTGAACGGTTTGGTCGAGACGGTTGAAAGCCTGCTGGAAGAGGCAAAGCGTCAGGGTGCCAGTGCTGCCGAAGCCGGACTGAGCGTGGAACGGGGACTATCAGTGACAGCGCGCTTGGGTGAAGTTGAAACGATCGAACATCATAAAGACCAGGGTTTGGGGGTTACTGTATATTTTGGCCAACGCAAGGGCAGTGCGAGTACTACCGATCTTGGATTCAATGCGGTTAAAGAAACGGTAAGCGCGGCTTGTCGTATAGCGAGTTACGCAACCGAGGATTCTTGCGCGGGTTTACCCGATGCCGAAAGATTGGCAACCGAATTTCTCGATCTGGATTTAGATCACCCCTGGGAACTAAGCGCTGACGATGCTGTGGATTTGGCGATCGAATGCGAATCGGCCGCAAGGGAATTTCATCCGGATATTAAAAACTCCGAAGGTGCGAGCGTCGATACGCACCAGGGAATACGCGTGTTGGGGAATAGCCTTGGCTTTGTCCATGGGATTCCAAGTACGCGCCATAGTTTGGTCTGCGCTGTGCTGGGGGAACGCGGGGACAGTATGCAACGCGATTACTGGTATACGGTGGCTCGGCGTCATGACCGATTGGAATCGGCCAATGATGTCGGTAAAAAATCTGCCGAGAGGACACTGAGACGGTTGCAGGCTACATCATTGTCGACCCGGCAGTGCCCGGTGATTTATTCCGCCGAGGTTGCATCGGGGTTAATTGGTCATTTTATCGCGGCGATACGCGGTAGCAGCCTGTACAGAAAATCGTCATTCTTGCAGGATAAATTGGGACAACAACTGTTTCCATCGTCGATACGGATTCATGAACAACCGCACATTAAAGGTGCGTTGGGAAGCGCCTGCTACGATAGCGAAGGTGTTGCCTGCGAAGCGCGCGATATCATTCGGGATGGAGTGCTTCAATCCTATGTCCTAAGCACTTATTCTGCGAGGAAATTGGGCCTAGAGACAACTGGAAATGCTGGCGGTGTGCATAATCTAAGTGTCGATTCAACCGGTTCGGATCAGGCTGCGCTATTAAAGGAAATGGGTACAGGTCTATTGATCACCGAATTGATGGGGCAAGGTATAAATATTGTTACTGGTGATTATTCGCGCGGCGCGGCGGGTTTTTGGGTAGAAAATGGAGAGGTCCAATACCCGGTGGAAGAAATTACCGTAGCCGGAAACCTTCTTGATATGTATTCCAATATCGCTGCGGTGGGTAATGACGTGGATCTGCGCAGCAATACACGTACCGGATCGATTTTGGTCGAAGAAATGACCGTTGCTGGCGGAGAAGTTGGTTAAGTTCTGAAATGTAGTGCGTGCCGGACCCCTATCTTATTCGGAGTAGCGTTTTTCGTCCGATTGACATGGCGATTAATTTTATCGTTTCCGTTTGATCCGGTAGGGTTTTGCCTCGACATTAATAGAACGCCGTCTAATTTGCGCTGACGGTTTACGATTGCCAGATTTCGTTTATTAATGTTTTTTCAACACGATAATTTTGCCGTCTTTGGCGAGCAATTCCATTTTTGTTTTGGAAAAAGACAGGATTTTATCTTTGGTTTTTGCGCCGCGACTGAGGTAACCGCCACTGGTCTGAGTAATTTCTATCAGCATATATCCGTCCTTGATATTCCAACGGCCTTCGTAGGTTAGGGTTTCCGCCCGGTCGGGGTATTCGTAATCAACTGAGCCGACAAGAAATCCGCCTTCTTTATAGATGTCTTCGCTGCGTGCCTTTATCCAACTGCCCGGGTGGTTTTTATCGTTATATTTAAATTCACTGTGCCAAGTGCCTAGAATTTGTTGCTTCAGTAATTCTTCGTCAATCACTGCTTCTGCATTAACGTTGCAGATTACAATCAATAGCGCGAAAGTAAATATCAGGCGTTTATATATCATGGTGATTCCTGTTCAGTTGAAAGAGTAAATGAGTTTTTTGAGATCGGTAAATCGCTTTTTTTCTCCCCCAATCGTCTGACAACATTGGGCTATCGTCGACCGGCTGTTTTAGACATATTCCGCATTCAAGAGTGAATTTAGCGGTGGTGTCCTGTTATTGTAGCAGTAGAAAAGACCGACGATGCTATTTGTAAGTTGCGATTGACTCTGACCTTGTTATGATTTTTTGCTGGAGAATATTTTAAATGGCTATGAACGTATTGCAGGTTGTATAACCGATGAATGTTCCCTATTTGATTTTCAAAACTGGCGATAGCAGGAATGCTATCGCCAACGTAACATGGATGTATCTATGCCATGTCTTGAAGGTCAGATAGGGAACACATGTAGTTTGTACAACTCCAGGATATTTGGTACCACATGGCGCCTATTCAGTGGGGTTCATTTTTAATTATAAATTATGCTATTTTGCATGGTTTTTTCCAGGGCACGAACTTGGGCTTGTTTTTTCCATTATCCAATATCTGACGATTTCAAATGACCGATTTGTTGAATCACGAACACATTAGAAAGGTTTGCGGTAGTGCGGCGTTTTCGCGTGGCATGGACTACCTAAATACGGGCAAAGTTTTAGATGTCGAAGTGACCGAAGGACCAACAGGATTCTTTCTGTCCTCCACCGTGGGTGGAAGTGAAGGACAAGTTTATGAGCAATCTATTGTCATTGACGAAAGGGGGGTGAATCCGGTCAATATTAACGGCTTGTGCTCTTGCCCAGTTGTGAACAATTGCAAGCACGTGGCGGCGGCAATGTTGTACATCATGAATTCCCATGCGTCGAAGGATATTCCGTCGAACAGTATATCGGTTGAGTCATGGTTGAATAGTCTTGAACAGGCTAGCAGAGTGGCAACCTCCGACAGTATTCTGCCGTTGCCGGAGAACGTCCAGTATTGTTTGTTATATGTGCTATTTCTGGAAGATTTGGGTCAGCAGCGGGCGCTCAAGGTTATGTCTCAAAAGGTTCGGTTGCTTAAGAAAGGTGGTTTCGGTAAACCTTCAAAGTATGCGCTTGAGAAAGTGCGGGGTTCTTATGCCGATCGATTTTTGCTGCCGGTTGACAAGGATATTGCCCATTTATTAGTGGAGAGTAGCGCCTACTATTATTACGATTACGAGAATATTTATTCATTGACCGGTGAAATCGGTGAGCTCGCGTTGCGTAAAATGCTAAGCACCGGTCGTTGTTATTGGCAAGACAACGACAAACCGCCGATGTCCTTAGGGGTAACCAGAGGTATCGAGTTTTTCTGGCAAAAAGAATCTGCTGGTCAATCCCTGCAATACAACGTAGATCCGTTGGTCAACCTCATATTTCGTTTACACTCGATCTGGTATGTTGATTATGTTTTTAATCAGCTCGGCATGTTGCAGCATGGTCAATTAAACCCGGATCAGACGCAGACCTTGTTGACGGCGCCGTCGATTCCAGATGATAAGCTTGAGCAGGTGAGTCGTCAGCTCTTGCTGAAGGTTCCGGAATATGGTTTGGAGACCCCGGTCGCATTAGATATAAAGCAAATTAGAATTGACGATGAGCGTCCGGTGCCGCATTTACTACTGCACAGTTTTGAAACATTTAGCGAATCCTCTGCAAATCGTCAATTTCATGCGGTTAAGCTCAGTTTCCGCTACGGACCGGCCGAGGTGGAGGATATTGTAGAAAAACCATTTTCCACGATCGAACAGGGTAATACCGTTTATACGGTAAAGCGTTGCGCTGATTTAGAGTTTGATGCGATGGATCAGTTGTATTCCAGAGGATTGCGCTTAATGGACACTGATGGAACGCGCATCGAGGAATGCATGGAATGGCTGTTCTATAGCGATTCCATTGCCGATTCGGCCGCGCAATGGCATCAATTTGTCGATGTAGATTTGCCGGTGTTAGAAGCGCAAGGTTGGTGTGTCAGGTTTGATGAAAGTTTTCAGCTCAAATTTGAAGCTTTCGATGAGTGGCACGCGGAACTGGATGACGAAGCCGATTCTGAATGGTTTTCTTTGGCTCTAGGTGTGGAGTTGGATGGTGAACATATCAATTTATTGCCACCGTTAGTATCCCTGCTATCCAAGGCTGGGGACCCTGAAACGCTGCGGGCATATCTGAAAGAACAACAGTATTTTATGGTTCCGATAGCGGAGCACCGCTGGTTGAAGTTGCCGACGGAACGTCTTCGTCCCATTTTTGAGGCCTTGGTGGAATTGTACGATCACGAACCGTTGGACGAAGACGGTAAGCTCGCATTGTCGGTGCATCAGGGCATACAAATTGGTGATCTATTGAACGATCCCGGATTGAAATGGCGTGGTGGTGACAATCTGCGCGCTTTGAGTCAACGATTTAGGAATTTTCAGGGTATCGATGCTGTGGAGCCGCCCCAGGGTTTTAACACCGAATTGAGACCGTACCAGCAACAAGGTCTAAACTGGATGCAGTTTTTACGCGGTTTTGAGTTCAATGGGATTCTGGCCGATGACATGGGATTGGGAAAAACGGTACAAACGCTGGCTGTTTTGCTTCACGAAAAACAATGTGGACGTATGCAACAACCCAGTTTGATCATCGCCCCGACCAGTTTAATGGGTAACTGGCGGCGTGAGTCACATAGATTTTCACCCGAGTTAAAGGTGCTTGTCTTGCACGGCCCAGACCGGCATGCGCGTTTTGATGAAGTTGACAACAGCGATATCGTATTAACAACTTATCCATTATTACGCCGGGATAAGCAACAGTTACTGGAACGGCGGTTCCATTATGTCATTCTTGATGAAGCCCAGGCAATCAAGAATCCCAAATCACAAACAACCCAAGTTGTTTACCAATTAAAATCTTCGCACCGGTTGTGTCTGACCGGTACTCCAATGGAGAACCACCTCGGAGAACTATGGGCGATGTATCATTTTTTGATGCCTGGGTTTTTGGGAAACTTGGAGCGTTTTAATCGTTTGTTTCGTAATCCTATCGAACGGCACGGTGATGGCGAGAGACGGCGGCAGCTGGCCAGGCGCCTAAAGCCGTTTTTGTTACGACGGACCAAACAACAGGTTGCCGCAGAACTGCCGGAAAAAACAGAGATTGTCCAGACCGTGATGCTAGAGGGAAAGCAACGCGATTTGTACGAGACTATTCGATTGGCGATGGACAAAAAAGTGCGTCAGGAAATCAGCAAAAAAGGTATGGCCAGAAGCCACATTATGATTCTGGATGCATTGCTAAAGCTACGCCAGGTTTGTTGCGATCCACGCTTGGTATCGTTACCGCAAGCTAAGAAAATCAAACAAAGTGCCAAGCTTGATTTTTTGATGCAGATGTTGCCAGAAATGGTTGAGGAAGGACGCAAAATATTATTGTTTTCACAATTCACTAAGATGTTGCAATTAATCGAAGCGGAATTGAAAACCTATGGAATAGATTATTGTAAATTAACAGGCCAAACTCGCAAGCGAGATTTAGAGATACAGAAGTTTCAGGAAAGCCCGGTGCCGGTATTTTTGATTAGCCTTAAAGCAGGTGGCGTAGGTCTGAACCTTACCGCGGCCGATACCGTGATTCACTACGACCCATGGTGGAACCCGGCGGTTGAAAATCAGGCCACCGACCGGGCCCATCGAATTGGTCAGGACAAAGCGGTATTTGTATATAAGTTGGTGACCGAGCAGACCGTCGAGGAAAAAATCATCGCGCTTCAGCAGAAGAAACAAGCTCTGGCAAATGCAGTTTATTCAGGAGACAGTGATAAAAAAACCAGCCAATTTTCCGCAGATGACTTGACCGAATTACTGAAGCCGTTGGAATAGATCGCATTTTCTGGAATGTTTCCCAAATAATCCGGTGGTCCTGCTGCCCTCAACTCTAGCCAGTTAATCGCTTCCGGTCATACCTCCAGTAAACAATGTGAGTACCCGTGTTGAATCAATAACAGATGCCCATTTATTCTGTGGCTTGGTAAAATCTATTCTTGATTATATCAATGTTAAAACTTAGCTTTTCCTGTTTGGTGTAGACGCCATGGCCGAAGAGCGTTTTAATGCAGTGCGATATACCGGCAATTGCTGAGAGAAAATTTGGAAAGTATGCTTTGTCTTTATAGTCTATCAATAAAGGGTCGGCAACCTTGGAACCGTCGGCGTATTGCGGTGGCCGCCGGGTTTCAATTTTTACCTGCTCGTTCAGTGCGTCCCGGTCCCTGCCTTTATCCAATATTGCGTCGAGCGTATCATTGAGTTCCAGATTATCCGGTGGTGCGAGGTCGCTACCCTCTATGCCCCATTGCTGCACATAATCACCATCCCGGGTGCTCAATAACCCTGAGATTTTGACTGGAGAACGGTGATTCACGATCGGCAACAATCTGTACTTTTCGTATCGTCCCCACGGGTAACGCACCGGGGTTCCCAGGGTTACGATGTCTAGTTGGACATTCGCGAGCGCCGCAATATTTTGACTCAGATCGGGTTGGTTCATACCCTCATGTTGTTCCACGATTCCGTATAGTTGACGAGCCTTTTCGCCATTTTCCAAAAACAAAGTGATGAGCGCAAAAAGCTGACCCGCGTGGCTGTGACCGATCAGTAATATGCGCTCATCCGGTAGAATATGCCGTTGGTTAATCGTATTGGCCAGAAATTCCGCAAGTTCCACCGCGCCTTTGAGCCTGGCCAGGTGAAAATTGCCACTGCCCCAGGTGAATAGCTGGAAATCGATGAGTTTGCCCAAGGCCTTGCTGAACGCCGCCGCATAGTCTGGGGTAAAATTGCCCAGGTCTTTAACCACGTTATCCAGTAATTTTTTGCCACCCTCCCTTAATTGGTCCGTGATCTTGGTGGAGCCGGTCCATTTAAGGACCGCCGGTTCGAGTAGATTGAACAAACCGAGCGCATCGTTGCCGGCGAAGGTGCCGTGGACTAAAGACACATGACGGACTTTTTTTCGTTTGAAAACTATTCCTGATGTTGTCATCTCAAATATATGGCCCTGGATGTGCGTATTACTTCCTGATGCTGCCATGGGAAACTCGATATTAAAAGGTTCCCTTAACCTTTTATACTACGCTCATCTTATAGTTTCGATTGAATCAAATTCAAAAATTTAATTATTTTTCAACCTCCTTAGCGTCCTTTTTCGCTACTCCAAGGTTAGGAGCGATTATTTTAGTTTCCGGAAGTTCTTTTAAAGTGATATCAAAATCCGCTTTAGGTAATTTTTGTATTTCTGCTTCAATAAGCAGTTTTGATTGATCTCGTATATCTTTAACCCATTCCACGTATTGAGCCCTAGTAATCACTCGGTTTAGAAAAGAGTTACACGCGAATGATAAACCATCCCGTTGCCACTGAAGACCTTGCGACCGACGGAGCAATGGCAGCATTACTGTCGAAATAGTGCGAAAAAACTCTGCGTTTCCCGTCCCTTCACCCGCCACTTTCCCTGTAGTCGGTTCGTAGGCTTTGATATTGGCTGCGATAGCAGCACCAAAGGCACCTGCGATATTAACCATCGCATCCGGGGGAGGTTCTGCACAAAATTCCCCTCTGCGCCAAGTGGAGTCGTTAGTAGGAATATGAGTGCTCTCCATTCTTGTAACATTTATACGGCGAGCTGCATCGGTTGCAAGGGTTCCAAGCTCTCTGCTAGGGTAGGTACCGATATAATCTTCGATAACCGGGTTGGTTTCTCGTGGAGAAAAATAACGTACCCCGCATCCTGAAAGCATCGTAATCAGTAAAAATGAAATTGTTAGGTGTTGTGAATTATTCATGATCTTATTCCTTGTATTGCGACGCTATCTGGTAGCGTTTTAATAAATATTGTCTGGCCGAAATCGACGATGATTTAGGGTCATTTTAGTTAAAAGCAATTTCCCTGCCTTAGCCGAATGTAAGACAATCTCCGACATAAGAAATAGATAATATTGAACAATACGCGTATGAGTTAATTCGCAATCGTTGAAGACCCGCTGAAGATGGATTGGTAACAAAAGCAAAGGAGTAGGGATGATGCGCAAGCTAGAGGTTGGCGATAGGAGTTCTTTGATCAGTGCGCGCCGAGCGTTACTGAAAGTGTCCGAAGAAACACGGTTTATGCACCGCTTGAATTTAGTGGAATTGGTTGCAAACGGATGTAGTTGTTATCAAGTGGCTGAATGGTTCGGTGAGGCACCGCGTACCGTCGAACGTTGGGTACATCAGTACCAAAAATTGGGATGCGGCGGGCTTCGTGGCAATGGTAATATTGGGCGTCCCACGAAACTATCTGAGCCTGATTTGGCTAGAATCCAACAAGAACTCAAACGCCGTCCGGTGGAGTTGGGCTATTCCGGAGTTCGGTGGACGGGTCATGAGTTGGCGGTCTATGTTCGTGAATGCTACAAAGTTACATTGAGCGAGCGTCAATGCCAGCGATTAATCAGGCGATTCGTGGAACCTGTGTAAATGATCTGGGCTGCGGTGCTAGATGTGTCCAGATCAATCATCATGCGACAGGTTATTGTCGGGTATTTCGCGGTACGTAAATTGTGAATATAAGCGATGTATTAAATTGTAAAAAATTCTGACACTAGCGTGGAAATGGTGCGGTACGTGGTCGATTCTATTTTCTGGCTTGCATTTCATCCATTTGTTGCAAACCAGACGATGAAAGCTGTTTGAATTTCCACTCCATACACGTACGTGCGCTGATTTAGGATCAGGTCATGTCGTCATTGTTGTATACATGCCTGACAGCTCACTAATCGAAATAAATGGAAAGCCTTTTTGAGAAAAGTTTTAACGGATGATTTGGACCCATGGGATCGCTGTACCGGGCGTTTTCTTCTTCGGCCGTTCCTGCTTCATATCAACGCAGCTAATTATTAGAAATATTAATATAATCGGACCTATCCTGATTGGTAATTGTTTCATCGAAGTTCCTTACGGTGATTAGACATTCTACGGGAATTGGATTGGTTCAGTCTCTTGGAAATTATTGAATCGGAACCGGTGAGACCAATCAGTTGGACGCTACAGCAACGATTCGTGGAATAATAACGCCATCCGTGGTTCAACCAAACGCCTTCTAAGTATACCGGTTCATGTTTTTCTTTACAGCACCCTTTTTACCCCGATATCTCAATGTAATTGCTTTTTCTCAACTGATTGTGTTGTGGGTTGCGGTCTTGCTTTTGGTGGCGTTATCAACGCCAAAGCCCATTGGCCGGCTGCCGAATCGAATTGTATTTGCTTGGGCTTTTCCGTATGCGTTTTGGTATGGGGATGTTCGCTTGTGGCAAGTATTCTGGCCTTGTTGGATTGCCCTGAATGCCGTCATTTTTTTTGTCGATATGCTTGCCAAAGCCGGAATTGCGTCGGTGTTGGTATGGGATATTACGCAGCTATTAGTCTTGGTCGTTACTTATTGGTGGAGCGTTTCAGTGTGGCGGGCTTCGCCCAATACCCGGCGACAGTCTTGGGCGTTCCTGGCAAGGTTGGTTGTCGTTGTCAGTTTTTTGGAAATCGCGCATCGCATATTTATTCGGGTCAAGTTTCCGCGGGATTTTTTCGGTTGTGACGAGCTATTTCTTAACTTTACAAGTTGTTTCTAGACGACCATGGTGTACGTGGGTATTTTGATTGGGTGGCGTTTTTACAACCGAGTTTATTGTGATCTAAAGCGTTAGATTGAACCGGTCGACCAACACACCGGGTATTCGCATGCTGGCGACCGAACGTCTTTCATAGGTATCGGTTTCGAGTATCCATTGTGTGTCTTGCGTGAGGTCGAGCAGGTTTGGACCGAGCATGTCATAAATGCTTTCATCGAAGCGCATTGGTGTGATCGGTGCGGTCAATTTGCCGTCTTCGACCCAAAAACAAGCGTAGCGTGTCATACCGGTGATTTTACAATGGTTGGGGTCGGAAAAATTGGAATACCACAAGTTATTGATATATATTCCGCTATCTAGTTTTCTTAATATGTCACTGCTGTTCAAATCGCCAGCGGCCAAATCCAGGGATAGTGGATATTCACTACCGGCATTGACTTCGAGATCATATTCTTTGGCGCTTCTGGAATTGATCAGATAACCGGCGTGCTTGCCGTGCTCAATCAAATCAACTTGCGGCGGTTTAAAAAATCCCGATGCCGTGAAATCCGGTGCAATCCCGTCTACATTGTTTTCGATCAATCGGACGCGTTTATCCAATTGTAACTTTTGTTCCGCTAGTTTTAGCAACGGGGTTTGCCGGGTTTTGTGCGCTTTCGCGCCGAAGCTTCGCCATGCCAGCGTCGATAAGATTTCCCGCAACGCAGTCGGTGCCAGATATACGCGGTATTGTCCGGGTTCAATGGTTTTCGGGGTATTCCCTAGAATTGATAACTGGTCACGCATTTGATCAAATTTAACGCTGAAGTTGTCGGCATTCCAACTGAAGCCAGTAATATCTGATTTGGCTGCCACGTTATCGCTCAGAAAACAACTCCAGTCTAAGTTGAAACTGGATTTCTGATACCAGTTGCGTTGCCCCAATGAATTGGCGAATCCGCGGTAAACCGTACCGCTGGTGTAAAGTCCAACCAGATCCAAATCTTGTGCGTTTTCTACTATTTGTCGAATTACTTCACTACTGTTCGGCAGTCTATCTGCCTCTATGGTCTGGCTGTTTCTGACAATTCGGTTGATCATCAGGAATGGGTCATCCGGCAGTAATGCGTACTGTTCCCTAAGATTAGTAATAATTGCGTTTATCAGCGAAGTATCAGAATCTATATCGCCGCTAATGTTCGCGCTTGTTTCAGCGTGTTGACCCGCATTGATGAGTTCAAGGCTCAATTCCAATTGGTGCACCGAACCCGCTTGCCTTATCTTGGATCGATTGATCCGCACAAAATCAGAATGTTCACCGCTGAAATTGGCCAGCAGTACTTCGTTAATGTGTAGATTATTCGATGCCCGTTCAAATAAGTCGTAAAAATAACTTTGCATTCGTTTAATCCACGCCAAAAACATCGACCCGATCGAACAAGCAGGCAGGGCTTGCATGACCCACTTGTACGGCTTGGTTGGGTTCGCCTTTGCCGCAGGCAGGAACCGACAAAACTTCGAAGCTTTTAGGGTCTCCAACCGTTTTTAAACTTCGCCAAAATCGGCTAGAAATTCCGCGGTAATTGGGATTTTTGACCAGTTCTTTAAGCTTGCCGTTTTTGATACGTCTACCCAATTCGCAGCCGAACTGAAATTTGTTGCGGCTATCGTCGATGGACCAAGATCGATTGGTATCCATCAAAATCCCGTTTTCAACCGAGCCAATCATGTCATTTAACGGCGTATTGCCGGGCTCTAAATTGATATTGGCCATACGGTCAATCGGTGGTCGGTTCCAGCCGCTGGCGCGGGAACAGGCAACCCCCGCAGTATCGGCCCGCCGTTGCGAAGTGTATCCCCCTAGTGGTCTCATCAGTATGCCATTTTTTATCAAATATTCGCGTGTCGCCGCGCTGCCATCGTCGTCGAATCCGTAGCTCGCAATTTGAAATTCATACTCGGGGTCGAAACTGACATTGAGAAGATTGGAGCCGTATTGATATTCGCCGAACATACTTAGGTTAACAAAACTGGTACCCGCGTAGTTGCGTTCATCACCTAGGATCCGGTCCAATTCCAGAGGATGACCGATGCTTTCGTGGATTTGCAGTACCATTTGGTTGGGCATCAAGAGCAGGTCCAGGTGTTCGCTGGGACAATCGGGCGCAGCCAGTAAAGCCAGTGCTTCATCCGCCACCCGCTCTGCTTGTTCATCAAATCCTACGCGTACCAGTATTTCCATACCACCCCTGGCGCTGCAATCGATCCCAAAGGTTCTTTTCTGAGTTTGCGTGCCTTGGTTGGCGACAGCGCCCAGATACGGCATCAACGTCGCAAAGGATTGAAAAATTTCGGCATCTGGTGTGACGAATACGCTATCAAAATGGCCGTAGTATAGCGATGCCCACCAATCGATAATGCGGTCGTCGGAATTGAGACGCTGATTTACTTTTTGCAGCATCTCCAATTTGTCGGTGAGAGGCGTGGAGGTCCATGGGAGGGCTATGCTGGACGCGGATTTCACGCGTATTTGCGGTCTGGCAATGTAATCGCCGGGAATCAGACTTAGGTCAGCGCTGTCGTGCGCCCAGTTGATTGCCCGATCCAGCGCTAGTTTCATCCCGGCGATACTTAAATCGCTGGTTGCGGCGTAGCCTATTCCGCCACGATCGCATACGGTGATATGTACACCAAGGCTGTATTGGTTATTTACTGGCTGAACAATGTTTTGGCGTACCGAAACACTTTGTTGGTTCTCGTCTACTATGCGTATTGAGTAGAAATCGACCGCCGGCGCGATAGATTTGAATCGTGAAACAGCGGTATCCAGCATAAGTTTGTTTGAATCGATTTAATGTTTTTGTCTAAGGTCGCGCTTTTTGAATCTTGCGTCAAGCTTAGGACCAAAATTCTAAGGTTCAATTTAGAATGTCGCCAATGCGGAGTTAGTAGCGGTCAACTATGGTTCAATCGGGAATGGTTGCAATGAATTTAAGATTGATGGGGGGTAATGTACCAATACTGCGGATGTTTTATTCGTGTTGCTGGAGTTTGTCGAGTAACCCGATAAAAGCAGGGTTAGATTTTAGCAATTGTCCACCCATGGCTCTAAGTTCGTCTACGGTATCCGCGGGCAGTGCAAAATTGGTTGGCAAATTTTTGTATCGGAATCGTAGTTTGGGGTCACTAATGGTATCGAAGGTCACGTGGCTCAGGTAGACATCAACGCTGGAAAGGTCTCCACCCGGCAACTTGGCGCCAGGACAATGATCTTGTAGGATATTTTGGCACCGTTGTCGGACTTTGGTGTCTTCGGTATATTCGCCCAGCGCGCTCTTCGCCCGGTCCACAGTATCAAATGAATAGTTGTCTAAAGGGATAATTGCCGCCGCAGTGATAACATCGACAACACCCGGTGTTTCCGCAGAATTGTCACGATCTGATTGAGTATCGGTAGCAGCGTCGACCACAATAATGACTAATTTTTCAATAATGCCCTTCGTGATACGGCGTTGAATACTATAGGCCGGGTCCGAAGATTCCAGCGACCAGATAATGCTGCGCAAGCCAATATTATCGGATATCCCGCCATCCATAAGGTGAATATAATCGCGCCGCTTTTGCCATTCAGGGTGTTGGTAGTAACTGCGGCGTTGCTCCGCACGGACTGCTCGTTCGGGTGCAATTTGGCGATCATTGGCGGCAAACCGAACCCAGCGTGGTTCTTCGTATTGACATTGCCCAGCGTAGTTTTGGTAAGTCAACGGCGTCAACAGTCCTGGAAAGGCTGACGACGAGGCCACTGCTCTGGCGACCGGCAAACCGGCAAGATCGGCGCAGATCAAATCGAATTGATCCTGGATGAATGGGAACTGGCTGCCGGTGGTCATATCGGTCGCATTTAACATCAAAAATGGTCTGGTACCCCGGTCGATCAAGCTTTGAAAGGTCGCGCCGTCGAATAGATTTTGGTTGTAGAAATTTGCAGCTAAGTCGCTGCGTCCATAATCAAAGCCCGCCAATTCGAACCAACTGGATGGCAATAGTGATTCCGCGAACAACGCCTGCTCAATGTCCTTCTTTAGAAATTCTTGTTCAAAGGTTCCATTAAATAGTTTGTCACGGTGTAGCGTGTAATACGAAGCAGTAAAACTCCCCCCGGATACGGAAGAGATGATATCGACTTCATCCAGCAGGCGTTTATGTTGTCCTTTCCATTCAATTTTGGTGTCGCGTAAAGTTTCCAGGACCCCGAATGACAATGAGGCGGCACGTGTACCGCCGCCGGAAAACGCGAGAATGACAAACAAGCTGTCGGTATTGGCATCGCCGAGTTTAAGACTATCAAAGCGGTAACCACGTTCGGGGTCATAATGGTTTAGCTCAGGAGTTTTGGGTAAACTTCCGCAGGCCCAGAAGGTCCCTAATAGCAGCGGGCCGACGACGAATCGCAGCAAGCGCCTAGTCATTGTATCGGCTTGAAGTCTACGATGAGCGGTTCCAACGGATTGGTGCTAAAAATGGGGATAACTATCTCGGGGGGTTGGTAGTCCTTGGGGTCACCCAGGTCGAAACACTGGGTACCCGAACCGATCCTGAGGATACCGTTAGTAGTGCCGGTTTCTATTCCGTTGATATAAACTGTTCTGGGTTCTGAAAACCTAACGTTGACATATTCCATAATGCAATCCTTGAATGTCCGTTTGAGCAATTTTTAGACCGCCGCCCTTGGGCTCTTTGGCCGATTATACCGTAAATCTTAGGGTAGCCTACCCTCACCTATTTCGGGAGGTATTTTTCGGCAACCGGGGCGTGAATAATACCGCAGATACTCGGTTAGCGATTGCCCCGGAGAATTTTTAGATAAAGTGAGCGCTCAGTTCTTTTTAATTTTCAGTGGCGCCGATATTAGTGGTAATGTAGCGATTAAGGCAGGTAACTGGTGTGGTATCCTGCGCTAATAATAAATTTAAATGACCGAACAAATATCGCTGGTTATTGCAGCTACGGCAGTAATCGCTATTCTGTGCCAATGGATCGCCTGGCGGCTTAAGCTGCCGGCGATTTTGTTTTTATTATTGGCGGGAATTGGGGCTGGTCCTTTGACGGGATGGTTAGACCCAGATGCGGTTTACGGAAACCTGTTATTTCCCATTGTTTCATTATCGGTTGCAGTCATTTTGTTCGAGGGTGGGCTTACCCTAAAGTTGCGTGAAATACAAGGATTGGAAAGCGTTGTACGCAATTTGGTTTCTGTTGGCGTACTGGTTACTTGGACTGTGACCACTGTCGTTACCCACTGGATTTTGAATTTCGAATGGCAACTATCGTGGTTATTCGGTGCGGTCATGGTTGTTACCGGACCGACGGTGATTGTCCCTTTGCTGAGAACCGTTCGGCCCAATCGAAGAATATCCAATATCCTGCGTTGGGAAGGCATCGTGATCGATCCGATCGGAGCTTTACTTGCGGTACTGGTCTTCGAATTTATCATTTCCAGTCAAGCTGGCGATGCGATGGGCCATATTGTATTGACCTTTGCCAAGGTTGTCGGTGTAGGTTGTGGGCTTGGTGCGGCATCGGGATTTTTGTTTGGCTGGGTTTTACGGCGCCACGCATTGCCTGAATATTTGCACAATGTCGCTGCCCTATGCGTAGTGGTCGGCATATTTGCTGGTTCGAATTTTGTTGTAGAGGAATCCGGCCTACTTACGGTAACCGTGATGGGAATCTGGTTGGCCAACATGGATGACGTGCCAATGGAAGATATTTTGAATTTCAAGGAGAGCCTCAGTGTTCTGTTGATCTCCGTGCTTTTTATTATTCTCGCTGCGCGCATCGAAATCGTTCAATTTCAGGCATTGGGATGGTCGGCGTTGTGGATCTTCATTGCGATCCAGTTTTTAGCCCGACCGCTGAAAGTTATCGTTTCAACATTTAAATCCGACTTGAATTGGAGGGAACGCGCGCTTCTGGGTTGGATAGCACCCCGGGGAATAGTAGCCGCGGCAGTGACCGCCCTATTCGCTATCCGGCTGCGCGAATATGGTTTTGAGCAAGCTGAATTGCTCGTGCCATTGGCTTTTTTGGTTATTATCGGAACGGTAGTTTTGCAAAGCGCCACGGCCGGTTTGCTGGCCAGGTTATTAGGTGTAGCTGAGCCCGAGCCGAAAGGTTTTTTGATTATTGGAGCCAACCCGGTTGCGCGAGCTATTGCGGTGGTTTTAAAGAAGCGGGGATTTAGTACGTTGCTTACCGATTCCAATTGGGAGCATATTAAAGCGGCTCGAATGCTGGGCTTGGAAACCTATTATGGAAATCCTGTTTCAGATCATGCGGATTGGCACCTGAATCTGGTTGGTATAGGGCGTATGTTGGGGCTATCAAGGCACGCTGATTTGAATGCCCTGTCAGGGTTAAAATACCGTGCAGAATTTGGCCGCAATGCGATTTATACACTAAAATCATCGATTGATATTGATAAATCTGAAAAACATACGGTGTCCGATGAGCACCGGGGCAACGTGTTATTCGGTGATGGCGTGACGTACGCGAAGCTTGCTAGTTTGTTGAGCCGCGGCGCGCAATTACGCAGCACATTATTGACTGAGGATTTTGATTTTTCTGCGTATTGCGAGCGAAATGATACCAAAGTAATCCCAATGTTTGGTTTATCCAAAGATAGCGAGTTAAGGGTTTTTATTGCCGGGAAAGATTGGGTGCCCAAACCTGGTTGGACTATTATCGGATTGGTCCCCGGGGAATTGGATTCAGTTACGGGGTAGCGCTTTTTGTTCGCCCAAGCAGTTTACGAATGCATTGGCTTCAAAAATAGATTTTTCCATGGCGTTGATCAGCGCCGCGATATCCATCCCGATTAATCTTAAGTCATGGTGCAAGGATGCTATCGCTTGAGCGTTCAAATTGTGCTTTAAGAAAAGTACCTGGTCTTTGAATGCCGATAGAACAGGCAAAATTTTGCTTTCGGCCCGGTGCATGGCTTTTATTAGACGATTGTAATGCTGGTGGGTTTGTTTGAGTTGTTGCCGACTGGTGCTGCGAAGGTTGCGGCTGGCATATTCATCCAATTCTGCTTGCCATTCACCAAATAAAGCATTAGCGACTTCTTCTACTGCATTGATACGGTTGCTGACCGCTTTAGCTCGCGCTTCGCTATTTTCCAGTTCACGCTTTAGTTGTCGGTACAGATCTGCCAAGTCGCTACCGTCGTAACAGGTAACCGAAGTAAATTTATCCAAAGCGCTAACAAACTGTGTACGTGCATCTTCCAGTTCATCCCGCGCTTCTTCAACCCTATATACAACGATATCACGTTTATGCGCACCAAAACTCTCTCTGGCACGGTAATATACTCTACGAAACCCTGATGTAATTCGACCGATTAGCGCCGCTGTGGATAGTTGTTCGTTTTTGGGTTTCTTGGTTTGATTCTTCACCGATGTATAACGTTCAATAGGAATACACCGGGATTTTATACTTAGAAGAGGGCAGTGTACAAAACAGCTTTAATCGCGTTCGATTCGAGTTTAGATTTTATTGTGTTTTATCTCAAAAAATATCAGCTCATCTTAGCGGTTCAATCGCGCATGACACTAATAGTTGCTGGGTTTTTGCGTTTGGATTGTTGTTGGCGTTTGTGCCGACAGAATGTCATGGCGACACCATCTCCGCCAATGCGAACGATCTTTGCAGTCATTCGGTGAATTTGGATGACCGAGCCACGGTGTTTTTTTACCGCGAAAAATAATACCAACGGTGCGTCCAAAGGTAATAGATTCACGTCTGCAGACAAATAAACACCGCGGCTACTCAGGTTTCTGGTTTTGCAGTGATGGCTAGGTTTCCCCGGTAGAGATATGAACACACTAACGGAAACTGGGCTGCGGGTGCTGTGACGTCGTTCCATTTTAAACTCCTAGAATTTTTCTGGATTATTATGCTAAAAATGTCAGCAGGCAACTACAAGGCTGTCTTGAAAAAAATATCGACAGTAAACGCCCAAATTTTCGATGCAATTTTTCAAGACAGCCTCCTATGTGGCGTAGAACCCTATATTCAATACCAACAAGGTAATTGAACTATTTTTGCAATTCACGCAGGGTCTAGCTGAACTGTCAAACTATTCTGTTCTTATAGACAGATGTAGTAGGCAACAGGTTTTAACTATTGTTAGCTAAAGTGTCTACAAGTATTGGACCAGTCTAAAAAACTACTTTTAAATTAGTATCTTATGTTTTTTTCTGAGCCTCATCAAGTGAGGATGTAAAAAAAACCGACAATTTCGACATGGAATTTTATGCAGGCATCCAACTGTCTTTCAAATTCGCTGATTAGTGTGTAACACCGTCAACGGTCAGAATTTCTGTTTGGCCGAAATTTCTTTTATCGAGATTGTACTACATTGTCGAATATTCCGGGTTGTGGTGGCAGCTGTTTTTTCAAAAAACGACCGGTATGAGATATTGGATTTTCAGAGACCTCGCGCGGCGACCCTTCGGCGATGATACGCCCCCCTCCGTCACCACCTTCCGGTCCTAGATCCATGATCCAATCGGCGGTCTTTATGACGTCCAGGTTGTGTTCGATAACCAAGACTGTATTTCCGTGGTCGCGCAGACGATGTAATACGTTGAGCAATTGTTGGATGTCGTGGAAATGTAAGCCCGTGGTAGGTTCGTCTAAGATGTATAATGTATTACCGGTATCCCGTTTGGACAATTCGCGGGCCAGTTTGACCCGCTGGGCTTCGCCACCAGACAAGGTCACCGCATTTTGGCCCAACGTGATATAGCTCAGGCCGACATCAATAAGGGTTTGCAGCTTGCGCGCGATGACAGGAATGACGTCGAAAAATTCTCTGGATTCTTCGACGGTCATTGAGAGTACTTCATAGATATTCTTTCCTTTATAGCGAACTTCCAGAGTTTCACGGTTATAGCGTTTACCGTTGCAGATATCACAATTAACAAAAATATCCGGAAGAAAATGCATTTCTACTTTTATCACACCGTCACCGCGGCATGCTTCACATCGCCCGCCTTTAACGTTGAAGCTGAAGCGGCCGGGTGTATAGCCGCGCGATCGTGCTTCGGGTGTAGCGGCGAATAATTCCCGAATCGGCGTGAACAAACCGGTATAGGTTGCCGGATTCGATCGGGGCGTCCGTCCTATAGGGCTTTGGTCAATGTCGACAACTTTGTCGATTAGCTGAAGACCTTCGATTCCTTCGCATTTTGCCGGTTGCGTACTGGCTTTGTTCAATTCCCGGGCAGCAAAGCGGTATAGCGTATCGTTGACCAGTGTTGATTTACCGGAACCGGATACACCGGTAATGCAGGTTAATAATCCAATCGGGAATTCTGCATCGATACTTTTTAGATTATTGCCGCTGGCGTTGCGTATGCGCAGCAGTTTCTTTTTATCTGGTTGGGTTATTTCGTTAGGGGCTTGGATTTGCAGATTTTTGGATAGGTACTGTCCGGTTAATGAATTGGGCTCACTCATAACATCTTTGTGGGTACCCTGAGCGACAATACGGCCACCATGAACGCCTGCGCCCGGGCCAATGTCAACGACATGTTGCGCGGTTAATATTGCCTCTTCGTCGTGCTCCACTACGATGACGGTATTACCCAAGTCGCGCAATCGAATCAACGTTTTAAGTAAGCGTTGGTTGTCGCGCTGGTGCAGGCCAATTGATGGCTCATCCAGCACGTACATTACCCCGACCAAGCCAGCGCCAATTTGGCTAGCCAGTCGAATTCGTTGCGCTTCTCCACCTGAGAGCGTATCGGCGCCTCGGTCCAATGTTAGGTAGTCCAGTCCAACGTTGACCAAAAATTCCAATCTTACCCGGATTTCTTTTACTATTTTTGCCGCCACCTCACCGCGTTTCCCATCTAGACTCAATCCTTCGAAAAATTCCAGCAAGCGGTGGGTTGCCAACCCGGTTAGATGGTGCAGCGGAATCTTATCGATATAAACGTGTCGGGCCGCGACATTTAATCGGGCGCCGTTGCATTCCGGACAGGGTTTGCTGGAGAGGTATTTGGCTAGATCTTCGCGTACCATGGTCGAATCAGTTTCGCGGTAGCGGCGTTCCATGTTGGGTAAAATACCCTCGAAAGCATGTCGTCGCTTTCTGACTTTGCCACGGCTTGTCAATAATTTGAAAGTAATCGCAGTGCGTCCACTACCGTTGAGAATAACATTCTTGACGGCCTCCGGAAGCTGATTGAAAGGCATTTCGGTATCAAAGTCGTAATGTTCGGCCAATGAACAGACGAGTTGATAATAATAGGCATTGCGCCTATCCCATCCGCGTACCGCACCGCCAGCCAAGCTCAGCTCTGGGTTATGAACTACTAAGTCAGCGTCAAAAAATTGCTTGATGCCGAGACCGTCGCAGCTGGGGCATGCACCCTTAGGATTGTTAAACGAAAAAATTCTGGGCTCTAATTCTGTCAGGCTGTAGCCACAGTGATTACACGCGTATTTTTCCGAAAATACCTGGATTCGTTTAGGATCATCCATGGATATCACAAGCGCTATTCCATTGGTGAGACGTAACGCTGTTTCAAAAGATTCGGACAAACGCAATGATAAATCTTCGCGAATTTTAAACCGGTCGACTATTGCCTCTATAGTGTGTTTTTTGCGTAGATCCAAATTGGGTGGATCGTCCAATTCGTAGACTTCGCCATTGATACGCGCGCGTATAAATCCCTGATTGAGTAAATCGTTCAATACTTGTACATGTTCGCCTTTTCTTTCGGTAATGACCGGGGCCAGTAACATCCATCGGCTGGCGGGTTCAAGTTGCATGACTTGATCAACCATTTGGCTGATAGTTTGTGCTTCCAGGGAAACATCATGGGTTGGGCAGCGCGGTATTCCGGCTCTCGCGAAAAGGAGGCGTAGGTAATCATATATTTCCGTAATAGTCCCAACCGTCGAGCGTGGGTTGTGTGATGTTGATTTCTGTTCTATGGATATTGCTGGCGAAAGACCTTCAATATGGTCGACGTCCGGTTTTTCCATGATCGAGAGAAATTGACGGGCGTAGGCCGACAGCGACTCGACATAGCGTCGTTGCCCCTCCGCATATATTGTGTCGAACGCAAGTGAGGATTTCCCTGATCCGGATAACCCGGTGATTACAATCAGTTGGTCTCGGGGGAGGTCCAGGTCGATGTTCTGTAAATTGTGGGTCCTGGCGCCTCTAATGTGGATTGTATCCATGTTCATTCCGAGTCATAAAAGAACCTGTTACTATAAGACGTTTTTGGGCCTTTAAGCAAAGGAGATGAATAATTGAATCAGGACGTGGACATTACCAGTCCTATGAATACCACCGAGCGTCGCGCCAGCCTGTCTTTGGCTGGTATTTTTGCGCTACGTATGCTGGGTTTGTTTATGGTTTTGCCGGTTTTTTCTATCTATGCGGAATCATTGGAAAACGTTACGCCGCTGCTCATTGGATTTGCAATAAGTGCGTATGGTTTAACTCAAGCGTTGTTTCAAATCCCGTTTGGGATGTTATCGGATCGAGTAGGACGCAAGCCGGTCATAGCAGGTGGGCTAGTCATATTTGCGTTGGGTAGCGTGGTTGCCGCGATGTCGGATTCGATATATGGCGTTATTTTCGGCAGAGCCATCCAGGGTGGTGGAGCGATAGCTGCCGCGGTCATGGCTATGGCTGCGGACCTGACCCGTGAAGTTCATCGAACCAAGGCGATGGCCACCATAGGTATCAGCATCGGTCTTTCCTTCGCGGTTTCATTGGTACTAGGTCCTTTGGTTGCTGGATCATTCGGTTTGAGTGGGATATTCTGGATTACTGCCGTGTTGGCTTTGATTGGCATCGCGGTTTTATTTGGCCTGGTTCCGAATCCTACGAATACTCGATTTCATCGCGATACAGAGGCGCTCCCGTCGCAATTCGGAACGGTATTGAGAGAGAGTGAATTACTGAGGTTGGATTTTGGTATTCTGACTTTACATATGATCTTGACCGGAAGTTTTGTAGTGTTGCCGTTGAGCTTGCGCAATACATCGTTGCCGGTCAATGAGCATTGGTCAGTGTATCTACCGGTACTGCTCGTTTCGATGCTGGTAATTGTTCCGTTTATAATTTTGGCAGAAAAGAAACGCAAGATAAAAACTGTATTTTTGGGGGCGATAGCCGTATTGGCGGTCGCACAAGTAGGTTTTTTATTTTATCACCAGACAGTTTTCGGCATTACATGTTTTCTAATACTGTTTTTTTGCGGGTTTAATCTATTGGAAGCGACATTGCCTTCTATGATTTCCAAAATCGCGCCGGCCAATTTAAAGGGTACCGCTATGGGTGTTTATTCCACTTCGCAGTTTTTGGGTGCGTTCTTGGGCGGTATTGGAGGCGGTTTCCTTTTGGGTGCATTCGGTGTTGATGGTGTATTTGCCGGCTGTCTGGTATTTGCGTTGTTATGGTTGGCAGTTGCTTTCCCGATGCAATCTCCGCGGTATTTGAGTAACCTGCTTTTGAACGTGGGTGATTTACAACAATGTGAAGCGGACTTAATGACTAGGAGATTGTCGGAAATCGATGGCGTCGCCGAAGCTGTTGTGTTGGCAGACGATGGTGTGGCATATTTGAAAGTTGATAAAAAATTGTTGGATTATGAATGTTTGCGGCGCTTGATTCCCCAGGCGGAAGGACTGTCGTAATATACAACCGATAATTATTTGAACCTCGAACAGGGTGGCTATGAATTGACCGGAGTATTCCCAACCACCCATCGAGAAGGTCTTTTGTTAAAATGGAGCGAATCATGGCGAGTAGAGGAATTAACAAGGTTATTTTGGTTGGAAATTTGGGCTCTGATCCAGATGTTCGTTATATGCCGAGTGGCGATGCAATAACCAATATAAGCATTGCTACATCGGAAACATGGAAGGATAAGCAAACCGGAGAGCCAAGGGAGCGGACTGAATGGCACCGGGTGGTTTTTTTTCGGGGGCTGGCCGGTGTCGCTGGGGAATATCTTAAAAAGGGTAGTAAGGTCTATATAGAAGGCAGTTTGCGTACTCGAAAGTGGCAAGGTCAAGACGGGCAGGATCGATACTCGACGGAAATCGTAGCCAATGATATGCAAATGTTAGACAGCCGTGGCGGAGGAACAACTGATTTTGGCGACAAACCGGCCAGTTTTGCTTCTCCAGCCGGCAGTAATTCTCCAGCGGGGTCAACTCCAGCGCCGGCCCCATCCGGGCAAGCGGATGTGGTAGACGATTTTGACGATGATATTCCTTTCTGATTGGACGGCATTGTAACCGCCAATAGAGGTGTGAATATCGATGAATAATGCAGTGACATCAGAAATGACGGTTTTTTTTGCGGATGTCGCGGGAAGCGTTCAATTATACGATGCGATTGGGGATTTGCGGGCGCACGAGAAAGTCGTCGCCTGCTTGAATGATATGACGGAGATCGTTGAACGTTGTGATGGTCGTGTTATTGAAATTATCGGCGATGAGTTAATGTCGGTATTTACACGTCCTGATTCAGCATTTGACGCTGCATGCGAAATTCAAAGAGGTTTTTTCAAGCAAGGTGAATCCCAATTGGGTGTTAGGATTGGATTCCATTTTGGCGTGACCGCGTTGAAAGACGAGCATCCGTATGGCGATACCGTGAACGTTGCGGCGCGGATGGTCAATAGATCCAAATCGGGTCAAATTATCACGAATAATCAAACCCGCGAACACTTGACCAAATTAAATCAGGCCCGCATGCGCTACGTGGACCGAGTTTATATCAAAGGCAAAAAGGAGCCTTATGATTTGCACGAAGTTGTATGGGATGAAAGTGAAAGTACCGTCGTATTGGAAGCGCGCAATACTGATTATAAGAATAGGAGAAGTAGCGACCTGTCATTGTTCTTGGGTTATGCCGGTCAGGAAATTCGTCTGACCGAAGCATCGGGTGAATTGGTTTTGGGGCGTGGACCGCGTAGCGGACTGGTCGTGTATTCAAACGCCGCATCTAGATTGCACGGTGTTATGAATTGCCAGAACGGTAAAATGGTGTACAAAGATCAAAGTACCAACGGAACTTACATCCGGACTCTAAAGGGCAAACGGTCCGCGGATGGCCAGGATACCTTTGTCCACTATGAAGAGTGGGTTTCTGATGGTAGTGGGATGCTGAGTTTGGGTGAGCCGTTGATCGATGATAACCCAAATCTGGTTTATTTTAGGATCGAATAATTGATCGGTTGGGATATGTATCCAGTATTCTCCGGTACCACAATTAAATTTTTTAAGTGAGGCGACACAAACTACGGTTTGTTTCCTACCGACCTTCAAGATCCGGCGTAAATACATCCATATAGCCTTGGTGGCAGCATCCCTGCTGTAGATGGTCTTGAAGTTCGAGAGTAAATATCCATCGGTTATGCTTTCTGCAATATATTCATCGTTATTTATTTTTTATTTGATCACATAGCAAATGTTGCTATTGGACAGTGCAAGTCTCAACAGCCATTGATGTGAAACAGCGGACAGGAAGTTCTCTAAAGATTTAGAAGCCATCCGTTTAAAATGTTTTGATGCGAAAACGAGCTAGAATGAGGGCATTTGTAGGCAATTTTCTTTAAACCTAATCGCTTCTTGAATATGAATTTGGATAGTTACGTAGCTTGGTTCGGCCACATTCTGGATCGGATGGATCTAGCTTCGTGGTTGGTCGCCTGTGTCAACCTAGTCTTACTGATCTTTGCCCGGCGTATTGTTCAACTGGTTTATCACGAAGACGAAAACAGTTCGTCGTTCAAACTAAAGTTGAGCGTTTTCCGTGCGTTAAATTTGCTGATCATTATTTCATTCGGTTATTTTCATTTTTATATGCCCTCAGAAGAAAAGGGTGTAGGTTTAAAATTACTCGCCATTTTAGTGATTTGCTATCTCGGTTACTTATGCGGACATCTATCCAATTACCTGATTATCCGGCGTTACGGAAAAGTACGGGAAATAAAAGGAGAAACTAAGCGGGTGGAGACCTATAACACCCGATTGCTTAATATATTTACCCAGGTTTTCGTTTTTGTCATCGTGCTTATTTCCGTGGTCCGTTTGCTTGGTTTTGATACCCTGTTAGAAGCTGGGGGTGTTATCGGCTTTGTTGGTGTGTTTCTGGCTTTAACTAATGCCGTTTGGGCACCGGATATGTTCAGCGGGTTGATTATTTTGAATAGCGACATGATTGCCGAGGGTGATGTCGTAAAATTCAATGATGGTAGCGAGATATACGGTACCGTCTACAAAACCAAAGTGTTCCATACTGAAATCCTTGATTTGATTGGTAATCACCGGGTTATGGTTAAAAATTCGAATCTTAGAAATTACACTGTGCACAATCTATCCAAGTTTGCTTCGGCCAAGGGTCTGCGGCAGCAACTCTGTTTCAAAATTGGTTACATGGAAGAAGCGGAGCAGGTTCTAAAAATGCTTAGAACCGCTTGTGATAAAGCAATCGCATCCAAAGAAGTTGAAATACAAAAGCATACCGAAATGGAAATCGAGGTCAACGACACGGGTGACCACGCGGTTGAGTGGGTCGTCAGTTTTTATACCAAGAAAGTCGATCAATTACCCCGATTGAGGCGACAACTGCTGGCTATTTTTTTGGAAACCTCGATCGAAGCGGGAATTTCTTTGGCGACACCATTAATCCAGGAATTGACGTTGCTGCGGTCCAATGAGATAGCCTCCTAGTGGTCTTACCCTATCATTGATCAACTTGCGGCATCAATTAAACGTTGCGGGAGCAACGATTATTTGATTGAGGCACACGCAGATTCCCGCTCAAGCGAGACATACAATGAGGAATTGGCTGCGGCTAGAGGCCAATCCGTGAAGCTCTATTTGTTAAAAAGGGGAGTGAAGGCAGATAGAATTTCGACCAAATCTTACGGTGAACGTCAACCTATTGCGTTTGGCGATTCGGCTGAAGCGCATGCGGCTAACCGGCGAATTGTAATATCACCCGTAGAGCGGAAATAGCGAGTCCATCAAATTTGCCGGTTCGTATTAATCTACGTTGTTAACTGCAATCTTTTTTCGCGATTCGGCTTCGACAAAAACCCGTTTGATCACGGGAAACTCGGATTTCAGTTTGATATCCATGCCAGCAATCGTTGATTCTATAGTGTCTGCTCGAGTGGCGTCCGTGAAATCAACGCTAAGGTTGACCAAAACGAAATCGGGCCCCATGTGCATAGTCAATACTTCGTTGACGTATTCAACATGGGCGCAAGAAGCAGCAATTTCCCGAATCTGTGAGACGAGTTTGGAATTTGCGCTTTCCCCGATCAATAATCCCTTGGTTTCGTAGGCCAGCCATATGGCTGTTCCACCCAGAATGAATCCGATAATTATCGAAGCGTAGCCATCGTAATTAAGGTTGCCCGTGCTTTCTGCCAGATAGATGCCGGTGAATGCGACCATTAAGCCCAGCATTGCTGCGGTATCTTCAAATAGCACGACAAACACGGACGGATCCTTGCCTTTTTTGACCGCTTCGATATACCCCCATTTGCCCTTAGCCCGGCTAAATTCAGTAAAAGCAAAATACCAAGCAGCGCCTTCGAAGATCATCGCCAATATAAGTACGAAATAGTTAATAATTGGGTTTTCTATAGGTTCGGGCGATAGGACATGTTGGATTCCTTCGTATATAGAAATGCCGGCCCCAACCGCGAAGATCAGTATTGCGACTATAAAACTCCAAAAATAGATTTCTTTGCCGTAACCAAACGGAAATTTTTCGTCTGCGGGTTTTTGCGCGCGTTTCAGGCCTAGTAACAATAGCACTTGGTTTCCGGTATCTACAACGCTGTGTATTCCTTCAGAAAACATCGCAGAGCTTCCGGTGAGTAACGCGGCTGTAAATTTGGTCACCGCTACCAAGCTATTGCCCGCCAAGGCTGCATAAATTACTTTTTTGGATGAAGTGGCCATAGGTACTATTCGATAAGGTTGGGTAAAGACACCATATCAACAATATAGACGGTTACAGTCAAGAGAGTTTGTTCGTCAAAGCGGACCTCTATTTGTAGTAACCCTTCTGAAAGTCGTAAATAAAGTTGTGATAGTCTTGGTTGATATCGGCGGCTAAATTATTCGCCGAACGTTGCAAAGATTCAGCGTGAACGCCTATTGATTCTACAGAATTCAGTGCTGATGATTCGACGGTTTGATACACCGATGTAACGCTGTCGCTTATTTTTCCCGCCGATGCCCCCATTTCTTCACCGATTGAATCAGACCATGCTACGGGTGCAATACAATGTGCAATTGCGAGCAACATTGTGGGCATGCAACGAAATTTAATAGAATGCTTTAGGCTGGATTTTGGGTGCATGGCTTAATTATAGATTCCAATTCGATGCAATCAACTAGGCTGCCTATTTCTTTTTCGATGTTTTGATTTCCCCCAAACACTGGCAACTAACGCGCCCGAGATGTTGTGCCAAATGCTAAAAATTGCGCCAGGGAGCGCGGTCATTGAAGAGAAGTATTTTATCGCCAGCGCCACACTTAAACCTGAATTTTGCATTCCTACTTCGATACTAATGGTCCGGCAGGTTTGGGAATCGTAGCCGAATAGTTTGGGAATGAAATAACCAGCCATAAGCCCGGAAATATTATGGAGCATCACCGCGATTATAAGTATTGGTCCTGTGCCGCCCAGAGTCTTGGCATTTATGGCTACGATAATTGCGATGATCAAAACGATAATTAGAGAGGATAATATCGGAAACAAGGGTCTGATGTGTGCAACTCCGCGGGTAAAGAGACTATTGATTCCGGTACCCAACAATACTGGCACCAATACGATTTGGAGAATACTGTTGAGCATTTTCCAGAAGGGTACTTGAACGGTTTCGTTGAGATACAAAAATGTTAACGACGGGGTTGCCACAACCGCGACAAAAGTCGAGGTTATAGTCATTAAGATGGATAGGGCTACATTACCTTTGGCTAGATAACAGATGACATTGGATGCAGTACCCCCAGCGGTTGAACCAACCAAGACCATGCCGATTGTCTGATCAAGCGTTAAGCCCAGCGTTGTCGACAACCAATAAGCGGTAAACGGCATAACCAGATACTGAATCGACACTCCAAGGAAAACTATTTTGGGGTGTTTGATCACGGCGAGGAGGTGCTGCCAATTCAGGGTCATACCCATACAAAACATAACTACTGAAAGTAACGGGATAATCCAAGATTTCAAAGGGCCAAAAATGGTTGGAAAATTATAGGCGACCAGCGAGAATGCAATTGCCAGGACTGGGAACAGTCGAACCCATTTTTCAGTCGAAATAAATTTCATAGCGTTCTTGATTACTGCGCTTTCAACTAGTGGACGCGAGCTTGCAGCCAGATTTAATTAGGCGGTTCTTAGTTTTGTTCGCCTAAGGAAATCCGCGAAAATTCAAATCAAAAATGTACGACCTCAACCTGTGAATTAGTAGATGGTTGCAATCATTTTATTTGTTAGGAAACCGAATCATTTTGATTCAGAATATTAAAAGGGTAGGTTGTAGAGCCAGTCTTTGACGGTTTTTAATCAATCGTGCGGATAAACAGGCTATTCGAATTGTTCAGTTTTTTGTTCTCTGACAAGTAGATTTTGAACCGCTGTGGTCGGAGTTAATTCCTCGTATAAGACTTTATAAACTTGTTCGGTAATGGGCATTTCGAGTTTTAGCGTTTTGGCCAGTTTATAAATTTCTCGCGCTGCTGAGATACCCTCAACTTCCTGACCAATTTCCCCGATTATTTCCGCAGTGGAACGGCCCTTTCCCAAGCCTAAACCCAGACGTCTATTTCTGGACTGATTGTCTGTACAGGTGAGAACAATGTCGCCCAAACCAGCCAAACCCATCAGGGTTTCCTGTTTGGCTCCCATACAAATCCCCAGCCGCATCAACTCGGTCAGTCCACGTGTGACTAGGGCGGAACGCGTGTTTGCGCCAAATCCCAGGCCATCTGCGGCCCCAGTCGCGATGGCCAATACATTTTTTACCGCGCCGCCCAATTGCACTCCGATAATATCGTCGCTGGTATAAACCCGGAATCGTTGATTGTGCAAAATCTCGGACATTAATATGCCAAAACCGGATTGGGGGGAGGCTACCGTGATTGCGGTGGGTAAATTTTGCGCGACTTCTGTCGCGAATGTTGGGCCGGAAATTACCGCGACGGATGTTTCTTTGCCCAGTAACCTATAAACGGTCTCGTGTAATAAGTGGCCGCTGGCAGGATCCAGCCCCTTGCTGGCCCATGCAATTCGGGTGCTTGGTGCCAAGTTGGGTTTAATTTTGTCCAAAGTGCTGCTGAATGCGTGGCTGGGTACGGCAATGATGATGATGTCCGCCTGTTGTATGGCCACTAAAAGATCGGCTTCTAGAAGTAGGTTGTCGGGTAAAATAATACCGGGTAGATAGCGTTGGTTGCAGCGTTTTTGTTTTAGCTCTGCGACGTGATCAGGATTGTGTCCCCACAAAATGGTCGAATGACCGTTACGGGCCAGCAATAATGCGATTGCACTACCCCAGGAACCGGCTCCGAGTACACTTATCAATGTCATCTAGCAGCGTTCAATTTAGCGTGTTGCTGGTGGGTGTAGTGTTGTCCTTCATTTGTTCCAAATGTTGTGCGTATAGTGCATCAAAATTAACTGGTGCCAGCAGCATTGGTGGAAATCCTCCTTTGGTAACCAAGTCGGAGACCACTTCTCTAGCGTAAGGGAATAACAAATTGGGGCAAAAACTTCCCAACATTGGTCCCATTTCTTGCTCGGATAAGCCTGAGATTGAGAATATTCCCGCCTGGCAAACTTCAATTAAATAAGCTGTTTTATCACCCACTTTTATTGTGACGGTTACGGTCAGCGTTGTTTCGAAGAGGTCTTCCTGCAGTGCTTGTGCGCTGCTGGAAAGATTAAACTCTACTTTGGGTTCCCATTTTTCGGTAAATATTTGCGGCGAGTTAGGCGCTTCAAAAGACACATCTTTGACGTGAATCTTCTGGATAGAGAACTGTTTGTCTTCTTGTGGGTCGTCTTTCACTTCTACCATTGTATTATCCGTATATTAAATCGATATAGTCCGTGGGCTCCCTGCGATAGGTTGCTTGGGTCGCTCAATTTCGTATTTTAGAAAAATTTACTGTTGCTTCGTTTCTGTTATCAATTTGGCCTGAGCGATATAGATTTTTTGTTTGAATTTAGGATGAATGTTTGGCTTTTTTCCGTCGGATCGGCAGGTGGAGGTCTTCCCATCCTTGCATGCCGCCGCTCAAACTATAGACTTCCTCGAAGCCCAATTTGGTCAATTTTTTGCACGCTTGTGGCGAACGGGTTCCAGTTTGGCAGGCCACTATAATGTGAGTGTCTTTATATTGATCGAGTTCATCGGTGCGTTTGTCAAATTTGCTGATAGGTATGTTTATAGAATTCTCGATATGGGCCTTTACGTATTCATGTGGCTCACGAATGTCAAGGATAGTTGTATTACCGTTGTTGATAAGACCCACGGCTCCGACAGAAGACGTTGTTTTATACTTTCGTACCGATGTTTCTATGATGTCCTGGACCAATAGGTAGCAGACAACAGCCATGGCTGAAAATAGGATCCAATGGTTCCCGGCAAATTCAATAAAATGGTCAATAAAAAATTCTTGAGTGTTCATCTATTAATAAGGAGGCTAAAAAAATGATGTCAGTAGGAGCTTAAGCAATCAGTCGCAAAATACCTCTTTCATTAACCGGATAAGCATCAGTGTTCGCTCATCGTCAACATAGTAATAAACCCGGTTAGCTTCTTTGCGACTGGCAAGAATGCCTTTGTCGCGCAAGATTGCAAGATGTTGCGAGACATTACTTTGAGTTGTACCCACATATTCCACGATTTCTTGTACACTAATCGCTTCGCTGCCTAGGGTGCATAGAATCTTGAGGCGCAATGGGTGCGACATGGCTTTCAAGCAACGAGCAGCACGATTAATTTCTGAATCTTTCGAAATTAATTTTTCTGATTGACTCATACCGCTTTTATTGTTGGTGTATTTGCGGGAAGCTTCTTGGGTAATAGGGCTAGTCGCCACAAAATATAAAATAATAACCTTTTTGCACAGAGATTGCGACGCTTAAGCCAAGCCGTTTTTTATAGACGGACAAAACGGCTTGTAATCTGACAGTTTTGCCACGAACTGTAGGGTGGTCTCCGTATCGCCAAAATTGACAGAAATGCATAGAACCTTAGAGACCTATTCGGAATTTGTAAATTCCTCTGGATGCGGTATTTTCCAGCAGACCCTGCATACATTTAAACTACAACTATGACTAAATGCGGTCGTCGCCAACCTTCGAATGAGGGTGGGTTTGGATTGAGCCAATTGCCAAGAATTGTTAGGGTGGTTACCATGACTATAACGATAATTTTATTCGATTTTGGGTAGCATCATCGCTAACTTGGGTTGAATCTGTCGCATGACCGACAATATAGAGTTTGCGTGAAATAGTTGAAGCATAAAAAATGGGTGTGTTTTTTTTCTGAACATATCGGTTCGGAATTCGTTCAGTGATGATCGGCGAATACCGGTCGGTGCCCGGCCCAATTTGGTGCCACGGTAGACTAAAATTTAAATGTCTCGAATGAATGAGATGCCACAATTACTATTAATTGAATGTTAGCTTGGATCATTGCATGCTTGTTTGCTTTGAGTTCGGTTGTAATTCCGCAACAAGCATTTGCTAAGAAGCGTACGGATAGCGAGAAATTACGACAGGTCCAAGCACGAATCAAGGCCGTGCAAAAAACGTTAGAGGATCTAGAGTTAAAAAAAAATTCTGCGATGGCTCAATTGCGTGACAGTGAGCGCTTGTACGGGGAAATCTCTGTAGTTTTAGCTGAATTAGTACAAGATGTTCGTGAGCACGAAACGGAATTAGTCGATATTGGTTTGCGGCGCGATAAAGCTAAAGCGTCTATTCTTGATCAGAAGATAGTGCTAGTTAAACAGATCCGGGCCGCGCATGCTATGGGGCGACAACAGCGTGTTAAATTACTTTTGAATCAAGAGGATCCGATAAAGCTGAGCCGCTTGATGATGTATTACGATTATTTGAACGGGGCTAGACTCTCACAGGTTGGCGCGTTCGAAAATGCATTGAATATATTGAGAATATCGGAAACTGAACTTTTACAGCGGTCGGAAAGTCTGAAACGATTGCGCGAAGATAAAGAAGTTGAACTGAAATCTCTGACTAGGCAGCGAACAGTTCGGGAAAAATTATTGGCGAAGCTGGATGCCGAATACATGGATCGCAGCACCGAGCTGGACCAATTGAGAACGGATGAGAAAAGGTTGCAAAAGTTACTGCGATCTATAGAACGCGCGATTGTTGATGTTCCGTTCGATAGTGGAAAGGCTCAACCCTTTGGTAAAAAACGCGGGAAATTGAATTGGCCAGTAAAGGGCAAGTTGTTAAAACGTTTTGGCAACCGCAGGGTATCTGGGCGATGGGAAGGTGTTTTGATTGGCGCCAAAGAAGGAACCCAAGTACGGGCTGTTTCGCAGGGACGTGTGGTTTATGCAGATTGGTTGCGTGGCTACGGTTTGCTAATCATCCTGGATCATGGGCGCGGTTATATGACGCTTTATGCGTTTAACGAGAGTCTGTATAAAGAGGTCGGGGATAAAGTTGCAACCGGTGACGAGATTGCAACCGTTGGTCGCAGTGGCGGACGGGCCCGGTCGGGACTTTATTTCGAGATTCGAAAAAAGGGCAAGCCCGTCAATCCAATCAAATGGTGTAGAAAGGTCCGCAAAGGGCGTGTCGGATGATAATTGTTGATTCCAAATTTCGATTGCTGAATCGAAGGTTGGTTCGTCTCAGAAACAGTGGGAATTATGATGTTATATTTGTGCGAAATATTCGCAGTACCTAACCTTTTTCCCCTCAATGGAGTATATCTGTAATGTTTAGCCATAGAAGTTTTTTCACCTTTTCGCTTGGGGTCGTACTTGGAGTTTTTGTTGCGATAAGCGGAGTATCCTTCGCCGACAAGGCTGCGAACGGAGATATACCATTCGATGATTTGCGGACTTTTACGGAAGTTTTCGGACGAATTCAGAAAGATTATGTGGAACCGGTTACCGACAAAAAAATGTTGGAAAATGCGATCAGGGGCATGTTGTCGGGATTGGATCCGCATTCTTCTTATTTGGACAAAGAACAGTACAAAGAATTGCGCGTGGGTACTACGGGCCAATTTGGCGGTTTGGGGATTGAAGTGGGTATGGAGGATGGTTTTATAAAGGTTATTTCTCCGATAGATGATACGCCTGCGCAACGTGCTGGTATCAAACCGGGTGACTTGATCATCCGCATCGACGAAAAACCGGTCAAGGGTATGGGGCTTGGGCAAGCCGTGAAATTAATGCGCGGTGAGCCTGGCAGTGAAATCGTTCTGACGCTGGTTCGGGTGGGTGAAGAACAACCACTAAATATCAAGATTGTTCGCGACGTAATTAAAGTCACCAGTGTGAAGAGCCGGATCCTGGAGAAAGATTATGGATACATTAGGATTAGCAGTTTTCAATCAAGAACCGGGCAAAGCGTTCAGCAGGCCGTAAGCAACCTGGAAAAGGAAAATAAGGGTGAACTTAAAGGTTTGGTGTTGGATTTGAGAAATAATCCGGGCGGTGTATTGAATGCAGCTGTAGGGGTTAGCGACACATTTTTGAAAAATGGATTAATCGTTTATACGGAGGGGCGGATAGACGATTCTCAACTTAAATTTAGAGCAACGCCCAAAGATCAACTGGATGGCGCTCCTATGGTTGTGCTAATCAATGCTGGGTCGGCGTCGGCTTCAGAAATTGTTGCTGGTGCACTACAGGATCACAACCGTGCAATTATTATGGGTGAGAAATCATTTGGGAAGGGATCTGTCCAAACGATATTGCCAACCAGCAATGGTGGCGCGGTTAAATTGACAACAGCACGTTACTATACGCCGTCGGGGCGTTCGATTCAGGCTGAGGGCATTACTCCGGATATCCAATTGTCTAGGGTTCGTTTGGAAGAATTGGAGAAAAACAGTTTCACACCGGTTAAGGAAGCCGATCTTTCCAATCATTTGACCAATGGTGATGCTGAGAATAAATCTGACGGGGCGGAAAAAGGCGTTGAGTCGGAAGCCGCATTGACGCGAGATTATCCATTGAGCGAGGCGCTCAATGTTTTAAAAGGGGTCAGTATATTGAAGCGAGCAAAAAGCTGATTGGTTTTATATCTCAATTGGTAGATTCCTGCGTACGTTATTGGGATAGTCTGGCACTGTATGCCGGACTATCCTGAACTAGTTTAGGCGGGATTGTTGTTGGATGATTCTTGGTAAGTTACTGAAAATTCATTCAACCCATTCAATGCTTCGGTGATGTCGTTGGACTCCTGAAGTTCGAAGGCATTGACTCCAACGCGGGACAGAAAAAATATCTGGTCTCGGATGAAATTGCCTATCGCTCTCAATTCACCGTTGTACTCATAGCGGCCTCTGAGCAAACGTGCGGTGGAAAACAATCGGCCATCGGTGAACGCCGGAAAATCAAGGCAGATGAGATCGAAGTAATCTAGATCATCCAGAATGTCTTCGATAGAATCCTCCGGCGATATTCTTAGGCCGATATTGTTCATGTCGGTTCGCAGCGAATCCCGTTCCAGCTTCCAGCGCTCGACCGAGACAGTCGCGTAATTGCTATTGACGGTTTCACCATCGGCAAGGTGATGCCATTGGTTGTCGATGATCTGTCGATCCTTAATGATTTGCATAAACTTGTTTTTTAAACGGAGTAATGCCGATTCGGTTTACAGTATCAAGAAAGCGTTCGCCGTCTTCGCGTTTATCGGTATAAACGTTGAGAATTGTAGAAAGGGCTTCGACGACCTGATCTTTCGCCACAGCAGGACCCAGTCGCTCGCCCAATGCTGCCTTGTTTTCAGATGAACCGCCAAGGGTTAATTGATACCATTCAACGCCCTTTTTATCGACCCCGAGTATACCAATATGACCAACACTTTGATGCGCGCAACCATTCATACAACCGGACATGTTTATCTTGATTTCGCCGAGGTCGTGAACATAATCCAAGTTGTCGAAGACATCATTGATTTCTTTCGCGACCCCAATGGATCCGGCGTTTGCCAAACTGCAAAAATCAAGGCCTGGGCAGCAGATCATATCAGCCAAACTACCGATATTCGGCGTGGCCAGGTTCTGCGCTTGTAGTTCTTGCCACAAGTCAAACAGTTTGGATTTTTCGATGTCCGCCAACAGAAGGTTTTGTCGGTGGGTGCTTCGGACCTGCCCGAAGCTATATCGGTCAGCTAAGTCCGCGATAGTGTCCAGTTGTTTATCGGTGATGTCGCCCGGCGGATCATTAGGGGATTTTAGTGAAATGTACACTGCACTATATCCTGCAACCTTGTGCGATACGGTATTGTGCTGCAACCACGTTGAAAATTCGCTGTTTTGCTTTTCAGCGTCAGCCAAATTTCCATGATCTGGTTGGAGCTTGTATTGTGGTGCTTTGAAAAACCCCTTCATTCTATCGATTTCAGACGCATCGAGTTCCATGCCAATTTTGATGCTTTGCCATTCTTTTTCTACCAACGCGGAAAATTTTTCGATGCCGGTTTCGCGGACTAGTATTTTGATACGGGCTTTGTATTTATTATCCCGTCGGCCCAGTTGATTGTATACGCGGAGTATAGCTTCCAAATAGGATAATAAATGTTTTTTCTGAAGGAAGGGACGTACCACTTGGCCAATTACCGGCGTGCGTCCCAAACCGCCTCCAGCAAGTACTTCGAAGCCTATTTCTCCATCTTCTCCGGTGATCAGATAAAGGCCGATATCGTGTAATTGAGTTGCGGCCCGGTCGTTTTTCGCACCGCTAACGGCGATCTTGAATTTGCGTGGCAGAAAGGCGAATTCAGGGTGCAGAGTCGACCATTGACGTATGATTTCACAATAAGGTCTAGGGTCTTCCAGTTCATCAGGGCTTATCCCTGCCAGATGATCACTAGTGACGTTGCGGATGCAGTTTCCACTGGTCTGGATTGCGTGCATCTGGACGCGTGCCAGATCGGCGAGTATATCGGGTACGCGTTCCAATTTGGGCCAATTGAATTGAACATTTTGCCGGGTAGTGAAGTGCGCGTAGTCTTTGTCATAGGTTCGGGCGATATATGCCAGCATTCTCAACTGTTTGGTCGAAAGCAAGCCATAGGGCACCGCTATTCTCAACATTGGCGCATGGGTTTGTATGTACAGGCCATTCATTAACCGAAGTGGCCGAAATTGGTCTTCGCTAATATGTCCAGCCAGAAACCGTTTGGTCTGATCGCGAAATTGTCTAACACGTTCGTCGACTAGTGTTTGGTCTACTTCGTTATATTGGTACATTATTTGATGTTCGAGTGTGTTCGGCGCGCATAGAGTTTTAGGTTGGATCTTCGATCGGTAGGGACTGACCTTCGGTTCAACCCGCCATCGGGCCTTACGAACTGGGCTGAAACAACCGCATTCAAGCGCTAGGTACTGGAATTTCTGATAATTGGTGTATGTTACGCTAGGTCTTCAGAATAAAAAATAATATATAATGATATTATTAAAATTTAAACGCATAAGAGATACTTTTAGATATACGTACGTTTTCAATACACGAACTTCAACGGTGTCGATGATAGGTTTTATTTCCTGCCCGTTAGCGTATTTCAACGGGCGTAAATTGTTAATTTAGTTCAAATATAAGGGGAATATCTTGGGACGTATAGTCATTTTGTCATTGTTGATGATGTTGCCGGACCTAGTTGTCGCGGCAGAAACTGATGTTTTGGGGCAAACTGGAAGTCAACGCGGAATATTTTGCTTATTGATCTTCATTATTGCGTACATTGTTGTTGTTACTGAGGAGTTTACAAATATTCCCAAGTCCAAACCGGTCATTCTTGCCGCAGGGATAATCTGGGCGCACGTTGCCTATATGGCAAAGGAAATGGGCGTTTCGGCTGAAGACGTTGACCGGGCATTGATGCACAATCTTGAGGAATATTCCCAGCTATTTTTGTTTTTGTTGGTTGCCATAACGTATGTGAACGCAATGTCAGAGCGCAATGTTTTTGCCGTATTGCGTTCTTGGTTGATTAGAAAGAAATTCAGTTTTCGAAGTCTATTCTGGGTTACTGGAATAATTACGTTCTTTCTATCTGCGGTGGCAGATAATCTTACCTCAGCATTGTTGATAGGTGCCGTGGTTATGGCGGTCGGTTCTAATAGCCCCAAGTTTGTTAGTATTGGTTATATTAACGTTGTCGTTGCCGCCAACGCCGGGGGTGCGTTTAGTCCATTTGGTGATATAACTACGTTGATGGTTTGGCAGTCCGGACAGGCAGGATTCTTCGATTTTTTTGCGCTATTTATTCCATCATTAGTGAACTATTTTGTGCCGGCGGTTTTTATGTTTATGGCCGTTCCGAATGAAAGCCCTGCGGGGGATGAAGATAGAGACATCGTGCGCCTCAAATACGGGGCGCTTAATATCTGCGGATTATTTTTGCTAACCATAGCGATGGCGATATCATTCGAAAATTTTCTTCACATCCCGCCTTTTATGGGCATGATGACGGGTCTAAGTTTGTTGATGTTTTATGGATACAGGCTTAATTCGATAATGCCCGGTGGCGAGGGTTACGATATCTTCAACAAAATTAGAGATGCTGAATGGGATACATTGATGTTTTTCTTCGGGGTCGTATTCTCGGTGGGGGGCTTAGGTTATATTGGATACCTAGAAATGGCTTCAAGCGGTATGTACGGTGGTTTGGGCGCGACTACCGCAAATATCCTCGTGGGCTTATTGTCCGCAATTGTAGACAATATTCCGGTCATGTTCGCGGTATTAAGTATGGAACCTGACATGGATTTATATCAATGGCTGTTAGTGACATTGACAGCGGGGGTCGGTGGCTCGCTTTTGTCCGTGGGTTCGGCCGCTGGCGTTGCTTTGATGGGGCAATCCAAGGGCATGTATACATTTTTCAGCCATCTTAAATGGGCACCAACGATAGCATTGGGATATTTCGCAAGTATTATTACGCATTACTTTGTAAACGGTTAGATATTGACTGCTCAATGAAGCGGTTGCGATATGAGCAAAAGGGATTGCTGGTTAAGCTTATTGGTTTTGCGTTCACGTGAGCAATCTTTCGCAGCGTAATTTGGCGATATTTGTAGGGATATTCTATTGTCTCCCAATCTTTGCGGTATGCTAGTGCTACGGTAATGATAAGGGAGGGTAAACAGATTCGAGGTTGGAGCGAATCGTTTGAAGCATTTGTACATCCCCGCGTTATAACTATGTTATTTCTCGGGTTTTCTGCGGGCATTCCAATTCTACTGATTTTTTCTTCGTTATCTTTGTGGTTAAGGGAAGCAGGGGCAGATCGATCGGCGGTCACCTTCTTTAGCTGGGCCGCACTCGCTTATTCCTTCAAATTTGTTTGGGCTCCATTGGTTGATTGCATACCTATTCCTTTATTGAGTAGCAGATTAGGTCGGCGCCGGAGTTGGTTGTTATGCGCGCAATTTTCGGTCATTTTGGCTATTTGCTGGATGGCGATGATTGATCCCGCTGTGGCCCCTGAAAAACTAACCCTAATGGCGTTAGCAGCAGTTTTTTTGGGGTTTTCATCGGCAACCCAAGATATAGTGATTGATGCGTATAGAATAGATTCGGCTGGAAGTGAACTTCAAGCGATGATGTCATCATCATATATAGCCGGATACCGAGTGGGGATGATTGTCGCTGGCGCGGGTGCGCTGTTTCTGGCGAGTTATTTTGGTACAAAGTCAGAGGCGTATAGCTACCTAGCGTGGCGCTCTACCTATTTGGTCATGGCTCTGACGATGTTGATTGGCGTGGTTACTACGCTGGTAATCGATGAGCCCAAGCAAAATCTTAGTTCCCAACGTGTTTTTTCAGCGTTTGACAATATACGTTTTGTGCTCCTTTTCATCGTGGCGGTGACTGGATTTGTGATCGCGTTTTTTCTTACCAAAGATATTGCTGCAGGACTTAGAGTAGACCTTTCTAGTCTAATCGGAAGCAGCTATCTTGCCGGATTCTTTCTTGAGGTGAATAGAATATTTTTGGCGGTCGGGGTTGCCTTTGTGATAGCGCGTGTAGCGATTCGACTGGGATTGGTTGATCGAGAGATGGTTAGAGTTTGTTATTTAGCACCCCTTTCCGATTTTTTCGGGCGTTATGGCCTTAAAGTTTCGATTCTATTGTTAACTTTGATTGGCTTTTACAGGATATCAGATATAGTGCTAGGCGTTATTTCAAACGTTTTCTACCAAGACCTTGGGTTTTCCAAAAATGAAATAGCTGGGGTAGTTAAAACATTTGGCCTGCTTATGACGATTGCCGGTGGCTTTTTGGGGGGGCTTCTTTCTGCACACTATGGCGTGATGCGGATTTTGTTTCTAGGGGCATTGCTGACCGTATTAACAAACCTACTATTTATGTATCAAGCCCATGTGGGTTACGATTTAACCATTCTTTATCTGGTTATTTCTGCCGATAATTTGTCGGCGGGTTTGGCAAGCGCTGCATTCGTAGCCTTTTTATCCAGTCTGACTAATGTGTCGTTTACGGCTGTGCAGTACGCAATATTCAGTTCGTTGATGACCTTGTTGCCTAAGTTTTTGGGCGGTTATTCGGGGACAATGGTGGAAGCTATGGGCTATTCAAATTTCTTTTTGGTTGCCAGTTTGATGGGTGTACCGGTTCTTATATTGGTTTGGTTGGTAGATCAGCAGGTTTCATTTTCAGATCAATAATTTGCTACCCGTTAGATTCTATTGGCTTGAATTTAACGGGTAGTCATAATCGATGATCAACGGGGCATGGTCGGAGAATCGCTCTTCTTTATAAATTCTTGTGGATTGGACCTTGCCAGCCAGTGTTGGAGAAATTACTTGATAATCAATACGCCAACCGACATTGTTTGCCCATGCTTGGCCTCGGTTCGACCACCAGGTGTATTGATCCGGTTCTTGGTCTAGGCATCTGAATGCATCGATCCATCCGTCTTTGAATATTTGGTCTAACCAAGCCCGCTCGTCGGGTAAGAATCCAGAGTTTTTCTGGTTGGAGCGCCAGTTTTTAATATCGATTTTTGTGTGAGCTATATTCCAGTCACCACAAATAATATAATCCAATCCGGAGTCCATACAGCGTTGCAGATAGGTTCGGTATTTATCCAAAAAGTCGTATTTAATTTCTTGTCTTGCATCACCAGAAGTACCGGATGGGATATAGATGGAGACAATGCAAAGGTTGCCCAGCTTGGCTTCAATATAACGGCCTTCGGAGTCTACCGTCGGCCAGCCAAGTTCTTGGACTAACGTTTCCGGTTTTTCTCGGCAGTATAAAGCGACACCGCTATAGCCTTTTTTTTCAGCGTCTCGATAGTAACAGTGGTAATCGGTTGGCCAAAACGCATCTTTCTGTAGTTGGTGGATTTGCGCCCTGGTTTCCTGTAGGCAAACAAAATCTGCATTCTGTGCGGCTAACCATTGGAACAGTCCTTTTCGCTCTGCTGCTCTGATTCCGTTTAGGTTTAAGGTTATAACTCTCATTATTATTTATATGGCTGGAACCTAAAATGGGAAATAATACAGAAATTCGAGTCGCTCTACTAATTGTCGAAATATACCGACCTTTGACCGTTATTATGATAAAAATTAAGGGTGATCCTTAGATTCTAAGGACCGATTTACGCACGCTAAATCATGGGCTTGGACGACATTGACAAGAATATGAGAATTGGTTAAATAGGAAAGCTAGAAGAATTAATTCTGAGTTCAGCTTTAGCTCAAATCTTGCTAAATAACGCAAAATTCATTAATATGCGTGGTTTTCTTTTGACCCAATTATCGATCATGAGACCGGATATACATCCAAAATATGAAACCATTTCGGTGACTTGCAGTTGTGGAAATCAGTTCGAGACGAGTTCTACATTGTGCAAGGAATTGCACATCGACGTATGTTCGGCGTGCCATCCCTTCTATACCGGAAAACAGAAAATCGTAGATACGGCTGGCCGTGTCGATAAGTTTCGTCGTAAATACAAGAAGTCATAATAAGATTCTGGAAAGTTGTTTTGAGAGCGTGCGAATTTTTCGTACGATTGTGGACGAAAGTCTAAAACTCGAGTCGCCGGTTGAAAGGCGTGATGAAAGAGGTAACAGTGGTTTCTAAAAACACCTTAAAGGTAACCGACGAAAGTAGCGGTAAAACCGTACAGCTCCCTTTGTTTGATGGCACTTTGGGCCATTCAACCATAGATATTCAACCGCTAAGCAGGGACTTAGGGTATTTTACCCATGACCCTGGGTTTGGTTCGACCGCTAGTTGTAACAGCGATATTACCTTCATCAACGGCGATAAGGGTATTCTTTTATATAGAGGATATCCTATCGATCAACTTGCCGAACAAAGCAACTTTCTCGAAGTGGCTTATCTTTTGATGAACGGTGAGCTACCAAATCCCGAGGAATCGGGTGCCTTTGTCAATGAAATCAAGTGGTACTCAAAAATTCATGAAAATCTTAGAGGGTTTATAGAGGGCTTTCATTATGATGCCCATCCAATGGCAATGATGGTTGGGGTTGTTGGTTCGTTGTCGGCCTTCTATCATAGCGAGTTGGATGTTGAGGATCCTGAGCATCGACGTATTTCTGCATTGCGCATGTTGGCAAAAATGCCAATTATAGCGGCTGCCTGCTACAAGCATTCAATTGGAGAACCATTCGTCTATCCTCGAACCGACTTGGAATATTGTGAAAACTTTTTGAATATGATGTTTTCCCATCCATCGGAAAATTTCTATATCGATGAACGCCAATATTTAGACCCCTCATTGGCTAAAGCATTAAACCTTTTGTTTATTCTTCACGCCGATCATGAACAAAATGCAAGTACGTCTACAGTTCGCCTAGCGAGTAGTACTGGCGCCAATCCTTACGCGTGTATTGCCGCTGGTATTGCCGCGCTTTGGGGGCCATCTCACGGGGGGGCTAACGAAGCCGTTTTAAGCATGTTGGACGAAATCGGTGATATCAAAAATATCCCGGCGTATATCGAGAGAGCTAAGGATAAAGATGATCCCTTTAGGCTAATGGGATTTGGTCATCGGGTGTACAAGAACTTTGACCCACGAGCTACGATTATTCGACAAACCTGCCACGAAATATTGGAAAAACATTCAAATAACGATCCGTTATTTGAATTGGCGTTGGCGCTAGAAGACATTGCTTTGAAAGATGATTATTTTGTAGAGCGAAAGCTCTATCCGAATGTCGATTTTTATTCGGGCGTTATATATAAGGCTTTAAATATTCCAGTGGATATGTTCACGGTAATGTTTACCATTGCGCGAACTGCGGGTTGGGTTTCACACTGGTTGGAATTGATGGCTGATCCGTCTAAACGGATCGGTAGGCCGCGCCAACTTTATACCGGACATGCTGATCGCGACTATGTATCGATGGATCAACGGGGATAGTGTCGCCATTATTGGCTAACTTAGGTTCAATAAAACGCTTCTAAGGGTGATTTAAATTCAGCAACTGGCGAACTTGATTGATATCTGCAGACATTGGTAGTAATTGATTCTTTAAGAATCGGGCTGATCGTTGTCCGTCTGGGAATAGCTTTAATTGGGTCAGCGTTTCATTGGTTTGAATTTCAATCGACGGTAGCTCGATTGAATTTCCGTTACAATCAATATGAATATGTTTGCGTTCGGAGAAAGGAATATTGGCGTTAATCAATTTAATGATTAATTCTTCGGATGTTTCCATAAAAAGCTGCAAAACAATCGGTGAGTGAGGGCCTGCTGTACCTTCGAACACAGAGCCGGATAGTCTCGGGTAAAATGCTTCTAGAAATCCCATCGCGTTTAGTGCGAGTTCTCTCAGTTTTTTAATGTGATGGGCGTGCGTGTTCGATCTATATAAACGATGATATTCTTCAATCGCTCTGCTGATCTCTTCGTCGCCTGGTAGATTGACCTTGGTGGACAGTCCTAGTCTTTCGGCCGCTTTTTGTTTTGCGTTATTATAATCTTCGATACCTTCCTCAACGAATATTCGAGCCGTTTCTTGAGAAACCTTTGATTTAACGCGCGCCTTCTGATTCATTAAAACAAAGATTGGATTTGGGTGTTTTCTGATTCGTCAGAGAGATACGGGTTGAGTCCATTGTCAATCGATTCACCAATAATAGGTTCGTGCCCACTCCGAAATATTTCTGGAATAGCATTTGGGTCGTTCGGGGACGCGAGGTGACCGGAGTGGCGGTTAATTTGTGCGCTTATAATTTCCGTTGGTTGTGGTATTTTTTGTATAGGTGTATTTTTAAGTGCTTCGGCAGTGTATTCAATCCAAATAGGTAATGCGGCTTTACCACCTGTTTCACGACTACCCAATGGTTTTGATGAGTCGAATCCAACCCATACGACAGTCGCTAGAGTGGGTGAAAAGCCATTGAACCAGGCGTCTCTTTGTTCGTTTGTTGTTCCAGTTTTGCCGGCTATATCAGATCGTCCGAGCTTGTTCGCTTTAGCGGCCGTACCCCGGCGAACAACATCCTGGAGTAATGATGTCATGAGATAGTTGACTTCTTCAGACACGACACGCGGTGCAAATAAATCGCTTTTTTCTCCTAATTCACCACATTGGGGACACGCAATTCTTGGAAGACTTTCTTCGATAATTTTTCCATTCGAGGATTCGATTCTTAAAATCAAATAAGGATCGATTAGAAAGCCGCCATTTGCAAAGACTGCATAGACTCTTGCCATTTCCAACGGTGCGGCGCTTCCACTGCCCAGCGCCATTGATAGTGAGCGAGGTATTTGATCCGACGGCAAACCGAATCGCATCGCCGATTCGGCAACTTTTTGAATTCCAATTTGCCTAAGTAAACGTATCGACACTAAATTTCGCGATTTTCTTAAAGCAACTCGCAATCGAGTGGGTCCATAAAATTTTCCGCTATAATTTTTAGGACGCCAAGTAGGGTTATAGGAATCTTGTAATACAATAGGTGCATCGTTGATTATGCTCGCTGCAGTAAATCCTTCTTCAAGCGCTTTAGTATATAGAATAGGTTTAAATCCAGACCCTGGTTGGCGTTTCGCCTGGGATGCTCGATTATATTTGCTTTGGAAAAAGTCGTAGCCTCCGGTCAAAGCCAGTATGCTGCCGTCGATTGGATTTATAGAGACCAAAGCACCTTCTACAGAAGGTACTTGGGCTAAAATCACACCTTTATCTTTAGATTTTCGTACACGAATAATGTCACCGACACTGACAATTTCATGCGCTGATTTCGGATTTCGACCTCGACTATTTTCTGATTTGTACGTCCTAGCCCATTTTAATCCGTCCCATGGAACTTCAATAAATTCATCGTTACCCAGATATATGTCAATGGATCGATCGTTTATCGAAGTCGTAATTGCAGGGATTGTGTCGCCAATATTTGAATATTTTTCTAGCTGACTATCTAGCCAATCGTTAGAAACATTGGGGGGAAGTATAAGGTGGGATAGGACCCCTCGGTATCCATGGCGTTCGTCGTATGAATGTAGGCCATTTCGAAGTGCATTTCGAGCAGCATTTTGTAACCGGCTATCGATGCTTGTATAGACCTTGAATCCACCTACATAAGCCTCTGTTCCAAATCGCTTCACAATTTTATCGCGAACCATTTCAGCAACGTACGGTGCGTTAAGTTGGATGGTATATGCGTGTAGTTTGGCAGTAACCGGACGGTTAGTTGCTCGTTTGTAGTCGTCAAGGGTTATGAATTCCAAAGCATACATCCGACGCAGAACATAATCTCTTCGTGTGAGAGCTCGACTTGGGTTGGTCAGAGGATTAAAATTCGAAGGTGCTTTCGGAAGGCCAGCGATCATAGCCCATTGTGCAAGGTCAAGATGATGGACATCTGTACCGTAATATATCTGAGCTGCTGCACCAATCCCATATGCTCGGTGGCCTAGATAAATCTTATTGAGGTATAACTCTAATATCTCAAGTTTATTAAATTGTGCTTCAATTTCAAATGCGAGAAATATCTCTTTGATTTTGCGTATAAATGTTTTATCCCGCGTTAGAAAGAAATTTCTGGCAACCTGCATTGTTATAGTGCTTCCGCCTTGGCGTTTTTCACCGGTTCTGGCGTATCCGATCGCGGCGCGAAGCAGACCTTTGTAATCTACCCCCGGATGACTAAAGAAACGGTCGTCTTCGGCTGCAATAAAGGCTTGAATCAATTGCTCAGGGGTTTCTCCGATTATTATTGGAGTGCGTTTTTTTTCGCCATATTGAGCAATGAGCTGTCCGTCCTGACTGTAGATGCTTAATGGAATCTGCAGCTTTAGATCTTTCAAGCCGGAAGTGTCCGGGAGTTTTGGTGCCATATATAAATAGTATCCATACAAACCAGCAACCCCAATGGCTCCGCCTATAAGGGAAAATACAAGTACAAAGATACAAAGCTTTTTAAAAAAGCCAAATTTTCGTGGTTTGGAAGATGACACTAGCAGTCTGGATCAGAAACAAAATTAAGGAAACGACATGTTAAGAAAACCAACAGTGAAGCGGTTAACAATTTGGGTTCTATACATTAGGCAAATTGTTAATTGCTACTATACTACAAGATACATGACGGATGTCGCGAAAAAATCTATATCGTTCTATTATGTTTACGCTTAAGTTCGACTACGCTTGTAGTCTATTAATTTAATTCTACTCACGGAATTATTATGAGTTTCTTAAAACGGAAAAAGCCACAGTTGTTGGGAATAGATATTAGTTCCGCTGCGGTTAAACTATTGGAGTTAAGTCGGAGTGGCTCCAATTATCGAGTTGAAAGTTACGCAGTAGAAGAATTACCGGTAGATGCGGTCGTTGATAAAAATATTGCGAATGTCGAAATTATCGGTAATTCGATAAAATCGGTCTTAAAAGGTTCTTCCAGCAAGCTGAAGCATGCAGCTGTCGCTGTTGCGGGGTCAGCAGTGATCACTAAAGTAATTTCGATGCCGGCCTCGCTGAATGCAGACGAATTGGAAGGGCAGATAGAATTAGAAGCTGATCAGTATATTCCTTATTCCCTCGATGAAGTAAGTTTGGATTTTGAAGTCCAAGGCCCGAATGAAAAAAATCCAGAGATGGTAGATGTTCTGTTAGCCGCCTCGCGGAAAGAAAATGTGGAGGATAGAGTTGCCGCATTGGAGATTGCCGGATTAAAAGCAAATATCGTCGATGTAGAGGCTTACGCCATGGAAAACACATTTTCTTTGGTTGCGGATCAATTACCGGAAGGTGGTGACCATCAAACCATCGCGATCGCGGATATAGGATCGACAATGACAACTTTGAATGTCATTCATAATAACCGCATTATTTATACTAGAGAGCAAGGTTTTGGCGGCAAGCAGCTGACTGAGGAAATTCAGCGACGCTACGGCCTATCATATGAAGAAGCCGGCTTAGCCAAAAAGCATGGCGGGTTGCCTGATAATTACGTATCGGATGTATTGGAGCCTTTCAAGCAAGCTATGGTGCAGCAAATCGGTCGGTCTCTTCAATTCTTTGTTTCGTCGAGTGTTCATCGAGGAATTGATTCTATCGTGTTGGCTGGTGGATGTGCATCGATTCCAGGAATCGATAGTTTGGTTGAGGAGCAGCTCGGTACACCGACCATTGTTGCCAATCCGTTTCTGAATATGGCATTGTCCAGTCGGGTCAAGCCCCAGAATTTGAGTAACGATGCACCAGCAATGATGATTGCTTGCGGATTGGCACTAAGGAGCTTCAACTAATGGCGAAAATCAATTTATTACCTTGGCGCGAGGAACTCCGAAAGCAGCAGCAACAAGATTTCTTGGTTGCAATACTGTCAGCCGTTGGAGTGACTATTCTATTGATGTTTTTCGTTCGCAGTCATATCAATGGAATGATTGATAATCAAGCGAAACGCAATAGTTTTCTCGATACAGAGATTGCTGCCTTGGACAAAAAGATCAAAGAGATCCAAGAGTTAGAAGATAGGAAGCGCAAGTTGATAGCGAAAATGGATGTCATCCAACAACTGCAAGGCAGCCGGCCGGAAATTGTCCACTTGTTCGAGGAAGTGGCCAAATCGACTCCAGATGGCGTGCACATCACAAAATTTGCACAATCTGGCAATTTACTCACATTTGATGGTGCTGCACAGTCGAATGCTCGGGTTTCTGCGTATATGCGAAGTTTGGAAGCATCCCCTTGGTTGGTCAATCCGAATTTGGGTGTAATCAACACAAAGAGCCAATCAAACCAAGGGCGGGTTAGTGAGTTTACATTGACGATCCAGCAACAAAGTCAGAAGAAAAGCGATGGGAGTGAATCATGAATCTCTCTGAAGTCAATTGGGAATTAGATTCAGCTGGCGCATGGCCATTACCTATTAAGGTAGGTACGGTAGTGTTGATCAGTCTGATCGTCGTGGGATTGTGGGTGAAATTTGATACCTTGGACCAATTGTCGGGGTTGGAGGCGTCGGAGAAAAAAGAAGTTGAACTTAAGCAGACTTTTGAGAGTAAGCAGAAAAAGGCTGCGAATCTAGAAGCGTATAAAAAACAACTTAAAGAAATTGAAGAATCGTTTGGGACTATGCTTCGCCAATTGCCTGACCGGACAGAAGTGGCAAATTTACTGGTGGATGTTTCCCAAACTGGGTTGGCGAGCGGGTTAGATTTTGAGTTATTCAAACCTCAAGGTGAAATTAAAAAGGAATTCTATGCGGAGCTTCCGATTTCCGTCCGGGTTATTGGGAGTTATGAAGAGTTTGGGACATTTGTTAGTGGTTTAGCGTCATTACCACGAATAGTAACAATACATAATGTCAAGATTTCGCAGTCTAAAGATACTAAGGTTAAAAAAGATGAGCAAGGTTTGACGATGGAAGCAGTCGTAAAAACATATCGCTATCTTGACGATGACGAGCAGAGTGTTGCTGCAAAATCTAAGAAAAAAGGTAGGAAAAGACGAGGTGGTAAATGAACAGTTTGAAGCCGAGTTTTAGGGTGTCGGTCGTCTTGAGGTACGGACTGATATTCATTTTGTCATTGTTGATGGTGGCTTGCAGTAACGATGATTTATCAGATTTGCGTTCATATGTCGCGAAGGTAAAGTCTAGAGAGAGAGTAAATATCGAGCCGTTACCTGAGATAAAAACGGTCGAGACCTTTGTGTTTGATCCTGTGGGTTTAAGGAATCCTTTTGCTCCAACCGCAAATACCGAAGAATCGTCACAGGTCGCAGTCGAAAATGGTATCCGACCCGATGAAATTCGTTCGCGGGAGGAACTTGAATCTTATTCACTAGACAGTCTTAGGATGGTGGGTACGGTAAATATGAAATCTAGCCTTTGGGGACTTATCCAGGCCAACGACGGGACGATACACCGTGTCCGAAATGGCAATTATATGGGTAAGCACCATGGCAAGATTATTAGGATTATGGATGATCAAATCGAATTATTGGAAATAATTTCAGATGGTCCAGGGACTTGGCGTGAACAGCAATCGTCTGTGAAGCTATCAGAGTAATGGGTGAGGAACTAATAAATGAAGATCAGTCACAGTAAATTTAATCAACGGTCTGGCAGTCTCGCATGGTTCGGCGGGAAACTACCCGCGATCGCTATAATGTGCTTTTTGATGATACATGGCACATTTGTTAGCGCGGCTCAATCAACATTGAAATCCGTTGATTTCGCCGCTTTGCCAGGCGATAAGCTTCAGTTCCAACTCAGTTTTGATGGTCCTGCCGTAGAACCGAAGATTTTTTCAACCGACAATCCTGCCAGGATCTCGTTGGATTTTGCTGCCGTTAAGAATGGATTAAGCAAGAAAACGATACCGGTAAACGTTGGTATAGCTAGCGGCATTCATGCAGTCGAAGCATCGGGAAGGACGCGAGTTGTTATTAACTTAATTAACTCAGTGCCGTATGAAACTCGAGTGGAGGGTGATAACGTATTTGTGACGCTTCAAAACGACGCTACCGGACCTACGAAATCCTCTTCTATTGCCAAACCAACGCTTGGTACGTCAAATGCGCTACCGAAGCAGACTATAGAGGATATTGATTTTAGACGTGGTCCGAAAGGTGAAGGTCGAATATTGGTTTCGTTAACTGACCCGAATACCGTAGTCGACATGCAGGAGCGGGGAAACAAAGTAATCCTTAGATTTCTCAATACTGGTCTTTCAAATCGATTGGTTAAATCATTAGATGTTATGGACTTTGCAACACCGGTGCGTCGAATTGAAACGCGTCGAGACGGAAGTCTGACGACAATGACGATTACCCCGGTGTCTTCGGATCACGAGTATGCTTCATTCCAAACTGAGGGTTTGTTAACCGTAGAATTTCGCCCTTTGACTCGATTCGAAAAAGAGGCGGCTAAAAAGAAAAAGTTTAAATATACGGGTCAACGTCTGTCGTTGAATTTTCAGGATATTGAAGTTAGATCGGTTCTCCAAATCCTGGCTGATTTTACCGATTTAAACATCGTTGCGAGCGATACCGTCGAAGGAAATATTACTTTAAGGCTTAACGATGTTCCGTGGGACCAAGCAATGGATATCATCCTAAAGTCTAAAGGTTTGGCCAAACGCCAAACGGGTAACGTGATCTTGGTGGCCCCAACTCCTGAAATTAACAAGCTTGAAAAGGAGGAATTGGAAGCTTACGCAGTGAAGGAAAAGCTAGAGCCGCTTAAAACCGAAATAATCCAGATTAAGTACGCTAAAGCTACTGATATCCAAGCGGTCCTTATGGGCGTACAAGAATCAAAAGAGGCTGAAGCAGGGACCGATGATTTGTCCGGATTGCAGCCTCGGTCGCAAGAAACCTTGTCGTTTGCTGATTCGAGTCTGGGAGGTAGTGGATTTGGATCGTCGAATCGGGGGTCGATTTTGTCCTCGCGTGGTGTTGTGAATATTGACGAGCGAACCAATGTTTTGATCGTCAAGGATACAGCGCGTAATTTAGATGCTATCAGACAGCTTGTAAATGAATTAGATAAACCTGTTCGTCAGGTCTTGATTGAATCACGTGTCGTCATCGCGACGGATGATTTTGCTCGACAGCTCGGTGTTCGGTTAGCTGCCGACGGTAGAGATGCGGATCCAACAGATCCAACTGCAACGGGTTATCAGGCGGGTGGAATCTTGGGCGCTAACCAAGATTTGATCACGGATTTGTGGGTTGGTACAGCAACTGGTGGTTTGGGTGTTGTTTTATTCAAAGCCAGTGAATTTCTGCTTCGGTTGGAGTTGACTGCGCAGCAAACGATAGGTAAAGCAACGGTTGTTTCTAACCCGCGTTTGGTCACAGCTGACCAACATACCGCGCGGATTGAGCAGGGTGTTCAAATTCCATTCCAAACTCAAAGCGGTTTGGGCGGAACGAATACCCAGTTCAAAAAAGCTGTATTGAAGTTGGAAGTGACCCCACATATTACGCCGGATGATGTGATATTGATGGATGTTTTGGTTAAGAAGGATGCTCCTGGTGATGTAACGACGGGTGGTTTAGCGATTAATACGCGGGAAATTGAAACTAGTGTCCAAGTTGAAAGCGGGGAAACTGTTGTGTTGGGCGGTGTTTATGAAGGCAATAAACGAAATGACCTTGACAGCGTGCCATTTTTTGGGGAGTTGCCAGGCTTGGGTTGGTTGTTTAGGAGAACGAATGTTGAAAACAAGAAAAATGAATTACTGATATTCATTACACCGAAAATTCTCAAGGAGAGTCTAAAAGCGATGTAAGCTAATGTAGTAATTAGAATTTAAGTTATATTGATAAAAAGTGGGGTGTTACCCCACTTTTTTTTGCGTTGAACAAATAGACAAAATTATGGTGTAGTTGATTAATCAATTTGCATATCGCACCAATGTATTCTTAAACCGCCTGACCGTTTTTTCATGATAAGATGTGTCGCGCATGGTTAGGTGGTTTTTTATCTCTTGAAACATTCCAGCAACATATTTCTAATCGGGCCCATGGGCGCGGGGAAAACCACCGTCGGCCGACAATTGGCGAAATATTTGAATATTCAATTTTTCGACAGTGACCGAGAAATTGAGACTCGTACCGGGGTCGATATACGGATGATATTTGAATACGAGGGTGAAGAGGGATTCAGGCGCCGCGAACAAATTATTTTATCCGAACTGACCCGATTGAAGAGAATTGTATTGGCAACTGGAGGGGGTGCAATACTTTCATCCCAGAATTGCGAGTATTTGAGGGAACACGGATATGTCGTGTATCTCCAATGTTCGGTTGATCGACAGATTGAGCGGACATCTAAAGACAATCACCGCCCCTTGCTTAACACCGAGAATCCCCGTGAAAAGCTTCAAGATTTAATGAAAATTCGCTCGCCCTTGTACGAAGCTTGTGCCGATTACACAGTGGATACTGGTCGTTTGTCCAGTCGGATGGCGGTAAAACAGATATTGAACACTTTTCAGCCGTGTGATTCGAAGGACGAATATTGATGTTTACGCTAGATCTAAGTTTGGGCGATCGGAGCTATCCAATTTATATCGGACAGGAATTGCTCGATCGTTCTGATTTGTTTGAACGGCACATCACTTCACAGCAGGTAATGGTAATTACCAATGAAACTATCGCACCACTATATTTGGATAGGTTAGTAACGAAACTAGGAAAGTTTGACGTTACTAGTGTCGTGCTTTCGGATGGAGAGGAATTCAAAACTCTGGATACCGTCTCGCTAATATTCGATGAATTGCTTAGAAACCGATTTAGTAGAAATTGTACATTGATAGCTCTAGGTGGCGGCGTGATCGGTGATATCGTTGGTTTTGCCGCGGCTTGCTATCAACGAGGTGTTGCATTTATTCAAGTGCCGACAACTTTGCTGGCCCAAGTTGATTCGTCAGTTGGAGGGAAAACAGGCGTCAATCATCCACGTGGTAAAAATATGATAGGCGCATTTTATCAACCCAAATGCGTGATCAGTGATACAAATGTGTTTGAGACTTTAGACGATAGGCAATTTAGTGCGGGTCTCGCAGAAGTGATCAAATACGGATTAATTCGGGATGACGAATTTTTTGAATGGTTGGAAGTAAATATTGTTGCGCTTATGCAACGGGAGCCTAGCGCATTAGCATACGCTATTCAGCGGTCCTGCTTAAATAAGGCCGAGGTTGTCGCGGAGGATGAGTTGGAATCTGGTATACGTGCAATCCTTAATCTAGGGCATACTTTTGGACATGCTATTGAATCAGGTGTTGGCTATGGCAAAATTTTGCACGGTGAGGCGGTTGCAATTGGGACATGTCAGGCAGCCGATCTTTCGTGTCGGTTGGGTTTATTGAAAACAACCGAAATGCAGCGTATAGAGACGATCTTTGAGCAAGCCTCATTACCGACGATGCCTCCTTATGAAATGGAAACGAAACAATATCTAGACTTAATGGCAGTTGATAAAAAAAATATTGATGGGAAAATACACTTAATTCTGTTAACCAAGTTGGGAAGCGCGAAGCTTCCCTGTAGTGTTGCTCTGAACCAGTTGGAAGCGACTTTGAATGAATACGGTAGAAACTGAACTAGGTGGTATTGACTCGAATCCCGTTACTGAAAATGATGGGGATAATCTAGTAGTCGATTCGCAAGTATTACTTTCTCCAGAGCGCTCGCAAAAGCTAGATTTATTACTACATCTAATATCGAATCTCAGTGAATCTTTGGTCGTATGTGGACCTGACGGGATCGGGAAATCGAAGGTCCTACACCAGGTAGAGGAACGAAAATTTGCTACTTGGTCAGTATGTTCGATTACCGCTACTGCGGATTTAACTTTTCCACGAATTCAGGATCGACTTCTACAATCTATATGTGGAGACGAAGTCCACGCTAGTTTTGAAGACGTAGATATAGGGTTGAAAAAAAAACTAGCCCAATATGCATTGAATAATCAATATGTTATTTTGCTATTGGATGCTGCTGGCGCTCTTATGCCGGGCGTATTGACTAGAGTCTGCAGTTTTGCTGAGTCTTTTGGTCCGTTGCGGCCAGTGTTTGCAATGACTGCTGACCATTTACAGTTAATGGCAGCTTCAGATCCCATAATTGACAATTGTCAGATCATAGAAATTCCTCCACTGACAGAAAGACAATGCGAAGAATTTTTAAAGAATTTGTCAGGAAAACCGACCGGTGCGATTCCTTTTCGAGCAATTAGTGCGCAACTGGTTCAGAAAGTTTATCGTGAGAGTCATGGAGTTCCGGGTGAAATTTTAGCGCTATTGCCTGAAATATCGAAAGATGGGGATTTTCGGACAACCAGTGGTTCTTTTCCACTGACTGCTGCAATCGTTTTAGTAGTAGCTTTCGCTATTGGCTTTCTGCTTTTGAACGGCTCTAGAGAGTTCAGTAACGAATCGATCGCCGGCGGGGTTTCGGCAAAACCCAATAATTCTGACAAGAGGGATATCGCCGTTCTCAGACGACCTGTGCCACTCAGTAAGTCAAATGATTTGGTAACGGAAGAGTCAAATCGAAAATTGAATGCATCGTTGAACAATAATGGCGCCGCCGCTAGTGCGAAAAAGGAAGCGGAGTCCAATAAAATAGCGAGTATTGATTCAATTAGCGGTCTTGATTTAGCGGGAAGTAACAAACAAAAATTAGCTCAAAGCGAGCAAAGTGCAGTGGAATATCGAAACTTAGATTCACTAGATTTATCTGCAGAAGAAAATGGCGGTATACAAGTTGTTGAAGATATCGAGCAACATGTACAAACTATATCCACGACATCGGCAAATGAAAGCCATGCTGGCATTAGCCGGGATGTGGTTGAATCTTTGCAAAAGCCTACGGGTGAATTGGCAGAAGTAGCTAAACCCAATGTGCAATCGAATTCAACAATGACTATTGCCAAAGTCGAAAAAACAAATGGCGTTTTGAAACAGACGGACTTGAAAGCAGTTAAACTGCCGATTTCCGGTGTTAAAAATGTGGATTGGATTCTTGCTCAAGATGCAAATAAATTTACGTTACAATTGGTAGCTGTGCAAAAACTTGATGATATGGTCAAGTTTGTTGAGAAATATTCAACATTGGATGGATTGGCCTTATTTAGAACGACAAAAAATGACCAGGATTGGTATGCGTTGGTCTACGGAACCTATTCATCGTTGTCTGGTGCAAAAAAAGAAGCTGGAAAATTACCGCGCGCGTTGCAAAATTCTTGGCCACGAAAATTGAAATCGGTACACCGATCTATCGCCAAATTTGAATCCCGGCATTGATTAATGCTAAAGACTAAATTTGGCCAATTTGATTGCGCGTCGACGTGAATCAGCAATCTTTTTGAGACGATAATTCAATGGTTTTACAACCTATCCTATTTCTTTCCTGAATATGAAAGAAAGTTTATTAGCGTCAAACTAATATCTATCAACTTATCGATTGATTGACTCCATTAGGTGTAAAGATGGAGGTTTTGGAATAGCGGCTATTCTGAAATTTAACCGCTTTTTCACGAATACGGATTGATTGTAACGTAGGCGATGAGGGTTTAAGATACGGCGCTTTGCTTTGTAGTTGATGCAAGCGTATGGCCATATTAGAAAATGATTGTTTTTTACGCGCAATTCAGCGCTTGCCTGTATCCCGAACTCCAGTTTGGATGATGCGGCAGGCGGGTCGATACTTACCAGAATATCGCAAGATCAGAGAGAAAGCGGGTAGTTTTCTAGATCTATGCACAAACCCAGAGTTGGCTTGCGAGGTTACAATGCAACCGTTGGAGCGTTTTCGGTTTGATGCGGCTATTTTATTTTCAGATATTTTAACAATTCCGGATGCGATGGGTCTCGGTTTGGACTTTGTCGAAGGGGAGGGACCCATATTGGCCCACCCGGTTCGAACCCTAGCGGATATTGATCGACTACCTATTCCCGATCCAGAAGCTGATTTGTCTTATGTAATGGATGCAGTACGTCTTATTAGACGAACTCTTGACGGTAAGGTACCCCTGATAGGTTTTTCTGGTAGTCCGTGGACTTTAGCCACGTACATGGTCGAAGGTGGTGCGAGTAAGCATTTTAGGTGGATCAAAACGCTGATGTATCAGCACCCGGGCGCGATGCATCAAATGTTGGCTAAATTGTCCGAGTCGGTGGCTTTGTATCTAAGTGCTCAAGTCGCGGCCGGCGCTCAAGCTGTCATGTTATTTGATACTTGGGGCGGAATATTGTCGACCGCAGAATACAATGAGTTTTCATTATCATATGCTAAACGAGTGCTAGAGCGACTCAATGCAACGCAGGAACAACCGGTCCCGACAATTTTATTTACCAAAGGAGGAGGCCAATGGTTGGATTCAATGGCCGGTAGTGGTTATACAGGGCTCGGTCTTGATTGGACTTGCGATATTTCGTTAGCTCGTCGCAGGGTTGGAGATCGCGTTGCCCTGCAGGGGAATATGGACCCTATCTCCTTGTACGCTTCTGAGTCTGTGATTAGAGATAAAGTGAAAACAATACTCAATCAATATGGCAATGGATCGGGGCATATTTTCAATTTGGGGCACGGCATCCTACCCGACGTAAATCCAGACCATGTGCAGGCGATGGTCGAAGCCGTTCATGAATTTAGTCCTGAACTGCACCGCGATTGAGGAATTTTTTCAACCCTTTCTCGATTGCATTTCCGCACAGCGTTACAGCGCAAAATGAAAAAAATCGGTTTGCTTTCGGCGCTTTTATTCCCGGGTTTTATTCTGTTAACAACAGAATTGGGCGGAGATGTTACTTTGACTCGCATGGCAGCCATAGCAGCCATGATGGCGATTCTGTGGATTACCGAGGCGATCCCGTTGGCTGCCACCGCATTAATTCCACTGGTAATATACCCATTGCTTGGGATTTCTTCTACCAAATCCGTAGCCTCGCAGTATATGAACTCCACCGTTTTTTTATTGATTGGGGGGTTTATGATCGCTCTGGCAATGCAGCGTTGGGACCTGCATAGACGCTTAGCTTTAACCGTATTATTGATATTGGGCGGACAGCCGGTTCGACTTATGCTTGGATTCATATTGGCGACTGCGGGACTTTCCATGTGGATTTCCAATACTGCGACAACTCTGCTCATGCTGCCTATAGCTTTAGCAATATTGGCACGCTATGAATCGGATCTGTCGTTTTCGCAGATGCGTCGCTTTTCATTAGGGTTGTTGTTGGCAATCGCATACTCGGCATCAATCGGTGGAATGATGACGCCTATTGGGACAGCGCCGAACCTTGTATTAATCCGATTGTTGGAGATGAGTGGTCAATCGAGCGTAAACATTGGATTTGCCGAATGGATTATGATGTCTGTTCCGGTGGGCATCTGCATGCTACTCGCGACTAGTCTATTTTTGGGCTGGCGTTTTTTCAAAGAATTACCCGGTTCCGTGGATGATAGAACCATCTTATCGGATGAAAAACAAAAGCTTGGGACAGTGTCTTACGAAGAGAAGGTTGTTCTTTTAGTTTTCGTAGTAACGGCTTGCCTGTGGATCAGCCGCAAAGGATTAACTATTGGGGCCTTTTCCCTGCCGGGGTGGCAGAGTTTGATCATGGATGCCACTCTGGTTGATGACGGTACCGTTGCCATTGCGATGTCCTTATTGTTATTTGTTATCCCGGCACGTTCTTCGGATAAAAAGCAAGATTTTATTCTCAATGAACAAGTATTCAAACAGCTGCCCTGGTCCGTTGTTATATTGTTTGGTGGTGGATTTGCGCTTGCATCCGGTTTTGTCGAAAGCGGGTTATCTTCCTATCTGGCATCACAGTTGGGAGGTCTGGAAGAAATTGGGAAATTTAAAATGATAGCGCTAGTCGCTACTGGAATGACATTTCTAACCGAACTTACGTCTAATACAGCAACGACACAGTTGGTTTTACCAATCCTTCAGTCGGTTGCAAACGCTATGGATATTGCTCCACTATGGTTGATGTTGCCGGCTACTCTTTCTGCTTCGTGTGCATTCATGCTTCCCGTGGCTACGCCACCCAATGCAATTATCTTTGGCAGTGGGAGGTTGCATGTTGTTGATATGGTTAAAGCAGGATTGGTACTTAATCTGATTGGAATTTTCGTTATTGTAGTGGTCTTAGGTAATGTACTGCCTTCGCTGTTTAGGATTTGACAAGTTTCTACTATTTATTCGAATTTTATTGACGAGTTTCGTTTGTACGGATGAAAGCAATCCGTGTTTAAAAAGGTCTAAAAAAAAATATCTCAGCGAAAAAACAAAGTTCGTTATTGATTGATTCGTGGTTGAAGTTATCCAAGGGGTTAAATATGAGTGTAGAAACCGGCGTGTTACAGCGTTATTCGGAGGGTGCTAAAGTTGCACAGGATTCTTTATGTTGCGCTGTAGAGTATGACAACAATTTGTTACGAATCTTACCAGATGAAATTATAGAAAAAGATTATGGTTGCGGCGACCCTTCACGCTTTGTCCGGGAAGGTGATGTTGTGTTGGATTTGGGTTCCGGCTCGGGCAAAATTTGTTATATTGCGGCGCAACTTGTAGGCGAAAGCGGCAGCGTCATTGGTGTTGATATGAACGATGATATGCTTCAACTAGCACGCAGGTATCAACCGGAGATGGCAGAAAAATTGGGTGGCGACCGGGTTAAATTCTTAAAAGCGTATATTCAAGATTTGGCGTTAGATTTGGACGCATCGGATCGATATCTTGCTGAATCACCGATTTCAAACTCAATAGATTTGCATGAATATAAAACCTGGCAATCAGAGCAGCGGCATAATTTTCCGCTTATTGGGGACAATTCCGTAGATTTGGTTGTGTCCAATTGCGTCCTTAATTTGGTCAGAGATAACGATAAGCAACAATTACTAAGAGAAATATTTCGCGTGACAAAGCCTGGTGGGCGAGTCGCCATTTCGGATATTGTGAGTGATGAAATCGTACCGGTGCATCTAAAAGAAGACCCCACGCTTTGGAGTGGTTGTGTTTCAGGTGCGCTGTACGAAAGCGATTTTGTACAAGCATTTGTTGATGTGGGATTTCAAGCTGTGGCATTGGAAAAGTGGGAGTCAGAGCCGTGGCAGAATGTTGAAGGGATCGAGTTTAGATCGGTAACAATCACCGCTATCAAACCAGAATCATCAGAATGTTTGGACAAGGGACACGCTGTTATCTATCGGGGGCCGTATTCCAAAGTTTACGATGACGACGGCCATTTTTTTGCCAGGGGTGAAAGAATTGCCGTGTGTGAGAGAACATTCAGATTGTTAACTGACGGTCCCTATATTAATGATTTTGTGGGCGTTACTCCTGCAGTATTGGGACCGGGGTCTGATGTTTGTATGCCAGCTGGAAAACGGCGTCCTGCCAGCGAAACCAAAGGTGCTGTGCATGTCGGAAAAAATACAGGTTCGTCGTGTTGCTCTTAACAATTTTGATTTAGTGGCAAGCAAAACGGCGGAATTCACAGAGTTCCGTAGCGATACCCGTGGTGCGTTATTAATATTTGCAAAAGCGCCAATAGCGGGACAGGTTAAAACCCGATTGATTGCCGAATTGGGACCAACCGGAGCGATGAATATTTATCTTAGCTTATTGCAGCGTACGCTATGCCTTGCGCAATCATTCCGTAATTATCCGACCCAATTGTGGTGTAGTCCAAATGCTAGCCATGTAGTTTTCGAGCAATGTTCTCACGAGTTTGAGGTTAGTCTGCACAATCAATATGGCCAGGATCTGGGCCAACGAATGGACAATGCAATCCAGCATGTATTACAAAATCGTGATTTTGCATTGTTAATTGGTTGTGATTGTCCGGTATTAAAGCTGGATGATCTGGTGGCATCTGTCCACGCGTTAGAGCGCGGTTTTGATTGCGTGTTGGGTCCAGCAGAAGATGGCGGTTACGTTCTGATAGGGTTAAGGAGACCTGAGCCAGGAATTTTCAATGGAATAGATTGGGGAAGCGATCGTGTCTATCATCAAACCCGTTCGAGTTTGGAACGCTTAGGCCTATCTTATTTTGAATTGCCCATGCGCTGGGATTTGGATCGTCCCGATGATTTGGCGCGTTATCGCCATTTGCCCGATTTCAAGGCTGGTAATTGAGCGTACGGTAGTTATAGACCAATAGGGATCGCAAGGGTTGGCGCGTTTCGCGTGAAATTCGTTTCCGATCCAGTTAGCATGATTAGCTTCGATAGAAATATTCCGTGTCGATATGAGTCAAAAAATCACTTTTCCCCGCGGAACCCAGCTTCTTCTAATATTGGCCAGCTTCGTGATAGTGGTGGCGGGCATGCGCGAAGCCGCTCCCGTGTTAATTCCGCTTTCCTTGGCCATTTTTATCGCAATAATTTGTTGGCCGCCGCTCTATTGGCTTAAGCGAAGCGGTTTGCCGTCTGGGGCGGCGGTGTTGTTGATCGTTGTCGGCCTGGTAATTGCCATGTCTGTTCTGGCCGCAATTGTCGGTACTTCCATTGATGGTTTTGTGCGAAATCTACCAGTATACCAAGCACGATTGACGCGGGAGATGGCGGAAATGTTTGAATGGATCGAGAGCCACGGCGTGCATGTATCCGAAGCGGTACTCATCAACTATCTAGATCCAGGAAAGTTGATGGGGCTTGTCGCTAATACCATCTCTAAGTTCGGTAGCGTATTTACCAACGCACTGATGATACTGTTCACAGTTGTCTTTATATTTTTTGAAGCCTTTGTATTGCCAACGAAAATGAAGATTGCTTTCGGTAACGACATTGCCGCGGCTCATTTCGACCATTTTGTCGAGAGTGTGAGGCGTTATCTGGGGATAAAAAGTGCGACCAGCGCTGTGACTGGTGTCGCGGTAACCATATTACTGAGTTACCTTAACGTGGATTTCCCTATTTTATGGGGTGTAATCGCTTTTTTGTTGAATTTTATTCCTAACATCGGTTCCATAATTGCAGCGATTCCCGCCGTAATGTTGGCCTCGGTACAATTGGGCATGGCAACGGCGGCCTACGCGGGATTGGGCTATATGATCATCAATATCAGTATTGGAAGCATTATTGAGCCGCGCATGATGGGGCGTGGGTTAGGATTGTCTCCGTTGGTGGTGTTTTTATCATTAATTTTTTGGGGATGGGTGTTTGGTCCGACCGGTATGTTCCTTTCGGTGCCGTTTACGATGATATTTAAAATTGCGTTGGAAAATAGCGAATCGACCCGCTGGATTGCGGTGCTTTTAGGTGGAGATCCGGTGGAAATCGAAGAGACCGATAGGGCTTTGATCCAATTGGAAGAAGGCGACATTTAATAGACATGAGAATTTACTGCTCTCAATGATCGCCACTGAGCTGAAATTAGCGATAAATCTCACTGCCTGATACCCGCCGTAGGGCTCGGCGGGATTAAGATAGCAATTAATTTCGTCTGGCCGTTTTTCTGGGTTTGTCCTCTTCTTCCGGTAATACGATGTTCAATTCCAACACTTCGTGCTGATCGTCTTGTTCAACATTGACCGTAATGGCATCTTGGTCGACATTTATATATTTGCGAATAACCTCCAATAATTCCTTCTGCATCATTGGCAGATAAGAGGGTTTGTTGCGTTCGGAGCGTTCGTGTGCCACCAAAATTTGCAAGCGCTCCTTTGCGACTGCTGCGGTATTTGGGCGCGAAATTCTAAAATAATCCAGAAGACTCATTGTTTAACCTCCAAATAACCGTCCGAACAGTCCTTTCTTTTCAATCTCGATGAAGCGATGTGGGAGCTCGTCTCCGAGATAGCGGGACACGATGTCCATATACGCTTTTCCGGCGTCGCTGTCTTCGTCCATGATGATCGGTGTGCCAGAATTTGATGCGTTCAAAACTGATTTGGATTCCGGTATCACGCCTAATAAATTCAGGGATAGAATCTCTTGAACGTCGTCGACGCTAAGCATATCGCCAATTTTTACGCGCTCGGGTGCGTAGCGGGTCAATAACAAGTGCTCTGATATGGGTTCTTCACCGTTTTCGGCGCGGCGCGACTTACTCGATAAGATACCCAACATCCGATCGGAATCCCGTACCGACGAAATTTCCGGGTTAGTCACAACAACGGCGTCGTCGGCAAAATACATTGCTAGTGTTGCACCACGTTCTATACCTGCCGGTGAGTCACATACGATAAAGTCAAAATCTTGTGCCAGTTCGTCTAATACTCGGCCAACGCCATCCTCGGTCAATGCGTCTTTGTCTCGAGTTTGTGAAGCTGGAAGAATACTTAAATCTTCACACCTTTTATCGCGAATCAGGGCTTGATTTATCTTCGCTTCATTATTTATTACGTTGACAAAGTCGTATACGACGCGCCGTTCGCATCCCATCAATAAATCCAGATTCCGTAGTCCGACGTCAAAATCTATAACGACCGTCCGATGCCCTTTAAGAGCCAGTCCCATGGCAAGTGACGCGGCGGTGGTGGTTTTCCCCACGCCGCCTTTACCTGATGTTACAACAATGGTTCTTGCCAAAATGATATCCTCCCAATGTGGATGGAATACGATTAGATTGATTTCAAAGTTCTTCGATCAATAACGAACTATCGCGCAAACGAATCTGCGTAGGTTTACCCCTTAAAGTTTCGTCAATACCTTCACTGATTTGATAATGACCAGAAATAGCAATCAATTCGGCTTGCAGGTCCTGGCAGAAAATTCGTGTATCTGTATTGCCTTTAACTCCGGCCAGAGCTCGACCCCTTAATACTCCGTAGATATGAATGTTGCCGTCAGCCATTACTTCGGCACCTGGACTTACTGCCGCCAATACCACCAGATCATTGTCTACTGCATAGACCCGTTGTCCGGACCGAACAGGCTGTGTGACCAACAATGCGCTGGATTGACTGGTTAAATCTGATTTGCTGGCTTGTTTAACCGGTTCAGATGCCTTTTTTTGTACAGGTAGTTTTTCTGCTGTCGAATTAGCCCGTGTATCGGCCAAAAGTGCCAATCCGAACGATTGAGCGGCAGAATTTTGCGCTTCGTCACCACCGCGAATTCCAATGGGCGTTATGCCAAGCAGTTTAATTCGATCCATCAAGGATTCAAAATCTATAGTTGCCTGGCTCCCCAACTGGCCCATATCTATAACTAAAGGTGCATTTTTGAAAAACTCTGGGGCTTGTTTTACTTTATGCTGGAGTTGTTCGCTTATAGACTTAGTATCCGTGTCTAACAATGTAAGTACCGGCAGCGTAAATGAGCTGGCTCTTAGGTCGATCGATGATGATAGACGGGGTTTCGCTTTCGGTTTGACGGACATCCGGTGTGATTTTAAGAAAGCAATGGATAAGTTCAGGGACAGAGCTGGATTTTAGCATTAGTCTTACTGTAACGTAAACGGGCGGCTCAACGAATCGGCCTGATACCCTGGGAGGAAGTCGATTGCACGCAGTCCCGCGCAATGCTTTATACTTATCGGCTGTTAGATTTCTTGCGATGGATGTTAACTTGATTGGCCCCAGGGTGATGTATGATCTAATACAGTACATTAATTGGAAGTGTCAATAATATTATTCATTTACTGAAATTTATACAGAATTCAATCAAAATGACGCAATAGCTAGGGTTACATTGTTTATCCTAGGCCACGCTTGGAATCTTAAAATTGCAGCTTTGATAATACTACAAATTGACGTTGCTTAGACCCCTCCCTGTAGCGGGTAGAGTAATACCAGTCGTTGTTCGGGAGTAGGTTGATGAAATTGGTGGAACGGGTGTGGTGTAAATCGATCGTGAATGATCGGTTTTGGCAGTTGATCGGTGGATTGACAGTGGTACGGTTCGCCTACATCGGCTTTGCGCCCGTGACGGCCCAAGAAGTTTATTATTGGTTGTACGCGCAAAATCTTGCGGTTTCCTATGTAGACCACCCTCCGATGATAGCTTATTCGATTTATCTCGGAACCTTTCTGTTCGGAGATACCGGATTCGGTATCAAATTCATGGCGGTTGTTTGGTCGTTGCTAACCAATGTTTTGCTTTATATCACTGCTTGCCGTGTTTTCGGAACCAAGGTGGATGCCGAATCCAAATCCATTGCTTTGCTGGCTGTCCTGATATACAACCTTACGCTGTTTTCGCATATTTTTGCGGTTATTCAACAACCGGATTCAGGTTTGCTGTTTTTCTGGCTGTCGGTTATTTATTTTATACAGGAAGTTCGAAATTCCGGTCAGAATCGAAATTTTATATTCGCCGGGGTTGCGCTTGGATTCGCACTATTGTGCAAGTATTCGGCAATTGCTATTGTTCCGGGACTATTTCTTGCACTCTTGCTTGATCGGAAACTGCGTCGCTCGATGTTGACCGTATATCCTTATCTGGCCCTTCTAATCGCGTTTTTGGTATTTTCTCCGGTTCTCGCCTGGAACGCCAATAACGAATGGATTTCATTTAGAATGCAGTTTGGCCACAGAGCCACCAGTGCGTTGGGTGGAAACATATTTCATTACAAGTACATATTGCAGTTGCTTGGCACCCAATTGGCAATGCTAACGCCGCTGGTATTCGTATTGCTCATAAAGACTTGCGTTACAATGATTCGCAATTGGCGCAAGAATAGCATCGTACAGCTTCATTTTTTGAGCGGTGCAGTTTTGATCGCCGGATTTACGTTAATCAGTGTGACCTCCAAAGTAAAAATGCATTGGCTATTGCCGGGGTATTTGGGGGTGATTGTTGCTATTGCGGTAATATTGAATCGCCCGGTATTCGAACCAAAAACCTGGTTTCGCAAAGGTGCTGTTTTTTCTTTGATTTTGATTGTCAGTGGGTATATTTTGTTTCTAGTGCCCGGTTTTCAAATTTTTCAAATTAACAGTTGGAGCGGGTGGCAGCGTTTCTCCGGTCAAGTGATTCAACTGCAGGAAAAATTGGGTGGTCAGGATAAGGTATTTATTTTCACAGACTCGCACAAGACAGCGGCTTACGTGACTTTTTATGCGCCAGATCACCAACGCACTTACGCACAGAATATTATTGGCGGATTCGCCAAGCAATTGACCAAGTGGGGAGTACCAGATGCGCTGGATGGAATGAACGGGTTGTATATTTCGACGCGGCCCAAATTTACCGAAGCGGAAACATTTCTATTAGATGCTCACTTTGAAGAGGTTGAACAAATTGCAACGTTTTCCTATCCGTTATTGAGTGTCGGTGACAAGCCCACACGCGAAATTTATTGTTTTCTTGCAAAAAATTACCGAAAAACAAAACGAATAGGGTACCCTTAGTATTCCATTGTATTAGCCATTAATACTTTCGTTTTATTAAGCGCCATTTGAGAAGAAACTAGCAGATGGCAACAAAGGTTGATTTAAACCAGAAGTTAAGTGTGTCTGATAATCGAATGAAACGGTGGCGTATAGGTCGTTTGGCCACATTCAATGGGCTCGCCGCATTGCTATTGATGAGTTGGTTTTTCGATCCCAGTCATCTTTGGTGGTTGGCTGCCGATAAGGCCACGTTTTGGTTTTTCAACGATAGTTTAAGGTCTGGGTCGGATGCTTGGAGAATGTTGTGGGCCGTCACCAATCATCGCTTATTCGATTTGGTTTCCGCACTCGCGTTTGTCGGTGTGTTTGCGCTTTCAGCGCGGCGACTCGGGCCCAATAAGTGGGTTTGGCATATTTCTATATTAACTTTAACAATATTGGCTGCATTCATCGGGACCAGGATTGGCCATTTGCTGCCGGTTGAGCGGGCTAGTGGCTCAGTTGTTTTTGGGGATACTTATAGGTTAAGTGAATGGGCCAATTTTAAAACCAAAGATTTGGCTTATAGTACCTTTCCCGGTGATCACGGCATGATCGCGTTCATAGCTGTGGCCTTTACCGTTCATTATCTCGATCGGCGTTATTGGTTTGCGTCGATTTTGGCGGCAGTTGTCATGACGTTACCTCGGATAGTTGGAGGAGCGCATTGGTTGTCCGATGAATTGATCGGTGCTGGATTTGTTGCACTGATCGTGGCCTCTTGGTTGTTTTGTACTCCGCTAGCCGAGTTTTTGCTTTGCAGGATAGAACGATTCTGGCTAGGATTCTTCGCCGCGATCGGTAGAAAAATTGACGGTTCTACTCCGTGAAGAGCAACATATCTTGAGCTAGGTGCCAGATGCGCTAGCCGGGTTTTAATGATGTATACTGCTCTAAGAATTTTTTGATGCCGCCGGTCTAGCCGCGAATTCTGAAGTTTAATGTTATGTCCGCTGGGTATGGCGTATAGCTTTGGCGGTTAAGGTTGGTTTGATTTAGGAAGGCTATGGCGGATACCGACTATTTGTGTTTGTAACGTGGCGGTTTCTGCTTATATAGCGAGTTGATGACAGAAAGATTAAGCGAATCAATGATTCGATATGGTTTCGTGATTCGGCGCGTGTGATTGATGCGCGGTACCTATTAGCGTAATTCCCGGGTGAACAAGATGAGTGCTATCCCAGAAGATTTAACCAAAAACACGATCGGAAAATCGGTAGAAATCCAGCCATTTCCAGCATCGGAAAAAATATATTTATGCGGAAGTGATTCAAGCATTCGTGTGCCGATGCGCAGGATTAGCCTTTCTGATACGCATACCAGTTCAGGGGTAGAGAAGAATAGTCCGGTGTTTGTCTATGACACTTCGGGTGCCTATACCGACCCAAATATTGAAACCGACCTGTTGACGGGTTTAACCGCGATGCGTGCTGCCTGGATAGATAAACGCAGGGATACCGAACTGCTCGATGGACCATCATCCCAATACGGGGCAGAAAGGTTGACTGACGCTGGTCTCGCGCATTTGCGGTTTGACCATATTAGAAAACCGCGGCGGGCTAAACCAGGTGCCAATGTTTCGCAGATGCATTATGCCAGGAACGGCATAATTACACCGGAAATGGAATTCATAGCAATTCGCGAGAATCAGAATCGGCAACAAATGGCGGATTTGTGTAAGGGGCAGCACTTCGGACAATCGTTCGGTGCGTCAATTCCTATTGAAATTACGCCCGAATTTGTTCGCGAAGAGGTGGCGCGTGGACGCGCCATTATCCCGGCCAATATCAATCATCCTGAATCGGAACCGATGATTATAGGGCGTAATTTTCTAGTCAAAATTAACGGGAATTTGGGCAATTCCGCGGTAACCTCCTCGATTGAAGAAGAGGTAGAGAAAATGCTGTGGGCGATTCGTTGGGGTTCCGATACAGTGATGGATTTATCCACCGGGAAGAACATCCACGAAACTCGGGAATGGATTATCCGAAATTCCCCAGTGCCGATCGGCACAGTGCCGATTTATCAGGCTTTGGAAAAAGTATTCGGTAAGGCAGAAGAACTGACTTGGGAGGTTTTCCGAGATACCCTGATCGAGCAGGCCGAGCAAGGCGTGGATTATTTTACCATTCATGCCGGTGTAAGATTGCAGCACGTGCCTTTGACCGCAAACCGGCTGACCGGCATTGTCTCACGCGGCGGTTCGATTATGGCCAAATGGTGCTTAGCACACCATAAGGAAAGCTTTTTATACACGCATTTTGAGGGTATCTGCGAGATTATGAAAGCGTACGATGTTTCATTTTCGCTGGGCGATGGTTTAAGACCGGGTTCGATCGCGGATGCCAATGATGCCGCACAATTTGCCGAATTGGAAACCTTGGGTGAATTGACACAAATTGCCTGGAAACATGATGTTCAGACCATGATAGAAGGCCCTGGCCATGTCCCGCTGCATATGGTCAAGGAAAACATGGATAAGCAATTGCATGATTGCTTTGAGGCTCCGTTTTACACATTGGGACCGCTAACCACAGATATCGCCCCAGGTTATGACCACATTACATCGGCAATAGGTGCCGCCAATATTGGCTGGTATGGTTGTGCGATGCTGTGCTATGTAACGCCCAAAGAGCATCTGGGGCTTCCAGATAAGCAGGATGTGCGGGACGGGATAGTAACTTACAAAATAGCCGCGCATGCTGCAGATTTGGCGAAAGGCTATCCGGGCGCACAAGCCCGAGACAACGCGATGTCTAAAGCGCGGTTCGAATTTCGCTGGGAGGATCAATTCAATCTGGGGCTCGACCCGGAAAGGGCTCGAGAATTCCACGATCAAACCTTGCCCAAGGAATCCGCCAAGGTTGCCCATTTTTGTTCCATGTGCGGGCCACATTTTTGTTCGATGAAAATAAGCCAGGATGTTAGAGATTACGCGCAGGGGAAGGGCTTGGCTGAGTCCGATGCGTTGGTCGCCGGGATGGATGAAAAGTCACAACAATTCCGCGAAGAAGGCGGTGATATTTACCATAAGATTTGATTTATTAACGGAGTATCGAACGCGGCTCGAATTCCTCACGATTGAATAGAGTCAAATAACAATTTAAGATCAGGCATCAAATTTTAGCCAAAATATCTTTTTTGGCGTTACGGATTAGTTAGATGAAATTAAGCGTGCAGCGCGCCATTGACCGCATTATCGGTACGGTCATCTGCAAGTTATTTTCTGTTTTACCACAGCGGTCCAAAACCGTTGCGGACGAACAAGAACCACAAACTATATTGATTATCCTGTTGTCGGAGATGGGTAGCTTGGTATTGGCCCATCCTATGTTTATGCGGCTAAAAAGCAAGTATCCAAATGCCTCGATTCATGTGCTTTTGTTCGAAAAAAATAGAGAAATTTTGGATATTCTGGGCGTCGTGCCAGAGCAAAACGTTTTGACCATTAACGAGGATTCTTTGGGCCGGTTTGCACTGGATATTTTTCGAGCGGTTGTTTCGATGCGCAGACTTAGAATCGATACGGTTATTGATTGCGAGCTTTTTGCCAGGGTCAGCAGCATTTTGTCTTTTCTTTCGGGCGCTTCCCGCCGGGCTGGTTTTTACCCCTACACCCAGGAGGGTCTATATCGTGGTAGCTTTATCAACTGCCCCGTCATGTACAATCCTTACCAACATATATCACACCAGTTTGTTAATTTGGTTGAATCATTACAATCCAAAACTTGGCCGGTCGGTAAAAGATTAGTGAATGAATCGATCGATCGAGTTCCGCAGGTTATATTGGAACCGCAAGAAGTTGACGCGATTAGCCAACGGCTTAAACAAGACTTTCCGGTTTGTGCGAGTAAAAAGTTAATACTCATTTATCCTAGTGGGGGTATCTTGCCGATTCGGGCGTGGCCTCTTGAGCAATATGGACAGTTGGTAAAGGCATTGATTGATGATGGCTATGTGGTTGGCATTATCGGGGTGCCCAACGATAAGCCATTGGCCGATAAACTGGCTGCTCAGATTGAAAATGATCCAAATTTTATTGACTTAACGGGTTACACCAAGTCGATCAAAGAACTTCTGATGCTTTTTCACTTGGCGTCTATGTTGGTGACCAACGATGGTGGTCCTGGACAGTTTGCTGCGTTAACACCCATACCGACTATTATTTTTTTCGGGCCAGAGACGCCGAAGCTTTATGGGTCTCTATCAAATAACGTATTTTTTTTCTATTTGTCGTATTCTTGTTCGCCCTGTCTGACCTCGTACAATCACCGAAATTCACCTTGTGACGGCGATAATCAATGTTTGAAACAAATCGATTCGGATCAGGTGTACACCAAGGCGCAAGAAATGTTAGCAGCATCATCGACGACGACCTAGTCATTGGAAAGGATATTGTTTTGAACCAAGTTAATACAGTAATGCAGAAACCGATAGTGCAGTGGGTGCTCAACAATCGTTTTGTGAAATTCGGTTCGGTTGGGTTGTCTGGTACGGTAGTCAATTTGTTCGTATTATTTGTCGGCCAAGAATATTTGTTCAAAAGTGTAGAATCCGATGATTTTCGTTTGACCGTGTCGTTGGCATTAGCCATTTTCTGCGCGACGATCAACAATTTTATCTGGAACCGAATCTGGACTTGGTCGGATAGAAAGGATGATATTGACCGGCATTTTTTTGTCCAGTTGGGACAGTATTTTATTGCTTGTTGGGTGGCTATCGCGTTGCAATTCGTGATTACTACGGCTATGGCCGGTTATGTTCACTATATGACCGCGAGCCTTGTGGCTATTGTGCTATCTTCGGTGGTTAATTTTTTTCTAAACGACGCTTGGACGTTCAAGATCGGAGCCGGAGCGGAGCGGTAGGTTATTTTATATCTGTAATTATCTACAGTTTACCTGTTACAGCGAAATTAGGACTCGAATGGCATCCATTCGCACATAGCCGGAATCGATAACCCGGTTAAGTGCGTCCAATTGATTTTGAAGGAAATCTATTTCATCTGCACGGACAATGGGGTTGATGCGATGCAGTGCTTGCAATCGGTTGATTTCGTATTGTAGGGTCCGATTCGCCTGTTGGTGAGATTTCTTCAATATATCTTCGGATTGAGCGGTCGCCAGCGAATCGGTGTGTGCAATCAATGTTTTGATTTCGTGTTGTTTTGACTGCAATATTTTATTGGCTGTTTTCGCATCGACTAGTATCCGAGACGCATTGATTTTATCTTGATGAATATCACTGCGGTCACAGCAATTTTCATCAATGACCAAGCGTAATGTTGTCGGTGCCAGGTAGCGCTCAGTTTGCAGTTCGTCTATCTTTGCTATTTCGACCACATATATGCATTCGAGCAATAATATCCCGGATTGTAGATTCGATAATTCGACTCCGGACAAAGCGGTATTGCCGGTTTCCTGTGATACAATCAATTCCATAGCCCCGGTAACCATGGGGTGTTCCCAACTTAAATATTCAAAGTCCTCTTTGGCGAGTGCGGTTTGGCGGTCGAAAGTTACTGTTATGCCATCGTCTGGTAGCCGCGGGAACGGGGCTAACATATGGTTGCCAGGGCGAACGATCAGGCAAGCTTCGTCATACGCTTCGCTTTCGACGCCGTAATTATCGAAAATTGTTTCCATATAGCGTGGTAACGTAACGTCTTTATCCAGCATTTGAGCTTTTTGCTTGAGTTTGTTTGCCAGCTCGGGTCGGCATGAATTGTATTCCAACAGGCGGTCGCGGCCATTTTGCAATGCTTGATTCATGCGGTGATGGAATTGCTGGGTTGTATCGATCAATTCGTTCAATGTTTCGTAGTCGCCGCTAATGGCTTTCCGCAATTCGTTTTCGACCTCAGTAAAAACAGTTTGCCCCGCCGCGCAGTGCTTTTCGAACGCATTCAGACCCAGGTGGTACCAATGAAATAAAATGGTTTGTGCTCCGGGTTCAAGATACGGAACATGTACCTGCACGGTATCCGTTTGTCCAATCCGATCCAGACGACCTATGCGTTGTTGTAACAAGTCTGGATTGAGTGGTAAATCGAATAAAATCAGGTGGTGGGCAAACTGAAAATTGCGTCCTTCGCTTCCAATTTCCGAGCAAATCAATATTTGGCAGCCGGTTTCCAAATTAGCAAAGTATGCCGCTGCTCGATCCCGCTCCACGATACTCATTTGTTCGTGGAAAACAGCGGCATTTATACCCCATTTCGTCTTTAGAGTTTCCGCAAGATCTACCACTGTATTGGCGTTGATAGCTATCAGAAGAACTTTGCTTGGTCTAAACTGGTGTAGTTTGTCCTTCAGCCAAACAATTCTTGGGTCAATATCTGTCCATCTTGCGGAATCTTGCGGTGTCTGCGATTGATAGATTATTTCAGGTGATATTAAAATCTCCGGCTCCCGTTTTTCGTTGTTGGAGATAGTTGTGTATTCAATTGGGCACTGCATTGCATAGCCGGTCACCCTTCTTTGCGGAAAGCCTTTGATTGTCGCCCTAGTGTTGCGAAATAATACTCGTCCGGTTCCGTGCCGATCCAACAAATGATCTATCAATTCCTGCCTGGCTTCCTGAAAATCAATCTGCTTGTGGTCCGTCTGGGCCAAGATGTCGAGTAAAGATTGGTTGTCGCCTTCTTTAATAGAATTGGCCAGCAATTTTTGGCTCTCCGCATCGAGTGGTCGATCGGATAACAACGCGCTTATTGCATCGGCGACCGGTTTGTAAGCCCTTTCTTCATTAATGAATGCGTCGAAATTGTTAAATCGCATCGGATCCAAAAGCCGTAGGCGGGCAAAATGACCATCTTTTCCCAACTGTTCGGGGGTTGCGGTAATCAGCAGTAATCCATTGGTTATTGCCGCGAGTTGTTCAACGATAAGGTATTCGGAGTTGCAACCGTGAGGCGACCATTCCAAATGATGCGCTTCATCGACTACTGCTAGACTCCAAGTGGCGTCTAGCGCTTGCTCTATTCGATTGGGATTTGCCGTCAGGAAGTCCAGGCTACACAAAACAAGTTGTTCCGAAAGGAATGGGTTGTCGTGACCGCTACTTTCTTCGATCGCGGTGCATCGAGATTCATCGAATATGCTGAAATGCAAATTAAAACGGCGCAACATTTCGACGAACCATTGATTGACTAGGCTTTGCGGTACTGTAATCAATACCCGTTGTGCGCGCTCTGTAATTAATTGAAAGTGGATGATCAAGCCGGCTTCTATGGTTTTTCCAAGTCCCACCTCATCGGCCAGAAGCACGCGTGGCGCATAACGGTTACCCACTTCGTGGGCGATATAAAGTTGATGAGGAATCAGGCTGGTGCGGCAACCATTCAACCCTCGCAATTCAGATTGCCATAGTTGGTGTTGAAATAGATGGGTCTGATAACGAAGTTCGAACCACTTGTCTGGGTCAACCTGACCGTTGAATAGACGTTGTATCGGCCCGGTCAACTGGATGAAATTATCCAATTGTGATTCTTGTAATTCGATTGATTCTCCGTCTTCGTTCAGGCCGATATAGGTGAGCAATCCGTCATTTTGTAGCCAGTCCTCAATGGTTAATTTAAGACCGTCCTGGTTCTTAATTGTGTCGCCAACGGAAAATTTAACCCGGGTTAATTGAGCTGATTGCTTGGAGTAAGTGCGAGTATCGCCGGTCGCCAAAAAAACCAGAGTTACGGTACGGTGATCGCTACCTAGAACGGTACCCAATCCTAGTTGAGATTCTGCGTCGTTAATCCAGCGTTGACCGGGAACGAAATCCACCACAATAATTTACCCTTGCCGTTAAAATAGGGCGCTAGTTTAGTGAAACAATCGAGAATTACTAGTTTAACGTGAATACTTTTGCTGCGTTAATTATCAAATTAAAAGGCCGATAAGGCCGTCAGTTATTGGCAGCGATGGATATCTTGGATAAAGGTAGCTTAGCTTTGTTTAAAATTGATTGGCAATTTGGCAACTGTTCCTATAATGGCTGCATTGGATTAATGGTAATCGTTAGGAACGGGTCAAGCCCCGGGAGAATCAATTGTTAGAAAGTCAGGAACCTCTGGTATTGCTTGAAAAGGTATTTGGGTTTCAAAAATTTAGGGGCCAACAGGCTGCTGTTATCGATGCAATAGTAGCCGGTAAGGACGCATTAGTCTTGATGCCTACCGGCGGCGGTAAATCGCTATGTTACCAAATTCCAGCGCTGGTACGACGAGGCGTCGGAATTGTTATTTCGCCATTAATCGCACTCATGCAGGATCAAGTCAATGCGTTGCAACAGAATGGTATACGCGCGGCATTTTTAAACTCAAGTTTGATGCCAGACGAAATACGTGAGATCGAGACGGATCTGGCCAATAATGCATTGGATTTGGTTTATATCGCGCCGGAACGTTTGATGACAGAACGGAGTCTGCATTTGTTGAATGGCTGCGAAATCGCATTATTCGCCATCGACGAAGCCCATTGTGTTTCTCAATGGGGGCACGATTTTCGCCAGGATTACATGCAATTGTCAGTGTTGCACCAGCGCTTCCCGGAAATTCCCCGCGTTGCATTGACCGCGACCGCCGATGATGCAACCCGCGGGGAAATCATAAGCCGTCTGGGCCTCGAGAACGCGGAAAAATTTGTCAGTGGTTTTGATCGACCCAATATTTATTATCAGATTACCCCCAAAAAAAAGGCCAAAGACCAATTATTATCCTTTATACGCAGCAAGCACGCCGATGAGGCGGGAATCGTTTATTGCCTGTCGCGAAAAAAGGTGGATACTTTAGCGGATTGGTTGCAGGTCCGGGGGATTTCCGCTTTGCCGTATCATGCCGGCCTGGATGGCGAAACCCGCCGCCGGCATCAGCACCGGTTTCTGATGGAAGACGCGGTTGTCATCGTCGCGACTATCGCGTTTGGGATGGGTATAGATAAATCCAACGTTCGATTTGTTGCGCATATGGATTTGCCAAAAAGCCTTGAAGCTTATTATCAGGAAACCGGGCGGGCCGGGCGCGACGGTCTCCCTGCGGATGCCTGGATGGTTTACGGTATCCAGGACGTCATAACGCTTAGGCAAATGGTCGATGGCTCGGAAGCCGACGAAAGCAGGAAACGTATAGAAAGGCACAAATTGGAAGCCATGCTCGGGCTTTGTGAAATTATCGATTGTCGCCGCAAAGCGCTGTTACGTTATTTTGGTGATCAGCTACCTGATTCATGCGGTGCCTGCGACAATTGTGTAGAACCTGCAGAAACCTGGGATGGTACCGAAGCGGCACAAATGGCCCTGTCTTGTGTTTACCGTACCGGTCAGCGCTTTGGCGTGAATTATTTGATCGATGTTTTGGTCGGAAAGGACGATACAAGGATTCGACAATATCGACACGACAAACAGTCGACTTTTGGGATCGGACATGATTTATCGACGACGCAATGGCGATCACTGTTTCGACAGTTGATAGTGCAGGGATATATGGATATCGATTTTGAGCGCTTTGGTGCATTACGCTTAACCCAGGCGAGTCGCCCAGTTTTGCGTGGAGAGATACGTCTACGACTCAGAAAAGATCCGCGCAGAGCAGAGAAAAAACGGGTTCGGGAACACAGTAGTTTTAGTGAACCCTTGGACCGCAAACTGTGGGAGGTTTTGCGCGCGCACCGGCGCAAGCTGGCGGACCAGCAAGGCGTACCGCCTTACGTTATTTTTCATGATACAACGTTGGTGGAAATGGTTGACTATAAACCGCAAACCAGGGATGACATGCACACATTATCAGGTGTAGGTGAACGAAAGCTCGAAAAATATGCTGATGCATTTATCGGAGTGATAAAAGACTTTATGTTGGAGAATATGGAGATTTGAACCTTATGAACCGGTGTCTATCTACAGTGAAAAATTCCAGAATGAACCGGGTCTTTAGACCGATCACCACGTTACGCCGTGCGTGGCCACTTCCGGGTATAAATGCGTCGATATAGGTACGCCCTGCGCACCGGCAATCGCCGCTGCCCGCATCCAACCAGTGACTCCGCCGATACGCATAAAGTCTGGCACAACTTTATGCCTCGGTAACCAATCGATAGGACGATTCTGTCTGTTAGTATAACGTTGCGCCTTCTGTGGGCAAATCCTAAAAGTCTATATCAAGATGGCCGGTGGCAATCAATCACATAAATGACGTTATGAATATTCGACATTTGGCGGCCGGACGGAGTCCGTGTAATTTATCGCCTATTAGTACAGATTGCGGAGCGTATACGTTATGAAGTGGGTTTTGGCAGGTTTATTTTGGCTTTGGATATCTTTGGTCGCTGGTTTGAGCGTTGCATCCGATACTTTTGAAATCGTCGCGGAATTTACTGAAGCGCCGGGTAATATTGCAGTCGCTCGGGATGGTCGAATATTCATGAGTTTGCATCAGTTCTATGAACCGCGTTATTCGGTCGTGGAGGTGCTACCCGATCATTCCATTGTCCCGTTTCCCAATTCAGATTTGAACCAACGAAATGATACAGGAAAATTACGTCTAGATTCGGTGTTGGGTATCCAAGCCGATAACGATGGTATTGTTTGGATGTTGGATAATGGTTTGCGTAGCGAAGTGGCACCCAAATTGGTCGCTTGGGACACCCGAAAAAATAGGCTCCATCGGGTCATTTATTTCACGCCGCCTAGTGCTCCGGCAAATGCGTTTGTCAATGATTTGGCCGTCGACAAAACGCGCAACCGGATTTTTATTAGTGATCCAGCCGGGGGAGATAATGCCGCGTTGATAGTTGTCGATTTGGAAACCGGTCTGACCCAACGGGTTCTCGAAGGCGAACGTTCAGTCATTCCGGAGAATTTAGACTTGCTTATCGATGGCCGGCCGTTGCGGATGAGCGGTCCAGACGGCAAAATAATCCAGCCGCATATTGGGGTCAATCCGATCGCCGAAGATTCAACTAACGAATGGGTCTATTTTGGCGCTATGCACGGGCAAAGCTTATTCCGAATACCCGCCGTGGATCTTGCTGACATGACCCACGACGCTCAAAGTTTAGCGAACAAGGTTGAAAAATATAGCGAGAAACCCATCTCTGACGGTATTGCGATGGATCATGAAAACAATATTTATTTGGGGCAATTGGAATCCAACGCGATTGGCGTGGTGACGCCGAATAAAAAATACATACAGCTCGCGCAATCGCCGAAATTGTCATGGGTGGATTCGCTCGCGGTCGGTCCTGACGGTTGGGTGTATGCGGTGGTTAACCAATTACATTTGTCTGCGCCGTTGAACGCGGGCGAAAAACGATCAAAGCCGCCGTACTATTTGGTACGAATGCGCCCCCTGAATCTGAATGAGTTATAGCGCGATTACTGTTTGTTCCGGGGTAGAGTCGAATAGTCGGCAAACTTGATTAATTTGTTCCCGCAGCCAAAGATGCCCGGGTTCTTTCTCTCGCAGCGGGTGCCAAATCATAACCAGGTTGAAAGTCGGAAGTTCGAACGGAATCGGTAAGATTTTAAGCGGCGCCAGATGGGTAAATCTTTGTCCGATCCTTAATGGCAGGGACAATACCATGTCTGTCTGCGCGACAATGAGCGGCGCTGAAAGAAAATGTGGAACGATTAATCCAATGCGCCGTTCGAGCTGACGTTTAGCCAGCCAGTCGTCAATCAATCCGGTATTCGTACCGGTCCTGGAAATGAGCATATGATTGGCCGCCAGGTATTTTTCCAGCGTAAATTCATTCTCGTTTGCTAGAGGATGATCCATTCGTACCACGCACGCTATTCGATCATCGAATAATTTTAACCGGTGGAAAGTAGCGGGTGCCGACAACATCACTTCGAACCCCAGTACCATATCTACGGAATTGTTCTCCAAACGCTCGATTGGAAATTCTGATTCGGTGCGTTGTACATGAATATCCACCCCGGGTGCCGATTGTACTAAGCGTTCGATCAATGGTGGTAACACCAAAAATTCCAGGTAATCCGTCGCTGCCAGAACAAATCTTTGCTGACTTACCGAAGGGTCGAAGCTTGTAGGAGGGTCGGTAAGACGCTCAATTTCTCGCAATATCTTAGAGACCGGTCCAACCAATGAACGTGCCCGTTCTGTAGGCTCCATACCGCGTGTCGTTTTTACCAAGACCGGATCGTCTAATTGTTCGCGTAGACGCTGCAAAACGTGGCTCATCGCGGACTGGGTGATAGACATTTTTTCCGCCGCTCGGGATACGCTGCGCTCGCGCATTAGCAGCTCGAATGCAACCAGAAGGTTCAAGTCAACGTTTCTAAGTTTTGTCATCGGATGAAAATTGTCTGCTTCGATGAATCCCTAATACGAATATTTGGGATGCTGATCGAAACACAGGTTCTGGTTATCATAACTTTGTGTAACTGCCGGGGTCATCGATCTAATAAATATTCGAATGAATTATTAACATTTCACAAATACTTAAATTCACGGATAAAATCGAGCATTACCACTTTATACAGTAAAAATATTTTCCTTGGGAGTATTCTTATGGTTTCCAGCAGTACTAAGTTATCCGGGCAACCGTATACTGGTGAAAAAGCGAGACTATGCCGCGCTTACGATTATTTGATCTTGGTTTTGGCTCTTTTTCTTTTCATCGGGTCTTTTCATTTACATGTTGCATTGACGGTTGGAGATTGGGATTTCTGGCAGGATTGGAAGGATCGACAGTGGTGGCCGCTCGTGACGCCGCTAATGATGATTACGTTTCCCGCCGCGGTTCAAGCGGTATTATGGGAACGATTCAGACTTCCGATAGGCGCGACGCTTTGTGTCGCAGCGCTATTGATTGGAACGTGGGTGGCCCGCATTTTTGCTTATCATTATTGGAATTTCTTTCCTGTCAATATGGTATTGCCTGCAACGATGTTGCCGAGTGCGTTAGTGCTCGATGTGGTGTTGATGTTGAGCAATAGCCTAACGATTACCGCGATTTTTGGCGGATCTGCGTTCGCATTATTGTTTTACCCCGGTAATTGGCCGATTTTCGCGATGTTCCACGAACCATTGGAATATAACGGTGCGCAACTGACCGTTGCGGATTTGTTTGGCTTCCAATATTTGCGTACCGGCATGCCAGAATATTTGCGAATTATAGAGCGTGGGACGCTTCGGACCTATGGTCAAATGGCTGCACCGCTGAGTGCCTTTAGTTCAGCGTTGTTGTGTACGCTTATGTACGCGCTGTGGTGGTATATCGGTAAATTATTTGCCACAACCCGCTTTGTGAAACGGGTTTGAGGGAGGATGGGTTAATGGCTAATAGAATCAAGCAAATTTTTGCCCTTTTGTTGGGGTTGATAGTTTTCGTTACGCTTTACCCGTCGGTTGCTTTCGCTCATGGTGAGAAAGCTCTGGAACCATTTATTCGCATGCGCACCATCCAGTGGTACGATGTTAATTGGTCGAAAAAAGACATGGGCGTGAATGATGAGGTTGAAATCACCGGTAAATTCCATGTTGCCGAGGATTGGCCAATCAATGTTCCCAAACCAGAGGCCACATATTTAAATGTCGCAGCCCCAGGACCGGTATTCGTGCGAACAGAACGGTACATAAATGATCAGCCCACAATGAATTCTATCGAACTGAAAGAGGGTGGGGACTATACGTTTAAAACGGTTCTAAAGGCGCGTGAACCGGGCAGATACCATATTCATCCATTTTTTAATTTACGAGATGCGGGCGTGGTGGTCGGACCTGGATCCTGGGTAGAGGTTTCCGGAGATGCGGGTGATTTTAGTAATGATATACAGCTACTTAGCGGTGATTTCATTGATATGGAAAGCTACGGTTTGAGCAATGCTATTTTTTGGCATGCGCTATGGATTTTGGCAGGTACGGCTTGGTTGCTTTGGTGGGCGCGGCGTCCTTTGTTTATACAGCGCTATAAGATGTTAGAAAATGGCCAGGAAGCGGAATTGGTCACGCAGACCGATCGAACCCTGGGGAAAGTTATTTTGGTTGCTGTAGTGGTCGTGGTGATTGGAGCAAATGCCTATTATCAGGGGAAACATCCTAACGCGATACCGTTACAGGCAGCTCGCGATCAGATTAGACCTTTGCCCACCGTCGTTAACGATGGCGATGTTGACGTTCGAGTCAATAAAGTCGTGTATCAAATTCCAGAGCGGCGTATGGTTCTCAACGTCGATGTTGAGAATCTGACAGATACACCACTGGAGATTGGAGAGTTATCGATTGCTAATGTAAGGTTCATCAATCCGAATGTTGCGGCCGCTGACCAGCTATCGACCGATGAATTGGCCGTAAAAACTGGCTTGTTGATTGACGATAATAGCCCCATAGCTCCTGGAGAACGAAAAACACTGAGTATCGAAGCCAGCGATGCGGCGTGGGAAACAGAAAAATTGGACGGATTAATCCGCGATGCGGATAGTAGAATGGGCGGCTTACTGTTTCTGTACGATGCAGAGGGTCGGCGCCAGATTGTTAGCCTATCTGCACCAGTGATTCCGAAGTTTGGTGATGCGAATAGCTGAGTAGTCGAGCAAATATATTGACGTCACAGCGGATCCAGCATAATCGGGTTGACTAGCATTCTAGGTGAGTATTCATCTAAATTTGTTTCAAAGGAGTATTAAAGATGGTCGCAACAAACATTGAACACAACACAGAAAAAACTGAAAAAACGCAGTTCCTGCCTTGGTACCTCCGAGATTTGTACAAATACCTGAGTGCTTTTGTCCTGTTGACCTGTATGTATATCGGTTTCAGGCTATACCAAGGCGCTTATGGAGTATCTGCCGGGATGGATTCCACGCTACCAGAATTTGAAATTTACTGGATGCGCCTGCTTTATATTGAATTGGTCGTCATTGCAGCGGTGGCAATAGGCTTTTGGGGTTATCTATGGCACACACGTGATAGGCACTTGGACCAAATTACGCCCAAAGAAGAAATTCGCCGTTATTTCACGCTGACCATGTGGATCAGCATTTATACCTTCGCGGTTTATTGGGCGGGCAGTTATTTCGCGGAGCAGGACAATTCATGGCATCAAGTGGTCGTACGAGACACCCCATTTACCGCCAATCACATTATTGAGTTTTATTTCAATTTTCCGCTGTACGTGATTTTGGGCGGTTGCGCTTGGTTGTATGCACGAACTCGGTTGCCGATGTACGCAGAGGGTATTTCTTTGCCATTAACGCTCGCTGTTGTTGGACCGTTCATGATTCTGGTCAGCGTAGGTTTTAACGAATGGGGGCATACGTTTTGGTTCCGTGAAGAATTCTTTGCAGCACCGATTCATTGGGGGTTCGTAATCGGAGTTTGGTTTGCGCTGGGCGTCGGCGGAATTTTGCTGCAAGGGGTGACCCGTATTGCGGAATTATTGGAATTGGTGGAAGACGCGCCGTAGCTCAAATTGTGTGAGACGACCCAACCATCTCGCTTTCAAACGGGAGCCACAGCGTATCAGTTTGTCGAACTAGACTGGTCAAAGCATTTTTTCGTGGGGCTTTGGCTCCAGAGTGGCCAGAATAGCGAGCATATACAGTAGTAAAGTCCTGTCTTCTAAATAACGCTGTCGCTCAGATCTCGGCAGCGTTTGACTTAAGGCGTGGAGCAAACAGAGGCTCAACGGATATGTCAAGTTCTTGGTAATTAGTCAGGGACAGATTAGCTTTAAAAATACATTGAAATTGGATCGATCCCCAAGCTTAGCCTTTCACGCACTGGGGGACCTCATATTGGATATTGAGGCATTCTGAGACCAGCTCGCCTGTTAGTTTATTATTTCTTCGTTTGCACCTGTTTTTCGAGCATCGGCTTGAATACTTTTGTCAATTCGATAGCTGGACCTTTTGTCCCAAGAAGCGAATTGTAGTGGGCTGTGTTCTGTCAGCATGTGATTGAGCAGCGCGACGATATGTGTGCCGCGGTCTATGCTGCGCTAACATCTTTGTATCTTGAGATAAGATGCAATGGTAAACAGAGTCAGATCAAGGCACCAAGCAATTGACTCAGTATGGTTTTGAACGGAATTTGTATGACCAATACACAGATGAAGGGGATCAAAATTGGAACCAAGATTGACATTACCGCAGTTTTTCCCAACGGAACTCCGCGCATGGCTTTGGCGTTATCGTACAACACGCCGGCATCTGCAATACAACCCAGTTCCGGTGCATCCAACATCGAATCATCATCCAATTTTTCTTCCAGAACCCAGCGACGGCGCACCAAATCTCCATGCCGACTGACGATAGCGCCATAATCGAGAATCCCTTGTTTTCTGGCTTTTGCCAAGACGGGAGCAAATGCCAAAAACGGAGCCAGAAAGATTAACAATAGAATCAGAGCCGCAAAAATCATTGGTGCTTTTAACGAAAGCACATTGACCGAATGATAAGCGACTTCATGCCCCCAACTGGAAGCGATGACCGATGCGATTGCCAAGGCCACCAGACTGAAAGCGACCGGGATTTCATCCAGGAATCCCAGGCCACCGGCACGATCCGGGTGTGTGGGAACGATAGATAACTGGAGTTTGGATATGCGTTTGAACATTAGCCCGACCAAAACTATACGCCACAGCCAGCCGAAAAAAAACATCAAGAACAACGGGCGGCCGACAAAGATATACCACCAACCGCCGAATCCCAGTTCAGTGTCCGCAGGCCGGTCATGATGATCAACGGCCCAGATCAGTTCATGGCTGGGGTCGGCAACTGCACCGGCAAATGTCCAACTCGCCGCGATAATAGCAATCGCGACCCAGGGCAGAGAAGAATTTCTAAGGCGTATTATATCTGCCAGTACTGCTCGGAAGGCCGGAATTTGATCTTGAGGAATGACCCCGCTGCGAACAAATTGTGGTAGATAACGTGCCATGATCATATGGGTCATGGGCTCGGCCAAAATAAACAGCGGAATTGCCACCAGGAAACGGATATGCACCCCGAAATGAGTCAACAATGGCTCCGCAACGGCGCCGGGCATAATCCGGTTTGCGACAAATGCCCAAGCGGTGATGGGTAGCCACGCCAGCATAGACCAGAATAATGCCCGGCGTAATATGCCGAATCCGTTTTCAGGGATCAGTCCAACGCGTCTTTGCAAAGCGAAGACGGTATCGTCTCGCACCAATGAAATCGTCAAATCCGAATCGTGTGCGTTATCGGTATTATTATCATTCATTCCACTATCCATCCGTAAAAACTGGGCGTCCGGAGCCTAAGGAACTAGATTTGCTGAATAGCACCGTATTGATGCAATTTACAGGATCAATAGATTTTCATCAATAGGATAGGCGATTGCTGAACCGATATAAAATTTCCACGAGCAATGCGATAGATTATGGCTGCGATGGTATAAATCCAGACCGATTCCTACGTCGTCGGACGGTGACTCGAATGGATTCGACGGTTAATCTTGTATGCGCAAATATTGACTTCAACGACGCTTGTAGTTAATGAAGGGCTATGTCACGTTATCATTAGGTAGGACCAATTGATTGTCCGGTGGACCTAAATTTTTCTGCTGTTAATTCGTGTTATTTCGTAGCTGAGCCGGGGCGTCGTGAGTGTAGCTATTATGAGCCGTAGTTCTATTGATCATGCCTTCGGCGCCACTCCCCCAATTCATCACGCAGCCAATTGCATCTTTCATCGGACAGTCTAATTTCCGGACGATGGAAGGGCCAACGATGAGCAATGTACCCACGGTCGCGGTAGGCGCCAGCGGCACAAAAACGGTAAAATCCCCATTAACATGTTCCTCAACTATAAAACCAATGGTTTTCTTATTTTCTGATTCGATAATTAACGCGGGTTTTAGGTGGGCCGACGTATTCGTATTGGATAAACTTTGCGATAGGTTGCGGATAATATTGTAGGGAGGGAAAGCGTTTAGAAATCGGTTTTCGATCCAATGGCCAATGGCTTTGCCAATTGCGGTTGCCATAACCAATCCGATAAACAGGCAGATTGCGATCAGAAGAACCGCTGCAGTCAAGCGATGTAGCCACTTGTCGGAAAACAATTCCACTGGCAAAATATCGACAATCGGAGTTGTTAGAACCAGCATGCCTTCAAACATCTGGCCCAGCAAAAGATAGGTCAACAATATTGGCAGCGCGATCAGAAATCCCCCGACAAATTTAGAGCCAAAAAAATTGAATATTTTTTTCATACGTGTCTCTCTAGATTTCAATAAGGAAGGTTTGATTAAGTCAAGTCTTCCTACGGTACAGGGAAGTGCCGCCAAAATCGATTACTATTAGGTGATTGATTTTTCGAGATTCTAACAAATCTAGATTTGCTAGATGCGTGCTCTGAAAAGTCATGGGCGAACTTGTTCAGAGTTTCCTTAAGCCCGTTGACTAATACCTAAACCTGCGAGTCTTAGTAACTAATCATTCGATTGTACATTGAAATTCGTCTATATCCGTAGTCGGAAGCTACTGTGGATAATTATTGTTTTGCAGCAAAGTTAAATTGATGGTTTAGGAATGTGGTACCTTATCCACCGCAATAGTTGCCTTGCAAATGGAGCCAATACCAATGCCCGATATTTGGAATGCGTTGATCCCGATACTTTTGGCGGATGTTCTTAACCCTGTCTTGTTTGGATTTCTAGTTTACGCCGCTGGCAGCGACCGGCCTGTGTTATATAGCAGCGCCGCACTGATAGGGCATACGGTGGCTTACTTTGCTGCAGGAATCGTGTTGTCATACGGCTTGGAAAGTATTTCCGAGCGTCTTGCCAATCCCAAACAAATTGATTTCTTCATCGAGTTACTTATTGGCCTCGCATTACTTGTAATTGCCGTCAAAAGTCGATCGGCGGAGAAAAAGGCGCCTGAGCAAAATTTGGCCAAGCTTACACTTGGGTTGGCGTTTGGCTTTGGTATCGTGATCAATTTTGTCGGTATACCCTTTGCTGTGCCTTACTTTGCGGCGATCAGCCAGATACTCAAAGCGGACCTGTCTATCTTTCAATCACTTTACATTTTGATGGGGTACAATCTACTGTATGCATTGCCCTTTTGTATGGTGCCGATATTGGTCGCGGGCCTGGGAGCTCGCAGTCGACCGCTATTAGAAAAATTTAACGGTTTATTGGACCGTCTGAGTAGCGCTATTATGCCCATCATACTCGCCCTAGTGGGGGTGGCGCTGGTCGCCGACGCGCTTGTTTATTTTGTAACCCGCCAACCGTTATTTTAATCTGATTCCGAAATTACCGATGAGTCCTACGGGTTAGTTTCTAATTCTTCGTTTTACCGTGGCTCGAGGTGATTCTCTAAATATTCGTTTGTATTGCTGGCTAAAATGCCCCGGGTGTTGCATCCCGTATTTTTCTGCTTTTCGGCATATCGGAATTGCGGCGGCTTGTGCGCAAAAAATGTCTTGTTGAATAGCGTGTAATTTACGGCTCAAAATAAACTGAGACGGCGTGACACCGCATAATTCCTGGAAGGTCAGTTGCAGGGTGCGGGGTGTTGTGCCTATCTGATCACAAATATATTGGATCGAATGCGTATGCTCTAAATTGGTTTCTATAAATGCCAAAGCTCTGGAGAATGTTTTGTGACGACGACTTTGGCTAAATGGCTTATATCGACCATCGTTTTCTATGTCCAACAGAGCCATGCGTAATGTATAGATAATTTTGTTTCTTAATGCGAATTGAGCATCTTTGCTGCTTTGTAAATTGCGCAGTCGTTCAGGGTTTTGAAAATTGTGCAGCAATTTTTGACGCAATAACCGAATGGGCCTGGAACACCTAGCAAAAAGCGCTTGCTGCGGCTGCAATGTTTGTCGCCACATGGATTCGGAGAATAAACGCTCGTCTACTATCGTCTTATCGTCAATCAGGAATTCAACACTATCCCAGTCGGGTGGAAGCGATGCCTCATGTTCTCGGTTAGGGTGCAATATTGCCAGTGAGTTGCCTGGCACGTCGACACCACACCATTTACAGCCGCTGATCTTTGGTGACGTCAACACAAACATAACCTGTCTCGAGGGTATCGATAAGGATTGAAACAAGCGCAGGTTGCTTGAAAAATGAGTAACCGTGATGCCATTCAACTGTAATACCTGATTCTCTAAGTACAGGCTCCCCGACTGCAACTGGATACTTTTTACATCCATGAACTGAGCGGCAGTTTCCATGTATTGATCCATATCATGAAATTTAGAAGTTTCGATGATGTCGGGCATGCCTCCAGCTCCTACCGTTTGAGATTCGAAATATTCTTTCGTAATTCGGATACTTTGCTGACTATAACTAATGATACTATTTCGAAAATCAATTAGGAATTCGGCGCGGTTTGATTCCGATTAAGCGGGGATGGCCGGTAATTACTTGGTCGTCCATTATGATTCTACGGATTTCATTACGGTTAGCCGAATTGGTATTGGTCATCCATAGGTGGTAGGGCCGACCGCTAATATTATTAGTTGGTAGAAACATTTAGGGAGTCTAAGTGTGAAACGTACTTTTAAAAGTACCCCTTCAGAGGGACGGTACGGCAACGAACTTGCGGTATTTATAATCGTATTCCTAATGTTGTTTGTAACCCCTATCTCCAACTGTATAGCCTTTGAATCATCAGATCAAAATGGTCCAGAGCTGGAACACCAGTGGCACAAAAACCATGCGGCGATATTTGTCGGAGGCATGGCGCCAGTCAGCAAATCGAATGAAACCTCCCTCGCGTTGGGTGTTGCTTACGAGCGTCGTATCACTGAAATGTTTGGGCTTGAAGCCCTAGCCGATTTCACGATTGGTTCTCATGAACGTACCGCACTGTTTGCCGCGGGCGTGACTTTTCGACCTTTTAGTGGGGCGGGATTAAAGTTGATGACTGGGCCAGGGTTTGAGATCGAAGACCGGGATAACCATGCAGCAGAAGTCAATTTTGTTTATGGCGTCGGTGCGGCCTGGGAATTTCACACGGGGCCGGTTACGTTGGCGCCCGCAGTGTACGCTGACTTTCTCGGTGAATCCAAAACAAATATTACCTTTGGTGTTGGAATAGGAACTGGGTTCTAAATAGAGATTTGTAAATATACGCTCAACACTTCGGTTGGATTAGTCTTAAATCTGATTCCCGCTGAAAACAATAATCAAGCACCGTGTGGTGCGAAAAACTACAAGGAGGATTCATAATGAAATCAATCTTTTCGCTTGTTGGCGCGATTCTGGTTTCGGTCCCGATTCTCGTCTTTGGATTCTTTGACGATACGCCCGAGGGGAATGAAGCGGCGCCCGCGCCCAAGGGTACAAAACCGGTGATACCGCTGAATCTCAAAGATCCCACCTACGACATGTGGAAAAAGCGGCGTGAGGATCTGTCGAAGGGACGCGAGCCCGGCCCCATCAACATCCAGCGGTATCCCGGGGGCATGGCGTGGCAGGGTATCCCAACGTTTTTTCGTTTGCCAGTCGCGTTGTTGCCGCAGGATTTGAGCGCGGGCAATGTAGACGTGGCTATAATTTCGGCACACAACGACATGGGAGTGGGCACTCGGGGTGCTTCACGAGCGCCGAATGATCTCCGCGCCAATGGTGATGTGTATGGCACCTGGGGTGCGTACTCGATGCCGCATATGGGAACCATGATCAATCCGTTCGAAGAACTTACGGTGGTGGACTACGGAGATGCGCCGACCGACCCATTGAGCACGGAGCGCACGGTGCATGAGGTCCGCAAGATCGTTGCTGAAGTCGCCGGTACGAAGCGCTCCGACGGCCGACACGTGATTCCGTTCATTGTCGGTGGTGATCATTCGCTATCGTATCCGAATCTTGCGGCAATGGCCGATGTCTACGGTAAGGGAAATGTTGGCGTCGTCCACTTTGATGCACACTATGATGGGACGCTTTATATGGGGCATCTGATCAACCACGGTGGTTGGGTCAAGCGGTTGATTAAGGAAGGCCATGTTCCGGGCAAGAACTACATTCAGGTCGCCCTGCGTGGCTACTACCCCGATCTTGAAACCTTCGAGTGGATGCGCAAGGAGGAATTCCGTTATCACCCGATGGCAGAGGTCGAGAAGCGCGGTTGGGACGCGGTGATGGAAGACGTTATAGAAGAAGCAAAGGACGGGCCGAAATACATGTACGTATCCTTCGACATTGACACGATTGATCCGGGCTTCGCCCCCGGCACCGGTACGCCTGAACCGGGCGGTCTGAATCCCCGCGAAGTCTTTCCGCTGGTTCGCCGACTGCGTGCGGAGACAAACATGGTGGGTTTCGATCTCGTCGAATACGCGCCGGACCGGGACCCGGGCTACGTTACGGGTCTTATTGCAAATCGTTTACTTCGAGAGTGCCTAACCGGTGTGGCCATGCGCAAGAAAGGCATTGCCGACGAACACTACTTACACCCTATAACGACAGACGACGGGCGAGACTAGGTGAAGGCTTGGTCACCAGGAATGCATAAACCCTAGCGGTATATGAATACTTCGAAATCATCAGTATAGAATTGATTCTATAGGGATAAATTGAACTGTATAGATAAACAAAAAATGATACGTCTTTTGAACCCACTTGCATCTCATCCAGGAGGATAATTGAAATCAACCTGTTGGATGGGATCCAACAAACAAATTTCCGTGTTTTGACCTGGAGCACAGTTTTAAAAGAGCCGCTACTGCATTTTTTGGTATTGGCTGGACTCATTTTCGCTGCCGATGCAATTTGGTCGTCTGCACAGAAAGAGACGATCATAGTGGAGAAGCAGACCGTTGATTATTTGATTAGACAACGCGAAGATTTGCTGCTTCGCGAACTTAGCGAGGAAGAAAAAAATCACGCGGTTGAATCTTTTATCGAAGATGAGATTTTGTATAACGAAGCCTACGAACGTGGGCTCGACCAGCATGATTCGCGCATGCGTCGGAATCTGATCCGCAAAATGAAGGGTCTTCTGAGAGGTGAGGTCAGAGAGCCGACCGAAGAAGATCTGGTCCAGTACTTCGAGCAAAATCGTGATAGATATACACGTTCCGCAAGCTTGTCTTTGAATCAGGTTTTTTTTCCGTCTACGTCGCATGTCCCGGACAACCTGCTCAAGCAACTACAAGAGGGATTAGATCCTAATAGTGTGGGTGAGATGTCGGTAAAATTTGGGCGATCACTGTCTGAATACACTAACAAAGAGCTATCGACTCTGCTCGGTCCGGAAACTGCAAAGATGATAGTCGCGATAAAAGATAACCAATGGCATGGTCCGATAGAGTCCATCTACGGAGTCCATTTTGTCCGTATTACGCAACGGTTACCTCAATCGCGAGCCGGGTTTGATCAGGTCAAGTCCTATATTGCCGGTGATTGGACGGTTGCGCAATCGCGCAGAGTTGTCGACGAGGAAATCCGTCGGTTGCGAGCAGATTATCAAATCATTGTTGAAGGCGGCGGCTTGAAACATTGAAATCGCTGTTGTTAACGCTGTTACTGTGGATGACCTTCGATCCGGTAATTGCGCATGATATCGGCGTGTCCCAAGCGAGCCTAGTCGAACAGGACAATAATATTTACCAGCTGACCGTGCAGGCGGGTAGGTCCATGAATGCTCTTTTTAGTTCACCCGTTTTACCGAAACAATGTCAACCTGTTGGAATTCCCAGGGGGATTCGCCATCCAGGGCAGCTGAAGTTCGAATTTTCCTGCGAACAAAAATTGACTGCGAAAGACATCATAGACCTGCCGTGGCGGCGGGATGGGGTTATGTTGAGCGTGACCTGGTCGGATGGCACTGCGGTAAAGCGATTGTTTAGCTACGAATCTGGAAACATCCGCATTCCATTGGCGGAATTGCAGGCGAGCTCCGGATCATGGCTAGATGTTGCCAAGCGTTATACCAAGCTTGGGATCGAGCACATTTTATTGGGGATCGATCATCTATTGTTCGTGTTGGCCTTATTGCTGATCGTCCGCGGCAGGTGGATGCTGGTCAAAACGATTACCGCATTTACCATTGCGCATAGCATTACGCTTAGCCTTGCTACGCTCGGATTTGTGTATGTCCCCTCCCGGCCGGTAGAAGCTGTAATCGCCCTGTCCATCGTGTTTTTGTGCATCGAGATCATACACGCTCAACGAGGGAAAATAGGGATTACTTTCCATTATCCGTGGATTGTTGCCTTTACGTTTGGGTTACTCCACGGTCTAGGTTTTGCCAGTGCATTGTCTGAGATCGGGCTGGCACACGCCGAGATACCACTCGCGTTGCTGTTCTTTAATGTAGGTGTGGAAATTGGCCAGCTTCTCTTTGTCGGTGCGGTTTTGACTATTGTCTGGGTAGTGGGTCGATTATGGGTTAAGCCCATACGATATGTGCACTTGACCTCTGCCTATATCATCGGGACGATAGCCACCTATTGGTTGATTCAACGTGTGGCCATTATTTTTACGTGAGTGCCAAGATTCAATCGAATTGATTTTAGTCAAAACATCATTCATTGCCGCAACAGTTTTGCCTGTTAATTCATTATTTCTTATATTGCGCCTGTTTTTCGAGTGCCGCTTTGAACGCCTTCGCCAACTCGATAGCGGGCCCTTTGCCCCAAAAGTGCGTGAAGTAGTAGGTGGGTTGTTCCGCCAGCATGTGATTGTGGAGCGCAACGATATGCACGCCATTGTCACGCAGCGCCTTCAAAACCGAAGGTACCTCGTCAGCGGTCATGATGATGTCACCGTCCATCACGGCTAATTCATCGCTGCCGCTAAAGGCGGCCCAACTGCTCAGACCCATTGCACCGCCAATCTTGGTGCTTTGCATTGACCCGGTCCGGTCTGTGCTGATTTTAACAATACCCTCGGATTTTATTGTGGCGTGAAGTCCGGTTGTACTTTCGATCCGATTTGCATCAATGTTGGCCTTTAGTTCGGGGATAGGGCCCGCGAACCGCGTGGCAGGCTGTGGATTGGCGGCACGGACCTGCCTGATGGCATCCCACACGGCCTTCACACCGGACGCAAGCTCTGCCGCCGGACCTCGACCGGAAATATGCATGAAATAGACTTTGGGCTCGTCGTAGAAGAAATGATTGTGCAGTGCGGTGACGTTTAGTCCGTGCCGGAAAACGGCGTCAATAGCGGTATCGACCTCGTCTTGGAAGACAACCGTATCACCCATGAGCAGAGCGTTCTCGCCCGTGCTATTAGGCTGGAACGCTGCCCAAGAGCCCAGACCCGCTGCTGGCGGAAACGACAAGCCATCAATGTTGACCACCACGTCATCGCGGCGCCAGTTGATGCGTACTACATCACCTATGGCTGTCGTCTTCGTATTGGCGGCTTTCGCGATTACGCGGGCATCGAGTGTAGCGGTTCCTAACCCACTACAGCCAGCGAGGAACAATACTATTAGCAAAGTTATGAATGCCAGGATAGTTTTAGATTTTTGCATAACGGTGTCCTATCGATTCGAGGGGGCAGTAGAAACCCTGAGTCTTAGCGATTAAAAATTTACTGACGTCTACGTGGGTTGTCAATTTCACTGATGGGTAATGATAAAACAACCGTATTGTCCCAAAAAACCAATTTCATCCAGGCTTCAGTTTTTCAGGAATAATTGAGCAACAGCAAATTTCAAATGGCGTTGTTTTCGTGGGTGACCGATATTGTGTTGTGTTCAGTAGTTTTGCGAGCCTATCGAGCGCAGTCTAGAAGATTCGTTTGGATATTCCGGCGGCGCTCACTGGACTAAGATTTCGTGAGCCGAGTCACTGTTGACCGGGTCTGAATATGTTAACGTATCATCGGTTGTAAAAGCTATGAACAAATTGTTAACCCGACCGGCTAACAATATTTTACCAGCGAAACTTTTGCATCATGTTAACTGTTCAAAATCTTTGAGGTTGTGGATCCATGTGGAAAGTTCAACAGGTTCTTTGCCCGTTACCGCATTGTCGTGATGGTTGGGTCGTTCGATTACAAGGATTGATCCTAATAGCGGCGCCGGGCTCTGTTCGCCCCCCGATCATTTTCCTACTCTTAATTATCTTGTCTGCGTGTGACCCAGAGCATCAAGTTGCAGAACCGGTTCATAAAATTACCGCCAGCGAAGAAGATATAGCATTCGTCAAAAGTCAGGGTTGGCTAGACGAACTGATGGGGCAGTATATTGGAGGGGGGATTCCTTGTGCGAGGAACAATATAGACCTCGAAAAATGTGTTCGGGTTGATGCAGCGTTGCTTCCGCCGCTAGATCCCGATAAACGCGATCATTTTGGGTTAAATTACGATCCAGTTAAATACTATAAGTGTCGGTTATCTCACACGAGCCGAAACGATGTCGAATGTCACGACTTTCGCATGCGGCGTAACGAATACAATCCGGTTTGGCCGTATCGTGAGGTAGCGCCTATCAAATGGCCCAAAACTCCTGAGGATAGCGGTTATCGCTGGTGGATGAGTAGCGAACGCTATTTCGAGCATCTGTGCGAAGCCGAAGCCGGGAAGTTTATCTATCGAACCGTGGAGAATATAGAAGGGGTATACCAAGTCAGACCGCGCCGCGAAGCCGGGGATTGGGCGTTACAGGATCCTTACATAGTTGAGGACCCTTATCATCAAACCGAGGGTGAAGCCGATGATCCGGCGGGGACATTTATTGGTCCAAATCATTATCAATATTTTGAGACCTCATTGTTTGAACGTTCTAAGCCAGACTGGGAGTTGCGCAAGGCCCATCCCAGCATTCTGGAAAAACCCCAACCAGGCGATAAGCATATTCGTTATTTTGGATACAATCGAAAATCGGGCCGAACGCTGCAAAAGGCTTTTGAGAAAGAATTGAAAAGCCGCTATGGCTATGTTTGGCGGGGCATCAAACGTCCCCACGATAGAGAAAATGGTATAGCTGGCGGCGAATTAGCGGTCGTTGATTTAACGACTAACGAAATACTCGGGTTATGGCGAGGATTCTTGCGTAGCGGAATTCGTTCTAACGGTAAAGTATGGTGGCTTGCTGCGCACGCTTGTCCGCAAATTCCGGGGGCGTACGGCGAGGAAATCTTCAAATTCGTCGCGAGTGTTTTGATTCCCAAAGAGAATAAATCGGGAGTATTATCCGATGACTGAAACCCGCCTATGGTTAGATTTCGCGCTGCAGCAAGTTTCAGCGGAAAGTTATCTTGACGAACTTAATTTCGGCGATGAAAAGGCTGTTAAGGACCGACTTAAGGTGGGCGCAAATAACTACCGAGTTCCTCTGAACGAAGAAAAACCGCATTCCACGCGGATGACAGATCTTCAAGCCGATTATTATTGGGATAATTTCGAAATCGTCGATCATTTGCCGAATCGGAGTTCCGGGCTTTCCGCAACATTGACGCGGAACAAGAAGACTGGTGAATATACATTGTCTTTCCGCAGTACCGAATTCCGGTTGCCGGAAGAGGGGGGCGACCGATACCGAGACGGAGTTTATGCCGACGGAAGAATCGGTTCGCATGGATTCGCGTTCGCGCAATTGGCGAGTATGGAAGATTATTATGCGTGGTTAAGGTCGAGCGGTACTCTGCCGGATAACGCGGTGTTGAATGTCACCGGTTATTCGCTGGGTGGGCATATGGCGACAATATTCACCGAGCTGCATTCGCAGGAGGTGAAACGCACGTATAGCTTTAACGCCGTGGGACGAGGTGATTATTTCAACTCGGTGGGTAATATTGCCGACATGATTGCGGATTACCGCAGCCAGTTGATAGGCAACCCCCCGAGCAAAGGATTGCCTGCCGATGTATTGGATGTTAGAGCCCGCATCAATTTAAACCCGGGCCAGCAGTTGAGCATTTACACGGATGAAGAGGCGGATGCCGGCGCCTATGTCGGATCGAAATATTCCACGGCCGGATCCGCCTTTATCGACGCGCTAGAAATAAGCCAGGGCATCACGGCCCCTAAGCTAGATCCGGCCATTAATGCCAAAATCCTTCAAATACACGGTAGAGCCAACCAATCGGATATCGAAGTCGTCGCCAACGGGGGTGTAAGTTCTTCCAACCGAAAACCCGTGTATATCGAAGATCAGCCCGAATGGGATCCGGCGGATTTTGGAACAACGCACAGTATTATCCTGATCATCGATTCGTTGATCATGACCGAGCTTTTACAAACGATCGATCCCACACTAAGCCGGGAGGAGACTGAGGCCATTTTTGCAGCCGCGTCAAATACGCGGGCCAGTTCGGTTACGATCGGGATTGACGGTCGGGTGGAATACGATTCGCTAGAGAATGTTTTAGATTCGTTGCGCCGACTTATGATTAACCCAAATGTTTTGGATACGCGATCGGTAAACAAAACTGGATCATTCGGTGATATAAATTTAAGAAACACATTTCATAAAAACATAGATTCACTACAAAAATTCATAGATGGTAAACATTACTCAATAGAACGATTAGATAGCAAAACGACATCCCAAATAATCGATATAGCCTCGGGTGATAGTCCCGAGGGTTTAGCCTATCGTTACGCGTTGACCCAATTGGATCCAATCGCAGTTTTAGGGGATGCCGGTCTATTCGATGCCAATGCGTTGTCTGTCGATCATTTCTCGCCGGAATATTTGGCCGACCGCGCGATGTTTCTATCGACCCAGTTGTTCGCAAACCACGGTAATCTAGGGGGTGACGATGCGACCCAGCGAAATCTTAAAAGCTTTGCAAGCGCCCCGCAGATCATTGATCGCTATGGAAATGGCCGAAAATTCTTTGGGCTTAATGTGGAAAGCATCGAGCCCGCGGATGATGTCGAATCAAAGTTAATCAATTTTAAGCGGGTCAGTCATACAGCTGCAATCGATGCCGATGTCACGCACATTCAATTTGTCGAAGATGCGATTGATACGACATTGCGCGGATCCCAACGCAAAGACCGCATGTTTGGGGGGAACGGCAACGATACGATCAATGGTTACGGTGGCGATGATTATCTCGAGGGTGGACGTGGTAACGATAAACTCGATGGCGGTACCGGTTTGGATCGTCTGGTCGGCGGAGATGGACGGGATACGCTGGACGGCGGACGCGGTAACGACGAGCTCGAAGGTGGATTGGGCGCCGACATTTATGTCTACGACAGCAAGCGGGGTGACGTTGACAGCATTAGGGATATAGATGGAGTGGGTTCAATACTTTGGGATCGGAAAGTATTGAACGGCGGTCAGTTGGAATCTGATGGTAATTATCAAAGTGCGGACCGGCAAATAAAATACATATTTAGCCCCAGCAGCAATGGTCGTGGAATATTGACCATCACCAGTGGCCAAGGAAAGCTCAGAGTCCTTGACTTTGCAAACGGTGAGCTGGGTATTTTATTACGTCAAGTAACACCCGCAGAGCCACCGGTTATCGATCGATTGAACGCGTCGGTTCACGGTGATCCAATCCGCTCTCAAAACCACAGTGGCAACAATAAATTAACCGGTGGAGAATCAGCGGATGATCTGAACGGCAAGGCCGGCAATGATGTGCTGTATGGTGGCGCGGGTGACGATTGGATCCATGCGGGATCGGGTGATGATCTTATTGTTGGAGGTGACGGCAACGATAGGATATTTACCGGAGCAGGGCGGGATAACGTTTCCGCGGGCGCGGGCAACGATATTGTGATTTCGAAAATCAATTTCGGATTTCATTCGCATATCGATCAGCAACACGTCGCGGTATTTTCCAATTGGAATCTGGATGCGACCAATACCTGGCGGCATGGATGGCGTAATGCGGAGTTGCAGTATCAAGGTCTGGTGAAATCGAAAGATGGTCATTATGAGCTCGACCTACAGCCGCTTTATAGCAATCTTTCTTCGTCCGGCTCGCCGTATGATGTTGCTTCCCAGCGCTTTGATTATATTCCGGAAAGCGATAGTACCGCGCTGTTAAAGATTAGCTCTGCGCAGTTCAGCGCAACCGATCAGTATCGTCTAAGTTTTACCCGGGAGGATAGATCGGATAGCGCTTCGCAAAGTATAGATGGCGGTGCCGGAAACGACATACTGGCGGGTAACGCTGGTTCGGATTTGCTGATCGGAGGTACCGGCGACGACAGGTTGGCCGGCTACGAAGGGACCGATGATTTGCTAGGCGGAGAAGGTAATGATGAACTATTCGGAGGCTCGGGAAATGACCTGCTCGACGGCGGTGATGGTGAAGATTTAATCGTCGGCGAAGGAGGGGCGGATAGTCTCTACGGCGGTCTAGACAAAGATACGCTGTGGGGTGACAGCGATATTCTGCCGACCCCGCTGCACGGTAATGATTATCTTGACGGCGGTGCGGGTCAAGACACTTTGTATGGAGGGTATGGCGACGATATTTTGCTGGGTGGTTCTGCCGACGATACGTTGTGGGGAGAAGCCGGTAGCGATCAATTATATGGAGGTGATGGTAACGATCTATTGCACGGTGATGATCATGAGACCCCTACAGCGCTGCAGGGGCATGATGTTCTAAACGGCGGCGACGGTCATGACAAATTGTTCGGTTTCGGGGGAGACGACCTATTGTATGGCGACTCGGGTAACGACGAACTTGTCGCGGGTGACGGTGCCGATCAACTCGCTGGGGGTGATGGTGAAGATAAACTATGGGGCGGGACCGGTCAGGATCGACTGCTGGGCGGCGATGGCAATGACGTGCTCAACGGAAATGCAGGTAACGATATTCTGGCGGGTGGCAGCGGCAATGACCAATTGTTCGGTGGATCGGGGACCGATACATTTGTTTTCCGGTCCGGTGATGGTGCGGATGTAATTTATGATGGTGACGGTTTCGACCGTGTTCATTTCGAAGACGTCAGCAGCAAGGTGTTCCGCGCTAGGGCGGTCAACAACAAAAACGGTGAATCCTTTTTGGCGTTGAATTACGGGAATTCGGATACCGTGTATATTAAAGACGGACTGCGTGGCGCAATCCAAAAATTCTATTACGGTGAACGTGGTGTTTTGAACATACAAGACTTAATCGGTAATACATTCACGACACCGCTGGATTATCGGTTGTCCAGCAGTGGATCCGCGTACGGCGGAACAGCTGATGACACGCTGATCGGTAGCGCGGGTGTTGATACGCTTTACGGGGGGCGAGGCGACGATACTCTAGCCGGAGGTGGGGGTAGCGATACTTTGATTGGCGGGCTTGGAAACGATGTCTATGTATTCGGCCGGGGAAGCGGCACAGATACCGTGATCGAGCAAACCGGCGAAAGCAATAGCATTAGATTGTGGGCGAATACGCTGTTGTCTCAACTTCGTGCAGAAAAACAAGGCCAGAATCTTTACGTCCATGTCGATGGTACTCAAGATGGCTTATTGATCGAGAATTATTACGCAGCGACTCAGGATTGGCGCGTCGAAACGCATGATGGGCAAGTTGCGTTACTTTCCGATATTCAAGCCGATGCTACACCTCAATTCGATCAATATGCGTCGCTCGAAAAAGCCAAATCGGCGTACCAATCCAACGTGCGAAACTTTTACACCGGCGTGTTAATTATTAATGGATTCTTGCAAGGTCCTGACGGTATTTATCGCAAATCTCTGACGCGTCCTGGGATATCTACCGGTACAGTCAATAAAGAAAGCGTTTTCCATTATGAGTTGGGTGTCGAGATCAAATCAGAATATAGTGATGCCGCTGAGATCTATCGACAGTCTGCAAACCTCGAGACCGTCAGCCTATTTGAAGGGCAATCGATAGTTTCAGAAAAACAATCGACTCTGGATACAAGCGGGGCCGTTTATTCAGCGGTTAGCCTGAGCAATGGCACCCTGGTGGATTTGAACCAGTTGCAGATAAGAAACGGCAGTGGGATTAATGTCTCCGCGGGTTCTTTGCAACCTGTATACGGGGCCAATCAAAGTTTAAATCCGTTAACCGGTGCGTTTGAAACCGAGGTGTTGGGGTATTGGGTGTTTGGAAACTCAGCACCGGCAAATTATTTGACCCAACACATACAGCGGCAACGTGATAAATCCAAGGTGACGGGGAATCTGATTGTTGGAGAGTTGACCGCCGGAAGTGGAGACAATCAAGTTTACGTCGGACAGCGGAACAGCCAGCCGGGCGGCTTGTTCAATCTGATCGATGGCGGGGCGGGAGACGACCGATTGAGCGCGTCTCCCGAATATCCGGGGACAGATCCGCAATTGCTGGTGCCCGGTGGTGATGCCAGCGGATTACTCAATATTCCTGGCAGTCTGCTATTCGGTAATGACGGTGATGACCTACTCATCGGTAGCGGCCGAAATGATGTATTAATTGGGGGGCGGGGGCGTGATGAATTGCGTGGAGGGCAAGGCAACGACCGCTATCTATTGTTCGATGGAGACGGAGAAACTATTGTTTTTGACGATGGCCGGACAATGCGTGGGATTCGAGATGAAGACATTATCCAGCTTCCTCGCGGGGTAGCGCTCGACGACCTGCGTGTTACCTGGGGAGAAGTGTTGACCGATGCGCCGCACGTAGAGTCCAAATGGCCAGGCCGTACTAAATCCTTACATACGACCTTAACACTAGATTGGGGAACAAGCGATCGACTAACCGTTGTATTACCGCATAGCGACCTTAATATCAGTTTCGGAATAGATGCTATTGAATTCAGCGATGGCGAGCGGGTGACGTTCGCCGATATTGTCGGTAGTGCCGGGCCAATTCCCGGGGTTGATCCACATTTGCGTGATAATCGTTTGATTGGCGATGGTAGTTTGTTCGGGGGTGCCGGGCAGGACCTTCTCATCTCAAGCACGAAAGAAAAGTCTATTCAGATATTTAACCCGGCTGATTTACTGGTTGCCAGTGCGATCGATTTGGATGTACCCCGATTGATCGGTGGACCGGGACGGGATACGTTGATTGGAAGCGATGCCGACGATCAGCTTTTCGGGGGCTCGATTATTCAAACCCGCTTTGCCGATCTTGAATTTGCAGTGGGCGGGTTATGGGATGAGGGTAACGAATACCGCGGTAATGCCGGTAATGATACCGTGTGGACGACCGCGGGTGCGGATGTGATCCAATTTGGTCGGGGCGATGGTGTGGACCGTGTGACCGATCTATATCACCATGAATATTTTCCGCTTGCTGAGATTGGGATGACCTCGGGTCTAGGTGCTGAGCAACTGAATCAATCATTTCCCGAGTTACAGGATCCGGCAGCGCTGTTAAACGACCGCAGGAATCAACTCCTGACGAACCGGGATATTGTGCGTTTCGATTCGGGTGTTGGGCTCGATGATATTCAATTCGAACGCCGCCACAACGATTTATTTTTGAGCGTTAATCAAAATGAGGGCCTGATTTTTCAAAATTGGTACGTCGCCGAGTATAACCAATTCAAGCGCATCGAGTTTGATGATGGGATGGTTGTTGAAAATGAACAACTGGAGCGATTGATTCTGGGGCAGAAATTAGATCTACTGTCGCGCTTTATCGGCCGGGCCACTAAAAGAAGTCCGGTATTAAACGGAAACCTAACTCTGCCAGTATTGAATGCAAACCATGGGAATAGTCACGCGGGAAGGAAATATCAATACGGGGGAACCCAAAGCGACATAATTCATGGCGGTCAGGGGCGCGATTTTCTGTTGGGCGCTAACGGCGATGATCAACTGAACGGCGCTTTGGGTTCTGACAATTTGTTCGGAGGCCGGGGTAATGATCGGTTGAGTGGAGCGGCGGGCGATGATGTGCTGTTTGGGAATCAGGGTCAGGATGAGCTGATTGGGGGGGCTGGAAATGACCGGCTTTGGGGCGGTAACGGACACGATAAGCTTTGGGGTGGTACCGGATCAGATCAGCTCATCGGCGGTGAAGGATCGGACCAATATTTATTTTCGCGCAACGATGGGCAGGATAATATCCAAGAGACCGATGATATTAACGGAAAAGATTCGGATGTGCTTAGTTTTGGGTCCGGAATAGATCATGATAAGCTCTGGTTTAGCCGTCACGAAGATGATTTGCGGATTCAGATTGTTGGCGGGAAAGACCGGGTCACGATAGACGATTGGTACGCGAGTCCAAGCCAGCAGGTCGAGAGGATTGAAAGTGGGAACGGCTATTCGACAACAAGCAGCCAGGTCGACTTACTGGTCCAAGCCATGGCAGGTTTTGCGCCGCCCGCCAGCGGGGCGCTGGATTTATCCGCGGGTTTGCAAGAGCAATTGTATCCGGTAATAGCCGCGAATTGGCAGAGTGGATGAGTGACATCAAATGATCCTAAGTCTATAGAATCCACTAATCAGATGACGACGGTTAAGCTGAATTGTTTGATAGTTAGAAAAATCGAAACTTAATTCGTCAAACTGTTTCATAGGCGACATCCCGATTCGTGCAAATACAGTAGCCTTTGAGTAGACAGTGTATGCGCCATTTTTTCAGAAAATAACGTAGTGATGCGGGATAGAAAAATCATACATATTGATATGGATGCTTTTTTCGCAGCGGTGGAACAACGGGATACGCCACAATATCGGAATCAACCCGTTGTTGTGGGGGGTGACCCTAACGCGCGCGGGGTGGTTTCGACCTGCAACTATGAAGCGCGAAAATATGGTATACATTCGGCAATGCCGGCCTCTCAGGCGTATCGACGTTGCCCTCACGCGATTTTTTTACGACCGCGATTTGACGCGTACCGGGAAGCGTCCCAGCATATACGGGCTATTTTTCACCAGTTCACCGATAAGATTGAACCGGTTTCGTTGGATGAAGCTTATCTTGATGTCACCGACGTTTCCCATTATCAGGGATCCGCCATACGCATCGCTCAATCGATCAAACGCCGAATCGTTGAGGAAACTCAACTAACTGCATCGGCGGGTGTTTCCTACAATAAATTTCTCGCTAAGTTAGCCTCTGATGTCAACAAACCCGACGGGCTCTTTGTGATTACACCGGAGCAAGGTCCGGCTTATGTGGAACAATTACCGGTTGGTCGGTTTCACGGCATAGGAAAAGCGACCGAACGAAAAATGCATAATTTGCATATCAAGATGGGACAGGATTTAAAAAACTGTTCGATGCGCGCTCTACAGCAGTATTTTGGCAAATCCGGCGAATACTATTATCAGATCGCCCGCGGCATCGATGTACGACCCGTCGTAAGCCAGCGACCGCGAAAATCATTGGGAGCGGAAACCACTTTTCAGAAAGATGTTGGAGAATTCGAGATATTAATTGGCACGCTCAAGCAGTTAGCCGACAAGGTGTGGCATCAATTGAATAAGAAACAGCTCTCGGCTCGAACACTTGCCATTAAAGTGAAATTCGATAATTTTGAGCAAATTACACGGTGTAAAACACTCGAGCATTCCACGATCCAACGAGAACAGATGTCCAATTTGGTCCAGGAATTACTCGCTAAAACTGAAGCTGATCAACGCAAAGTCCGTTTGCTTGGTGTTTGTCTTTCAGGTTTATCCACCGCACATTGCGATGGTATAAGACAACTAGACCTTTTTGAGCAAGATGGGGAAGCTAAAAAATAGCGAGACCCTTGAATAATACTGAAGTTGTGGTGCTAGAGAGCCAGATGAGGCCGACGCCATGTATGCATCGTTTTGTTGGTTTTTATGTTTGCTATCGGCATGCACGGCGGCTCTTCCAGATTCAACGAACGGACCTGCGGAACAATCAATTTGCGGGCCTATGGAGCTCATCTATTTTAAGCGGTGTAGCACCGGTACAGGAGAACTGGATGCATCAGGTATAACGGCAATCGGAAGGTAACCCGAGATTTAAAGCAATATTGAGCGGCTTCGGCAAGATCGACGAGCACCTCGATGCACTTCAATATTCAAAATCCCGGTTTTACGGCATGGTATTCGGCGCTGTAGTTCTTGCATATGCGCTGAAAAAGAAACCCGGCGAAAATCCTCAAACGGTTTCGTAGGCGACATCCGGGTTTGTGCAAAAACAGTAGCCCTTGAGTAAACAGTGCTTGAGCCATTTTTCCAGAAAATAATTGATCGACCATTTATAGTCTAGGACGACCCTGTGGTTGCCGGTGTGCCTGAATATGTCGGACGCTTGCGGCCGATAGTGGTCGCGCAAAACTTCGACGGATTTGGCGTCGATGTAAACGCGCAATTTTACCGCCGGTTCCGAAAAACCGTCTTGTTCATGTTCGAAGCTGTGGGTTAATTCCACGGTCAGTGTGTACGGGCCGCGATCCAGTATTTTTAAATGCAATACCGGATTGCCGTCCACCAATGCGATGGCGTCCCGCTCGATTGCCAACAGTTCGGGTGCGAGCTTCAATAATCTGCGGAAATTCGATTCGCAAACTTCCTGCAAGCAATAGGATTTATTGACCGGATTCAATGAAAGCATAATGACGGTTGGCGCCTACGATTTAATCCGTTGAATCTTGACGGGTTAACCTGCGCTATGCCGGAACAGGATTTTGGCTTCATTGCGATTAATTTTCGTAATAGGTTGCATTGGAGCTAGAAGTTTCCCACAAAGTGACCTGCGTGACATGGAATCCTTCCGATTGCATATGCCTATAAATCATTTGTGCGAGTTGCTCTGCGGTTGGGTGCGCGTCAATGGACAAGAATCTTTCATTGGCATCGGTTAAAACGCCACACAATGGGTCATCTTGATGCAATAAAAAATTGTGGTCTAGGTTGGTGTCTATATAGTTTGATGCGGTTTTTTGTACATCAGCGAAATCACAGACCATTCCCTGATTATTGAGCTGGTCGGCAGCGACGGTTATTGCAGCTTTAACGCTGTGGCCGTGAAGGTTTTTGCATTTGCCCGGGTGGTGCATCAAGCGGTGCCCGTAGCAAAAATAAACTTCTTTGGTGATGCTGTACATTTCGTTGGTTAATGCAAAAGATAATGCGGATCATGCGACTTGGATGGATTAATGCGCTTTGATCCCTTTAATAGCCGCGGCAATTTCGTAGCGGTTACTCGGACACTGGCTGCAGCGAAGAACCTCAATAAATGCGATCATCGGTGGTGTGACATTGTTTTCGGGTTTGATACAAACTTCCAATGCGATCCCCGGCTCCAGAGCTTCTGCCGCGCTAAACAACAGACCTGCGCCGCTCAAATTGATGCAGGTGGCATCGCTTTCGCTTTGAGATTGTGGGGATTTGTAAGTCATTTTGCAGTTTGTATCCATGCGCGCATAATTGCGCTTCTCGTCGTATTCCAACATAGCCTAACCCACCGTGTTAAAGATACTGAATTATGTTTGGGTTGAACGGGTATCCGGTTTGTTACATTGCGACTGGCTTTTCCCATTAACCAGGAGCGTATTCTAATACAAAATTGAAGGCGGTATCGTATAGAGTTTGGTGGACATAACTTTTCGATCTTTACGAGCTTTGAAAGTGCTCGATTTTGCAAGTTTGAAGATCTATTCGCGTTTCGACGTATTTGGCGTCGATGTCGGTTATTTCAAGATAATCTTTATATTCCCACCCGAGTCGTTGTCCTCGGATCGAATAGGATTGGGGATACCAAGCTCTTGATATCGCTGTTGAAGTGAACTGGTCGGCGAATGGTCGTTGACTATTCGAAATGAGGTTTCCGCGCTTGGTGTATAGTATTCTGGGGTGCGTGGCTGCGCCACAGCCAGTTTCTGTGAAAAAATACAATGATTTGCGGCGTGTTCGATTATTTCTTTGGTTACGACATTGGCCCCGTCAATACTGATATTCAGTAATGCCAGTCCACTTAGAATATTTATTGCCTTAGGGACACCCTCGGTAAATTGCCAAATCTGTTCGATAGCACTAAGGCTAAATAATTGTTGACCATTGTAACCAGCGGATCTCAGGCAGTGTTCAAGATAATCTGAGGTTTCTGATTTTTTAAGTCCTTCAAGTAGATAGCTGCATGTGAAGGCATCGCCTGAGATGCCGAATTTTGCACGCGCCAGCCTAGAATCGAGTAATTCCCACCCTACAAGAATGACTTGAATTGCTGAATTACTCCCGGAATGGCAAAGCTGTATTATTTTGTGCAATACATCTGGCGATAGATCGTGTGCGTCGTCAACAACCAAGACCAAACGTTCGCTATTTCCGGATTTTTCTGCACGCAAAAGATTGGTTATCTGTTCGAGCTTGGTGGTCCCATTTGAGCAGGCAAGGTCTAATTTTAGATTCGCGTGGATATAGTCTACGAAGTCTTCAAAACCGGTAAAACGGTAGTCCGGGATCAAAGTTTTACAACGCTTGTGTATTTTGGCGGCGACACGCCGTATCAATAAACTTTTTCCTACTCCGCTGATACCCGTCAACGCAATTAATTTTTGGTTGGCGTAAATCGCACTAACCAATGAATTAAATGTATTGGCCGCGCTGACACTAAAAAATAAGTGTTCAGGACTGCATTTGTTGCTAAACGGAATTTGTTGAAAACCCAAGTTTCTTTTATACATGCCCAAAGTACCCAATGCATGAACAAACTGCATAAAATTAATGAATCCCGGGGTGAATCAAAGATTGCCGATTCTAGTGGTGATTGCTGCGATCCCATTCGGACCAATTCATCATTATGTTGAACCGGATGCCCCAGGATCGAAACCGTCCGACTTTAACGATGAATATTGTTTATAAGACTAGCAGCAAAATCTCTACCGGGGTGGGTCATTGATTGGGTCACAATGAGCGGATTTATTGAGCGCCGTTCAATAATAGTAACCTAATGCTGTCAAAGGCATATAATATGATTTCAATCAGATAGTGAATTGTTCACATCGAATTTTGCAATTATCTAGTAAATTGGAACGACAAGCGCGGTGCTAGCGATTCGATTGGTATGTTTCTGAAATAGAGTTTTGATAGATTCGTGAACTAGGTTGCGGCAAGGCTTTAATATTTGAACTGGGTTAGAACAATGTATGCAAATTATTTTGGTTTCGAAAAATTACCGTTCAATTCTGAGTTGCATATTGATCAGTATGTGTATGGGTCCAATGTGCGTCAGACTGGGAATGAACTGATCAAAGCCATCTATGCGGGGCGCAGATTCATTACCCTCAGCGGTGATGCCGGTGTCGGTAAATCTTCGTTGATGCGTCAGGTATCTAGAGATCTAGAACCGTATGGGTGCTTGTTCGTGTTCGTGGATAATACGTCGAATCTGGATCAATTTATCAATGGTTTTTGCGCGGCCTTAAAAGTGGAGTCAAACTGCCGAACGCCTAGCGAAAAAATTCACGGGTTGAAGAACGAAATTTCCAGTGATCGACTAAAAACCGACCGCATTATCGTTGTTATAGACGATGCGCACAACATAGCCCCGGTGCTATTGTTGAATATGATTAGGCTTCTACAGAATTTACAGTGTGGCGCGAAAACCATTCAGTCTGTTCTGGTTGGTTTAGCGTCCATCTACGATTTATACGGTCAGTTAGAGCAGCCCGAAATTGAGCAGATGTTGGCTCAAGGTTATTGCCTAGACGGTTTGTCGCAAGAGGAGGTCTCGATATATATTGAACAGCGGTTGCGTCATGTCGGTTATAACAAATCTCCATTATTTTCGGATGGCGCAATCAACCGATTAACTCAATTGACCCACGGAAACCCGGGTAGGGTTAATGTCTTGTGTGGATTCGCATTGTTGCATATCAGCCTGGAAAATCTGCGTATAGTCGACCGGCAAACAATCGATATCGTTGCTCACAATTGTAATATCAATAACGACGAGCCATTAGCCGGTTCGATTCAATCGGATGAATTGCTTGCGTCTAGCGAATCCAAACAGCAGATTGATACGTTGCCAATGCCGCCTGTCGACCGTATCAATGTCCTGCCGGGTCTGACTGATCGCTATGCCGAATTAGGCTTGCCAGGCGTTGATAACGAGGATAACAAAAATTCGAATAGTGTTGAGGTCGATGGAATAAAACAAATCAGAGGGTTAAAGGTGGGATTCCCCGGCGCTAGATATGTGGGACTTTGCGCGTCAGTATTGATTGTTTTGTCGGGCGTTTTATTTTTAATTTCAAGCCGCTTCGATTTATTGCCGTGGTCCACGCCGGAAAGTGCGGTGGTAAAGGTCGATGTCGGCAGTGGCGTAACAACGGATATAGACCGAAAGGTGTCTGGACAGGTGTTTCGTGTCTTGTTGCAATCGCAGGCTGCGGTCGCCAATGATCTGAGATCGATGCTAATGCTAGCTGAAAGCCAAATAGCGGCGAATCGTTTGGTTGCGCCTGATGGTGACAATGCGATGGACACCTATCAAGGCATTTTGAACGTTGCAAGGGATCAACTGGATGCGCTCAACAAATTGGCGATCTTAAAACAGTCTTACCGCGGATGGGCGGAAGATGCTGAAGATCAGGGTTTGTGGGGTGAAGCGGAAAAATACTATGAACTGGCGTTGAATATTTCGCCCGACGATGAATCACTGGATATGGCATTGCAACGCGTGCAAAACAGAATGATGGTTGAACCACCTGTTTCTCCGTCTTCAGGCGGTTCGGATATAGATGCTTGAGCGCGCTTAGCGAAGATTGGGATTATTTAATAATAGGTCCGATGCGATGCTTGGGGAAATATCGGAAAATATTGTACCGCTAGATCCATCAGCCGGTAGAAATTTCAAACTGAATAGTTGTGTTTTGAGTGGTTGTTGGCATTGACAGGTCTCTGAGATTCAGTGGCTGCCTGTTGTAAATTTAGCCGGACATTAACACCGTAGGTTTGGTCTCTGTGCGCTGTGATCGGATTGAACGAATCTTCCTGATCTCGCTAATTCTTGATTTTGCTATTAACAGCAATTATCTTAGCTGCTTCGTTTGGGTCTCAGGTCGGTGCTTGCGGGCCAAACAGCCACATTATTGCCGAAATAATCCAAACAAGACTGCCTTAGAACTCGATACGGAATGCTTAAAATCTTAGTTTTAGCATGGAGTTGGGCGATACTAATGATGCAATCCAAATGAGTAAATTAAGAGTACTAACCGGGATTACAACGACCGGAACTCCACACCTGGGCAACTATGTTGGTGCAATTCGCCCAGCCATTCAAGCTAGTCATGATGCCAATGTCGTCCCATTTTATTTTTTGGCGGATTATCATGCTTTGATCAAATGTCATGAACCTGAGCGGGTCAGACAGTCTAGCCTGGAAATTGCCGCCACATGGTTGGCCCTGGGCCTGGATACCGACAATGCCATCTTTTATCGGCAATCCGATATTCCAGAGATTATGGAATTGACCTGGGTTTTGACTTGCGTGACAGCAAAAGGCTTGATGAACCGTGCCCACGCGTACAAGGCTGCCGCCGCCGAGAACGAAGCGGGCGGGGAAAAAGATCCCGATAAAGGTATAACGATGGGATTATTCAATTACCCGATATTGATGGCCGCGGATATTTTGATGTTCAATGCGAATAAGGTTCCTGTTGGCAAAGATCAGATTCAACACCTGGAAATGGCACGGGATATTGGCGGACGGTTTAACCACATTTTTGGGGAACATTTCGTATTACCAGATGTTGTTGTGGGTGAAAATACGGCAACTTTAGCTGGGTTGGATGGCCGAAAGATGAGCAAAAGCTACAACAATACTATCCCGCTGTTTTTGCCGGAAAAGAAATTTCGGAAGTTGATCAATAAGATTAAGACAAACTCTCTTGAGCCTGGGGAACCTAAAGATCCTGATAGTTGTACGCTGTTTGGGATTTATCGGGCTTTTGCTAATGACACCGAAGTTGAAGCGGTGCGTAAGCGCTATGCGGAAGGTATTGCTTGGGGTGAAATGAAGCGGTTTTTGTTCGACTATTTGAACGATCACTTAACCGAACCGCGACGCCGCTATGAAGCGTTGATGGAATCCCCTGATTTTATCGAAACAAAGTTGCTGGAAGGCGCAGGCAAAGCACGCGAACATTCGCGTCCGCTGCTGAATAAAATACGTGAAGCCGTTGGAATCAGCGCGATGATTGGCTGAGTCATGATGTTCCTGGATCGTTTGGCAGAAAGCAAAATATGCCAGGCCAGGGATGCCGGTGATTTAAATAATCTGCCCGGTTCAGGTCAGCGAATTCCGGATGAAACCGAAATGGCCGGAGTCGCACCGTCGCTACGGGTTGCCTATCGTATTATGAAAAATGCGGGTTTTATTCCGGAAGAGCTACAGATGAGGCGAGAAATCGCCGAAATTGATTTGTTACTGAGTGCCTGCCAAGATAAGGTTGAAGCGGTCGCCTACCGAAAACGTCTGGATCTGCTGATCGGCAGATTGGGTGAGATTCGGGGGGGGAATCTGATACTGCAAGAGGCTTATTTTCGACAAGTGACGTCACGGCTGGATGGAAACAGTAATCCATAAACGGCATAGATACGTTGCATCATTTTGATCCCGGGTTGAAAATCGCAATATTGATGTAGTATCACCTGTTAGCCTGCTGGAAAAGCTTTCTTGAATTGGTCGAATCGTTCTGCGGGGATACTCACCTCAATATCAATACAATCGGAAAAATCTTGCGCGACGATCTTGCCGTCGATTTGACGTAATTGGTATTCCAATAATTGCAGTTGATTGTAAGCAATTTTCAACCTAAGGCTTTGGTATTCGACGAATGGAATAAGTGTGCTTGCCTCAATAACTCGTTTGGCGGCACCGGCATAAGCCCGCGTTAATCCTCCCGCGCCCAATTTGATTCCACCGAAGTATCGAATGACCGTGATGATGCAATTAACCAGGTTTTTTCCCTCTAGATGTTGATAAATCGGTTTGCCAGCAGTCCCTCTGGGTTCGCCCGCATCGAAATAGCGAAGCTTGATCCCATTCGGCGTATTGAATCGATACGCAAACGCGATATGGTTAGCGTTGGGATGTTTGGCTGCGAACTGTTTTAACAATGCGATACCGTCAGCTTCGGTGCAGCACGGGGCGATGATCCCGATAAAACGGGAATTTTTGATGGTTTCTTCAGTTATTTGAGAAGTTCTGACACAATACATTGACTGATTATATCCGTATCGACCAACGCGTCATTAATTACAATGCAGCCACACGCCTCGGAAAGAATCCAACACGGGATAGATAAACGACGACTGATTGACCAGTTTTTGCGATTTATGGAGAGATCTTCAATACTGTCAGATGCTGAGGATTTGAGTGCTTACGAGTGCGATGGTTTATCAGCTTACCGCAGGATGCCCTGGTTAGTGGTGTTGCCGGATACTCAGGATCAAGTCGCTGAAGTGCTTCGAGTCTGCCACGAGCATGGTGTTCCAGTTGTTGCGCGGGGAGCCGGAACGGGGCTTTCTGGTGGTGCGTTGCCGTTGGAAAACGGAGTATTGCTCAGTTTGGCCAAGTTTAATCGAATATTAGATATTGACCGCAATAATCGGACGGCGAGGGTACAACCCGGTGTTCGTAATTTGGCGATATCGCAAGCTGTATTAGATGACGGCTTGTATTATGCGCCAGATCCCTCATCGCAAATCGCTTGCACTATCGGGGGCAATGTGGCGGAAAATTCCGGTGGCGTACACTGTTTAAAATATGGTTTGACAGTGCATAATATTCTCACGCTCAAGGTAGTGACCATCGATGGTGAGTTATTGGAGTTGGGGGGCGTGGGTCTGGATAGCCCAGGTTATGACCTGATGGCGCTGATGACCGGATCCGAAGGTTTATTGGGTGTGATCGTCGAAGTGACGGTGAAGTTGCTGCCTATACCGCAATCAGCGCAAGTTCTGATGGCAAGCTTCGCAAGCGTGGAGACGGCCGGTCAGGCGGTCGCAGCAATCATTGCTGCGGGTATTATTCCTGGTGGATTAGAAATGATGGATAATCCAGCAATTCGGGCGGCGGAAGATTTTGTCAAAGTAGGATATCCGATCGATGCCGCTGCATTAATTTTATGCGAGCTGGACGGTATTCCTGAACAAGTTGTAGATGAAGTTGCTCGGGTACGCGAAATATTTCAACGTGGTGGTGCCAGCGAAGTGCGCGCGGCCCAAGACGAATCTGAACGGCAACGGTTATGGGCTGGACGTAAGGCTGCTTTTCCTGCGGTAGGGCGTATCGCGCCGGATTATTATTGCATGGATGGGACCATCCCTAGAAAACGATTGGGTGAGGTGTTGCGTAGGATTTCCGAGCTGGCGACCCATCATGAGTTGGCGGTTGCCAATGTATTTCATGCCGGAGATGGGAACTTGCACCCGCTGATTCTATACGATGCAAACGTCGCTGGAGACCTTGAACGCGCGGAACGATTTGGTGCCGACATTTTAGAGTTATGCGTTGCTGTGGGTGGAACAATAACCGGCGAACACGGTGTCGGTGTGGAGAAAATTAACCAAATGTGCGTACAGTTTTCGGCGCAGGAATTGGCGCAGTTTCACTTAGTAAAACATGCCTTTGACCCCAAGGGTCTACTGAATCCGGGTAAAGCGGTGCCAACGCTACAACGTTGTGCCGAATTTGGTGCGATGCATGTACACGGAGGGCAATCTGCGTTTCCGGAGCTGGACAGATTCTAGAGAATGCTGTTGAGCGAAATCAACGCAAGCGATTGGCGAGTCTGCCAAGCGGCCGGTAAAAATACCTGGGCTAATATCAAAATGGCGACGTGGTGAGATAGCGGTTATGCAAGATATTAGCAATAATCTAGCGGCGATGGTCGAAGATGCGGCGGCTAACGGTGTGGCCCTTGATTTGTGTGGGAATGGTAGCAAAGCGTTTTACGGACGCACTCCAATTGGTCAGCCGGTGGATTTAAAGGGACACACGGGTGTAGTGAATTATGAACCCACAGAATTGGTCATTACCGCGCGATGTGGAACGCCGCTCAATAAAGTCGAATCTTTGCTTGAAGAAAACGGTCAAATGCTAGCTTTTGAGCCACCCTATCCTGATAGAGGCGCAACCGTAGGTGGTGTTGTCGCGAGTGGTCTCTCCGGTCCGCGCAGACCCTTTTCGGGTGCAGTTAGAGATACAATTTTGGGTGCGCGTATATTGAACGGAAAGGCTGAGGATTTATCTTTTGGCGGCGAAGTAATGAAGAATGTAGCCGGCTATGATTTGTCTCGATTGATGGCGGGTTCAATGGGTACTTTGGGAATATTGCTCCAAGTTTCGATTAAGGTAGTACCGAAACCCACGCTTGAACGAACGTTAACCCGTGAGATCAGTGCAGTCGACGCGATACGACTGATGAATCAATGGACCGGCGAGCCATTACCATTATCGGGTCTATGCTGGGTTGATAATTGCCTTTTCGTACGACTTTCCGGTTCCGAGGCGTCGGTCTATACCGCTATGCGTCGTTTGGGTGGAGACCAGATGTCAACGGGTGATCGGTTTTGGCAACAGTTGCGCGATCAAACACATCGCTATTTCGCCGAACAAGAATTATTGTGGCGACTAACGTTGGCACCCAATACACCGATGCTGGAACTCAGCGGTCGTTGGATTCTAGATTGGGGCGGTGCCCAACGTTGGTTGGTTAGCGACGAATCGCCGGAGACCATATTTGAGACCGCAGCGGCGGCGGGTGGCCACGCAAGCCGCTATCGTTCTCTGGACCGGGATGTACAGATTTTTCAGCCATTGTCCGTGCCACTGCTTAAAATTCACCGGCGGTTGAAGCAGGCATTTGATCCGAACGGAATCTTTAATCCGTTTCGTCTCTATCCAGAGTGGTAATTGATGCGTGATGTCCCGCTAAGCTCTATTATTTGTCCGACTTTGGCTTCCATGCTGCTCTTAATTCCGCCTACACGGGGTGTTTTCTCTCTGTATTCGAGGTGTTGTTGTGGAATTTTGGGATCATCTGATCAGCCTTTTTAATTTCGCCGAGTGTTTCATAGATGCAGACTAAACTTGCCGATTTTATTGTAAATACAAGCGAAGGGCACGAAGCCGAAAAAATTCTGCGCAAATGTGTGCACTGTGGTTTTTGCAACGCGACATGCCCAACCTATCAGCACTTGGGGGACGAGTTGGATGGCCCGCGTGGGCGGATATATCTGATAAAGAGTATGCTGGAAGGGAACCCGGTAAGCAGAAAAACGCAGTCCCATTTTGATCGATGCTTGACCTGCAGAGCTTGTGAAACAACATGTCCTTCTGGTGTTCGCTATGGCCGTCTACTCGATATTGGCCGTGCAATTATCGAAGAAAAAGTACCACGAAAATTGGGCCAGCGGGTTATACGGGTTTTACTGAGGTTTTTTCTTCCCTATCCGCAACGTTTGCGTCCATTGTTTGGGATTGCACAATATTTTCGCCGGCTATTGCCGGCGAAATTCAAGCGCAATATTCCAGAATTGAATGATTCGGGAGATTGGCCTGATTCTCAGCATTCCAGAACGATGTTAGCGCTGAACGGTTGTGTACAATCGGTAACGTCTCCGCATATTGATACCAAAGCGGCCAGGGTATTGGATCGGGTGGGGATCCGATTGTTACGGGTATCCGGAGGCGGGTGTTGCGGCGCGTTGAGCCATCATTTAGCCTCGGCGGGCGAGGCTCGTGAATTTATGCGGCGTAATATTGATGCTTGGTGGCCAACTATCGAAGCGGGTGCGGAAGCGATTGTCATGACGGCCAGCGGTTGCGGGTTAATGGTCAAAGAATATGGCGAAATACTACAAGACGATCCGCAGTATGCGCAAAAAGCTGCAACCGTGTCGTTGATGACGCGGGATATAGCTGAAATATTGGCTGCCGAAGATCTATCAGCTTTTTCATCAAGCGAAAACACGAGTATCGCTTTTCACGCCCCGTGCACGATGCAGCACGGTCAACAGATTGATGGGACAGTTGAGTCTGTATTGCAGCGTTTGGGATTCAATTTATGTCAGGTTCCGGATCGGCACCTATGCTGTGGATCCGCTGGCAGTTATTCGATTTTGCAACGCGGGATATCTTCTGCTTTGTTGAAAAATAAGCTGATTGCGCTTGAATCTGACGATCCGGAGATAATTGCGACGGCGAATATAGGTTGCTTGTTGCATCTTCAATCGGCGGCAAATCGACCGGTAATACATTGGCTGGAATTGCTGAACAGTAAATCTTGACTGAATTCGGTTGAGCAGCGGGTATCTGGTCGTTAATTGTGGTTTCAGGTAATATGCCAGTATTGTGATAGTCTATCGCGAATATTACCGGAATCTGAGAGGACGTATAAATGAACCGCTTGTATTATCTAACACCTAGCTTGGATAGCGCGGAGAAAATTTCTATCGATTTGCATGACGAAGGGATTAGGGACTGGAATTTTCATGTACATTGTAAAAATGAAGCAGGGTTGTACAAACGCCATGTGCATTCCTCGAACTATATTCAAAAGCTTGACGTGATACGTTTTTGGGAACGCGGAGCGATGCTTGGTTTTGTTGTTGCATTGATTGTTATTGCTTATTGCATAGTAGCGCAACCTTTTGGCCCGGGAATAACCGGTCTAGCGTATGTAACTATTTTTGGGTTTATTACGTTGTTTGGCGGGTGGGTTGGCGGTTTGGTGGGTATTGAAATCGAGAATCAAAAGTTAGTTCAGTATCACGAAGCAATCGAGCTTGGAAAATATTTGGTATTGATTGATGTCGCATCAAGTGAAGAAGAAAAAGTTAAAAATTTAATGAATAACAAGCATCCCGAAGCGCAATTTAAACGCGTTGGGTCAACTATGATAAATCCATTCAAGTTTAAACCGGTAGCACCGTAGTTCGGTTATCGCAGACTCTATCTAGATCTAGAAATTAAGTGCCGAGCAACGCAAATCTGGACGAAATAGTGCGGTATAATGTTGTCTGTGAGCATTTTCGTCCGTTATGAGAATGCGATGCGCTATTGACTGAGATCCTCGACAGGTTTTCAGCAGAACTAATCCATTGGATACCCATTGAAATCCTCGTGTATAACTAGGGGCTTTTGCCCGTAGCGTTTTTTTATACAAAATTTGATAGACTATATATCTGTATTGTATTGATAATTATGGCTGGAAAACTTTATATCCAAACATTTGGGTGTCAGATGAATGAGTACGACTCGGATAAAATGCGAGACGTACTAAAAAAGTCCCACGGTTTTGAGTCAACCGACGATCCAGGACTGGCAGATATTTTGCTGCTTAATACTTGTTCGATTCGTGAGAAAGCCCAAGAGAAAGTTTTTTCGCAATTGGGCCGTTGGCGCAAATTAAAGATGAAACGTCCAGACTTGGTTATAGGCGTCGGAGGCTGCGTTGCAAGTCAGGAAGGTGAGGCCTTGCAGAAAAGGGCGCCGTACGTTGATATCGTTTTCGGGCCACAGACCTTGCACAGGTTGCCTGAATTACTCGATCAGGTAACCGGACCGCGTTCGTCGGTCATCGATATTTCTTTTCCCGAAATAGAAAAATTTGACGCACTGCCAGAGCCGCGTGCTGAAGGTCCCAAAGCCTTTGTGTCGGTAATGGAAGGTTGTAGCAAATATTGTACATTTTGTGTTGTGCCGTACACCCGCGGCGAAGAGATTAGTCGGCCGTTAGATGATGTATTGAATGAGATTTCCTGCCTGGCCGCACAAGGTGTTCGCGAAATCAATTTGTTAGGCCAAAATGTAAACGCCTATCTGGGCCAAATGCCCGACGGAGATACCGCAGATTTTGCATTGTTGTTGCATTATGTTTCCGCCGTAGAGGGTATCGATCGAATTCGTTATACCACTTCGCACCCGGTTGAATTTTCCGACAGTTTGATCGAAGCCTATGCGGAAATTCCAGAATTGGTCAATCATTTACATTTGCCGGTTCAGAGTGGAAGTGATCGTATTTTAAGTCGGATGAAGCGTGGTCATACGCGCGCGCAATACATCGAAAAAATCGAGAAGCTCAGGCTGGTACGTCCAGATATCAGCCTTTCATCGGATTTTATCATCGGTTTTCCAGGCGAAACGGACGAAGATTTTGCAGCGACTCTGGAATTAATAGATACAATTGGTTTTGACCATTCTTTTAGTTTTATATACAGTCCACGCCCCGGGACACCGGCAGCAGAAATTGACGATAATGTCAGCCAGGAAGTTAAAAAACAGCGCTTGAAATTTCTACAAAGCAAAATTTTGGAATCCGCAAGCCAATTTTCCAGCAATATGGTTGACACAATGCAAACGGTGTTGATCGAAGGTGTGTCAAAGAAGGACTCTTTGGAGCTTTGCGGTAGAACTGAGAATAACCGTGTAGTCAATTTTATAGCGCCTGCCAAGCTAATCGGGCGGTTTGCCGATGTATTGATTACCGAGGCTTTGCCAAACTCATTAAGGGGGCGGTTTGTCGACGTCGCTGCACACAAGCAGGTTCAATCTTCATCTAGGCAGATTGGCTCAATCTGAATTGACTATTCAATCCGAATCCACCGACCTAACGCTTGAACCGGCTGACAATATTCGCTTGGCGAATCTTTGTGGTCAATTCGACGAGAACCTGCGTCAGATTGAAAAACGATTGGGGGTTGAAATATCCAGTCGCGGCAACCGATTTCAAATCATGGGTTCAAGCCGGCCGGTAAGCGCCGCGAAGCAAGTCATTGTGAGCCTGTTTGATACGTCAGCGACGCAACCCATTACCCCGGAACAAGTACATTTGTCCATGCAGGGAGTGCGCAATAGCGCGATGCCCGGCGAGGCCGACGATGGGAACCAAGCGTCTGAAAAAATAGTACAAATTCAAACTCGGCGCGGTATAGTCCAAGGACGCGGGGAGAATCAGCAAAAATATCTTCAAAATATATTGTCGCACGATGTGAATTTCGGCGTGGGTCCAGCGGGTACCGGTAAAACATATCTTGCGGTGGCATGTGCAGTTGCCGCGCTGGAAAAGGAACAGGTTCGGCGCCTTATATTGGCGCGTCCGGCGGTAGAAGCGGGTGAAAAACTTGGTTTTTTGCCGGGCGATATGGCGCAAAAAGTTGATCCATACCTGCGGCCCTTATACGACGCGCTATACGAAATGCTGGGTTTCGAACGAGTGGCTAAATTGATCGAACGTAGCGTTATTGAGGTCGCCCCGCTGGCGTTCATGCGTGGAAGAACTTTGAATGAAGCGTTTATCATTCTAGATGAAGCGCAAAATACCACGCCTGAACAAATTAAAATGTTTTTAACCCGGGTTGGATTTGGTTCGACTGCGGTAATCACTGGCGATATTACTCAGGTTGATCTACCGCGGGAAAAACCGTCCGGCCTGCGTCACGTGTTACAGATATTGCGAAACGTCGAAGGTATCAGTTTTACATTTTTTGGTTCACGCGATGTTGTTCGTCATCCGTTGGTACAACGAATCGTTTCTGCATATGAAGCCCATGATGAATCTCTTGCCAATGACAAATGATGTGGAAATACAGATGCTTAGTGATTTGGATAGCATCCCTGAGTCGCTTAAACTGGCATGCTGGGCGGAATGTGTGTTGAGCGATAAGATCGAGCATAAGGAAATGGTGATTCGCGTTGTCGATGTGGATGAAGGTGCTGAATTGAATCATCGGTTTAGGGGGGAAACTAGTGCAACTAATGTGTTGAGTTTTTCTTTCGAACCGATCGATGGTATCCCGATGAATCTGCTAGGAGATATCGTGATTTGTGCACCCATAGTTGAACAGGAGGCGTTGGAGCAGCGTAAATCGATTGATGCGCACTGGGCGCATATGGTTGTGCATGGTGTATTACACTTGTTGGGATACGATCATGTCCGGCCTACTGACGCAGTCGAAATGGAAGCGGAAGAAAAACGCTTGTTGAATCAATTTGGGTTTTCCAATCCCTATGAAGAGGTCGTAGCTTAATGGGCAAACTCGGCGAGGTTAGCAGTGCTTCGCACAAAAGTTGGATGGATCGTTTAAGCCATTTTTTGACTGGTGAACCCCAGGATAAAGCGGAATTGATCGAATTGCTTCGCGAAGCACGCAACAGTAAATTAATAGACGGTGAAGCGCTGGCGATGATCGAGGGGGTGTTACAGGTCTCTGAAATGCGGGTTCGCGACATCATGATACCTCGTGTTCAGATGGTGGTATTGCCTAGGGATGCGGAGCTGGATACCATTTATCCATTGGTCATCGAATCGGCGCATTCGAGGTTCCCGGTGATTGGTGAAGACCGTAGTGAGATTGTTGGAATACTATTAGCGAAGGACCTATTGGCGAACTGCAGGCAAAAACAAAAATTGCTTGTTCAAGATGTATTGCGCCCGGTGCGATTTGTTCCGGAAAGCAAACGCCTTAATGTATTGCTGAACGAATTTAGAGCCAATCGCAGTCATATGGCCATCGTAGTGGACGAATACGGGACGGCAGCCGGATTAGTGACGATTGAAGATGTGCTTGAGCAGATTGTTGGAGAAATTGAAGATGAGCACGATTTTTCCGATGAAGAGTATATTTTTCGCCGTAACGAAAAAGAATATACCCTAAAAGCAATCACGCCTATCGATGAATTCAACGAATACTTTTTGACCGAATTTAGTAGCGAGGAATTTGATACCGTAGGGGGGTTGATCGGACAACATTTGGGTCATGTTCCGGCTCGCGGGGAGAAAGTGCTTTTGGGTCGATTCAAATTTAGTGTTTTGCGTGCCGATACTCGTCGAGTCCATTTGTTAAGACTGAATATTATCGAAGTTTCCGAACCCAGAACCGAGGGTAACGAGTAGCTAAGTTTGTCGACGAGTAGTACCCCTTCTTTCAATTAGTCTGACGGTGTTCAAAGCAAATCTATCCTTGTTCAAGGGGCTCGCGATTTTGTTCGCGGGGGGGCTTTATCCGTTGGCTTTTGCACCCTTCGACTATAGTTTGGTCGCAATCTTATCGCTCGCATTTCTTTTCTACTGCTGGTTGCCTTGCTCGCCAGTTTCCGCGTTTAGAACCGGTTTACTATTTGGTATTGGCCAGTTTTTTATCGGAATTTCATGGATATACGTAAGTCTTCACGAATATGCCGGAGCAGGTGTGTTTGTATCGCTGTTAATGAACGCTTTGTTTGCGTCAGCCGTTGCGGTATTTTCCGGTATACCCGGCATCGCTGCGGCGTTTTCGAGCCATATAAACCCGTTATTACGGTTGACCCTGGTGTTCCCCGCTTCGTGGATCTTTTTTGAGTGGGTCCGCAACTGGATGCTCACAGGTTTTTCGTGGTTGCAGATTGGCTATAGCCAGATCGATACGCTGTTGGGTTCCATTGCGCCGATTGGTGGTGTATTTGGCGTAGGACTTATTGCATCAGTAATGGCCGGATTGATCTGTGCGTTCGTACTTGCCAATAACCGTCAACGAATTGGCTTGGTAATTATCTTTGCCGGATTGTGGGGTATCAGTGCATGTTTGGGTTTGCTTCGCTGGACTTACGCCATAGGCGAACCATTTCAAGCGACGTTGATCCAGGGGAATATTGCTCAAGAGTTTAAGTGGGCGTCTGATTCGCGCGAAAAGACCTTAGAAATCTATGCCGATATGACGCGTCAACATTGGGACTCTAAGATTGTCGTATGGCCCGAAACCGCTGTGCCGGTTTATTATCACAAATTGAAAGATACTTTTTTCGCTGAATTGGAAGCGGAGGCTATCGCGACCAATACGGATGTGTTAGTAGGGCTTCCGGTGATGGATTTTTCAACAGATCGCTATTACAACGGTCTTGTTAGCATTGGGGGGCATCATGGGGTTTATCGCAAACGGCATTTGGTGCCGTTTGGCGAATTTTTACCGTTCCAGCCCGTTTCAGGATTTATTAACGATATTTTTAAATTTCCCATGGCAAATTTTAGCGCTGGGCAGGATGATCAGGCTATATTGCACGCGGCTGGATATCCGTTGGCCGCATCGATTTGTTACGAAGATGTTTTTGGGCAGGAATTTCTAACCTATTTACCGCAAGCCCGCTATTTGGTGAATGTCACCAACGATGCCTGGTTTGCTGATTCTTTGGCCCCGCATCAGCACATGCAAATGGCAAGAATGCGCGCGCTGGAAACAGGACGCTACATGCTACGTGCAACCAATAACGGAATCAGCGCGATCATTTCTGCCACCGGTGGGTTTATCAAAGTAGCGCCACAATTTGAACGGATCGCATTGACCGGGATGATTGTACCCATGTCTGGTTCTACACCGTATATTCGATTTGGCGACGTTCCGATAGTTATTGTTTGTGCATTGATTTTGATTGGCGCCAGTCGCAGCCGCTCAACCGTTTAGCTTTGTAATTCTGCGTGCAACGCGCGATATTCATCGGTCAGTTTGTGTTTAGGGTCGAAATGAATTAACGGCTTATTCGCGCTATGCGATTCTCTGACTCTGACCGAAGGAGAAATTTTTGTGTTTAGCACCGGCTGCCCTTCCCCGACCAATTCATCCACAAGTTGTTGCGGCAGATTTGCGCGATTCTGGAACTGATTGACGATGATGCCCTCGACATTTAATCCGCCATTATGGTCCATTTTAACCTCGCCGACGACATTCAATAGGGTATACAACGATTCTCGGGAAAATGCATCGCAATCGAACGGTATCAAACAACTTTGCGCGGCGATTAATGCTGAAAGGCTGTAAAAATTCATTACCGGTGGCGTATCGATAAATATGTAGTCATAGTCGTTCAACTGATTCAGCGCGTCGCGTAACTTGTATATCTTATGACGTGATTCCAATCGGCTTTGTAAAGACTCCATCTCTGGGTGTGAGGGCAATACGTAAAGGTTTGGATAGGGTGATTCGTGAACAAGGTAATTGATCGTATTGTCCTGACCCGCGCCGAATGGGTTTAGGCTGAGGCTTTCCTTGAAAAATTCAGCTAGTGTCCGCTCTGAACTAGATATTTTTTGCCCAAGCAGGTAATGCGTGGAGTTGCCTTGTACATCGAGATCGATGACTAGCGTGCTATTTCCTTCAGCTGCGCTTATCGCAGCCAGATTGCAGGTGATAGTTGATTTTCCAACGCCGCCCTTCTGATTAAACACTACTCTTCGCATACTGACCCCCAATTATTGCTAAAGTAAATCCGTAGACCGCAACCGCTATCGACGATCATCTTTGTTGCTCTTATCCTATTTGTCCCCTGGCGGTAGCATCCAGATCTAAATCTCGCTTGAATACGAAATTGCTTCGAGACTAAACCATAAAATACTGTGTATTACAATGGCAATCATTCATCCTTGGCTAGTGCGTCGTACGGCGAGCTTTGAGCATTCTGCATAGATCTGAGTCTAATGAAGTCTGGGTACATAGCCGGACAGGATCAAATAGTCCGCCATCATTGTTGCGATAATGCGGTTGCCGAGTTCATTTGGGTGCGAGTCGGTTACCGAATTCGACGTTTCCTTCGGTTCGTATCGATCCCATCGTCGGTCCGTCGATGAGTCAAGATGAATTACCGGAATGTCCTCGGTTTTGCCAATCTCGCTCAAATTTTTGGTGTATTGGGGCGCTTCGTTAAATGTGAATAATAGGAAAGGAATTCCGCGTCGCTTTAGTAATATATTCATTTCCGACAAGCTCCGCTGGACCGAATTCCACGCAGAATTCGCAGCTCGGGAAGGCGGGGATGGTTGCTGCTTGGTGACAGCGGTTCGCGGTTTTTCGATAGGTTTAACGTTCGCGAAGCGGCGCTTCAGGTGTTTATAAGCGGTGTAAATTAACGACGCGGCGTAGGATCGTTGCGCCAAATCGGTAAACCATGACCTGCGTTTATCGAATATCCACATTTTTGCCTGTAGATCATTAGCGGAAAAAAGTAACGCGACCAAATCGGGTTCCAGGCCCATTCCAATTTGTTTTAGTTGCGTAAGTTCTTGCTCGGTGTTGTAGGAAGGTACGCCTAAATTCAATGTGTGAATGTGTTTTTGGCTAGTGGAGTTTTGCTGTAAAAGCTGTTCCAATTGTGCCGGGAAGCTGTCCTCCACCTGAACCCCAATGCCGAATGGCATGGAATCCCCCATGACCAAAATACGGAACTCACTATTGGTTTTAGCCGAAACTTCTTGATCGCGAAGTCCTATCGAATTGATGGAAACCGGTACGCCGAAGAAGTTACCGGTTAAATTTGGCTGGTTTCTATAACCGATGGGTTCTTCAATGATCAACGTGTCCATGTATGCAGCGGTTTCTGGGTAGTATGAAATACCTAGTGGATCAAACAGCCGGCCAACACATTCCAATAATAATAAAACCAGAACGATTTGCGATAAAAGATAAGCAAATAACTTTATTGTTTTTACACCGTTCAAAATTATGTGGTTACAGGTCGTATTGGTGGAGGCGGCATTTTAGGGTGCGAGTAACTGCGAAACAAGTGAATTGACCGGTCGCGTATGCAATAAAAGACAGGTCGTGATTGAAAATTTCACTTTGCTTTCGATTTATCCGTTGCTGCTGTATTCTAATGGGTTTAGTTAGAATTTGTGTAATCCCCTACAAATGGACGATATTTACAATCCAAAACAAGTCGAAGAAAGCGCGCAGAGTCTTTGGGAATCAACCGGTGCATTTCGGGCAAAAGAAGACGCCGGCAAAGAAAAATATTATTGCTTGTCGATGTTTCCGTACCCCAGTGGTCGGTTGCACATGGGACACGTTCGCAACTACACCATCGGTGATGTGATTAGCCGATATCAGAGAATGCAAGGTAAAAACGTACTCCAACCCATGGGTTGGGATGCGTTCGGTCTTCCTGCTGAGAATGCAGCAATGAGCCACGGTGTGCATCCGGCCGACTGGACCTACGAGAATATCGCGTATATGCGCGACCAATTGAAGCGTTTGGGTTTTGGTTATGACTGGGATCGCGAATTGGCAACCTGTGATCCTGATTATTACCGTTGGGAACAATGGTTTTTTCTAAAATTGCTGGAAAAGGGGTTGGTCTACAAAAAAACCGCCCCGGTCAACTGGTGTCCCAAAGATTTGACGGTTTTGGCCAATGAACAAGTCGTTGACGGGGCGTGCTGGCGTTGCGACACACCGGTAGAACGTAAGGAAATCTCGCAATGGTTTATGAAGATTACCGCTTATGCGGATGAGTTGCTGGAATCGCTCAAATCTTTGGACGGCTGGCCGGATCAGGTGCGCACAATGCAGGCTAATTGGATTGGCAGATCTGAAGGTGTCGAGATGGATTTCGCGGTGGAGGACTCGGATCAATCGTTAACGGTCTACACAACGCGTCCCGATACGTTGATGGGGGCGACCTATGTGGCGGTAGCCGCGGAACACCCTTTGGCGGAAAAAGCTGCGGCTTACAGTACGGAAATCGCTGCATTTATCGAATCGTGCCGACAAACGCAGGCTTCCGAAGCGGCCATGGAGACATTGGATAAGCGTGGTGTTGATTCGGGTTTGAAAGCGAGACACCCAATAAGCGATGAGATTGTACCCATATGGATCGCCAACTTTGTTTTGATGGGTTATGGAACCGGTGCGGTGATGTCTGTCCCAGCGCACGATCAACGTGATTACGAATTCGCTAAGCGCTATCAAATACCGATTAGGCAAGTTATTTTCGCTACAGATGGAAGCGATGCAGATTGTTCTGAACAGGCCTATACCGAGCGGGGAGTGCTAAGAAATTCGGGGAAATTTGATGGATTGACTTCGGATCAGGCTTTTGACGCAATTGCCGAGCAATTGAAGTCTGACGGAAGGGGCCGCAAGACAATTAATTTCAGATTGCGGGATTGGGGTGTTTCGAGGCAGCGTTATTGGGGAGCGCCAGTTCCGGTGATTTACTGTGATGGTTGCGGTACGGTACCGGTTCCAGACGAAGATCTTCCGGTGAAGTTGCCACGTGAAGCCGGAGATGATGGTGCTATTCTCCCCCTGAGCCAGATTGATTCTTTTATTAGCACGGTGTGTCCACAATGCAAGGCGCCGGCAAAACGAGAAACCGATACCTTCGATACCTTTATGGAATCATCTTGGTATTTTGCCCGATACGCCAGCGCTGGTAATGATACCGCGATGCTCGATAGCCGGGTCAGTTCGTGGTTGCCGGTCGATCAATATATTGGTGGAATCGAGCATGCCATATTGCATTTGCTTTACGCGCGTTTTTATAACAAATTGCTGCGTGACGAAGGTTTGGTCGTCTGCGATGAACCGTTTGCAAATTTATTGACGCAAGGCATGGTGCTCAAGGACGGTAGCAAGATGTCTAAATCCAAAGGCAACACCGTCGATCCGCAAGAATTGATCGAACGCTATGGCGCGGATACGGTCCGGCTTTTTACCATGTTTGCGGCACCGCCGGAACAATCGTTGGAATGGTCGGATAGTGCTGTGGAAGGTGGATATCGGTTTTTGAAACGGCTTTGGAAATTGGTCGCGGAATGTATCAATGAAACCACCGAGACCAAATTAGATCTGGATCCATCAACCCTCACCGCAGAACAAAAAGCGATAAGACGGCGCGTGCACGAAACGATTGCCAAAGTGAGTGATGATATTGGTAGGCGTTTTACCTTTAATACTGCAATCGCGGCGAATATGGAACTGCTAAACGCCATAGCCAAGTTTGCCGATAAGACGATACAAGGCCAATCGGTTCGGCGCGAAGCTTTGGAATCCGTGGTTTTGATGTTATCGCCCATCGTCCCGCATATTTGTCACGCGTTGTGGACGACATTGGGCCATGAGGTACCCGTTGTTGACACTCGCTGGCCGGTGGTGGATGAAGGCGCACTTGTACAAGATTCGCTGTCAATGGTTATACAGGTTAATGGCAAATTACGGGGCAAAATTTCCGTAGTTGTTGATGCATTGAAGGAGGAAATTGAAGTGCAAGCCCTGGCAGAAGAAAATGTTAAACGCTTGACCGAAGGGAAAACGGTTCGCAAAATAATCGTTGTCCCGAAAAAACTCGTCAATATTGTGGTATAAGCAATGCGCAATCTATTCAGTATCTTTTTAACTTCATCCGCCAAACTAAGCGTGTTGTTGCTGTTGGGTTCATTGATTGGCGCTTGCGGTTTTCATCTTCGTAAACCGGTAGATTTGCCTGACGGAATGGATCAAATTTACGTCAAAGGCTTGCCTCCCGGGAGTCGATTTGTGAATTATTTAAATCAAACAGTTAAATTGTCGGACGGCCAGGTGACTGGAGATTTGTCGGCGGCGGGGCTCGTCTTAAACGTGTACAACGATCATATGGACCGGCGGGAAGTGTCGTTAAGCCAAACCGGAAAAGCCAACGAATACGAGCTCACCTATTTGTTAGATTATGATCTTCAATTGCCCGATGGCGAGGTTGTACTGCCCCGGCAGTCGATTCGGGTTATTCGAGACTACTTTAACCCACAAATCAATGTGATCGGTAAATCTGAGGAAGAAGGCGTGATACGCAACGAAATGTATAAGGAAGCAGCTCGGACCCTGCTGCGGCGTAGCGAAATCGCGTTGCGTCGCAGTGATGTGCCGCCTGCCAAATAATCAAACTGCATTCGTGCGTGAGATGGCGATCTTTCACTGGAACCGAGTTCGCCCAAATTTTGCGTTGCTTAACCAATACGCCAGTGGAATATTTTGGTTATGATTCCAATCGTCTTTTGGACTATTTGTACCAGCCTTTTGCCCGTTCTTACGCCAATTCAGTGGCTTTGCATTATCAGTCATGAAGTTATCGCTGGATAGACTACAACAGAATCTGAGCAAGCAGCTGTTCCCGGTTTACCTAGTGTATGGCGATGAACCGTTACAACGGGGCGAAGCTGCCGATGCGATCCGTCTTACTGCAAAAAGTAACGGCTATTCAAATCGAGAGGTGTTCGATGTGGAAAGCGGGTTTCAATGGGAGCGTTTTGTTCAATCCAGTGACTCGCTTCCACTATTTGCTGAAAAACGGTTGTTGGACCTACGAATTCTTTCTTCGTCTCCCGGCAAACAGGGAGCAAAGGTACTACAAAATTATGCCCAACGGCCCGCGGAAGATCTTGTGATAATGATCAGTTGCGGGAAATTGACGGCATCAGTACAGAAGTCAGCCTGGTTTAGGGCGATTGACAGCATTGGGCTCGTTGTACAAGTATGGCCTTTGACCGGCGTGCGACTTTTGAATTGGGTTGATCGGCGCGCAAAAACAAAGGGGATGCAGATTAATCGAGCAGGGTTGATTCTTTTGACTGATCGAGTTGAAGGGAATATGTTGGCAGCAGCACAAGAGATCGATAAGCTTTTTGTGTTGAATGGTGTAGGCGAAATCAATGAAAATCATATTTTGAATTCGGTTGTCGATAATGCCCGTTATGATGTTTTTTCATTGGTCGATAGCGCTTTGAACGGAGACGCTAAGCGCGTGTATAAAATACTTGCGAGCATACAACGGGAAGGTGTGGCGCTTCCGGTAATTTTGTGGGCCTTGATCAGGGAGATCCGGTTGCTACATCAAGTTGCATTTGAAGTTCAGAAAGGCAAAAACATAGAAGCCGTATTACGCGATAAAAAAATTTGGGAAAATCGTAAAGCATTACTACGCCGGGCATTGTCGCGTTGCGATGATGGTAATTTGAAACGACTTTTGCAGTTAGGAACACGATTGGATCGTGTAATCAAAGGTCGCGAAGATGGAGATGCCTGGGAAATGATGCTTTCCCTTTGTATGGGTTTGGCTGGCGTGGAACCTGTTGATACTGGCCATGTAGTGGCTTAACAAGTCTATTGATATATTTGGTTCATAATTTATTGAATAAAAAATGCAAGAAAATATAAGCGATTATATGCGCAAACTGGGAGAGCAAGCGCGCGCGGCATCTCGAACTCTGGCGGGCGCTGAATCCGGTGCAAAAACAGAAGCGTTGATTAATATTGCTAACGAGATTGAAGCGCACCGGGATAAATTGATTTCTGCGAATAAGCAGGACCTTAAAGCCGGAGAAATGCGTAATTTGAAACCGGCGTTGCTAGATCGGTTAGAACTGACCGATCAGCGGATTAGCGCGATGGCGGATGGATTGCGCGAGGTGGCTGCATTACCCGACCCGGTCGGTGAGATCACAGATTTGGCGTATCGTCCTTCGGGTATTCAGGTGGGACGCATGCGTGTGCCTTTGGGTGTGATTGGTATCATCTATGAGTCTAGACCCAATGTTACCGCGGATGCTGCCGCTCTTTGTTTAAAATCCGGTAATGCTTGTATCCTCCGCGGTGGTTCCGAAGCGATCCATTCAAATCGGGCAGTTGCATCGTGTATTACCGACGGGTTGCATGCGGCCGAATTGCCAGAAAAAAGTATACAGGTCGTGGAGACTACGGATCGTGCAGCGGTAGGTGAATTGATAACGATGGATCAGTTTGTTGATATTATTGTTCCCCGAGGCGGTAAGGGTTTGATCGAGCGGATTTCCAAGGATGCCTGCATCCCGGTGATCAAACATTTGGATGGAATCTGCCATGTCTATATTGACGATAGAGCTGATCTCAGAATGGCAATGGATATTGCAGTTAACGCAAAAACTCAGCGTTATGGCACATGCAATACGATGGAAACCTTATTGATTGCAGAAAAAATTGCCTCAATTTCGTTGCCGGAACTATGCAAGCGCTTTGCCGAAAAGGGTGTTGAATTGCGAGCCTGTGAAAAAACCCGGGACATCGTTCCTGACTGTGGCGTAGCGGATGAACAGGATTGGTACACCGAATACCTGGCGCCAATATTATCTATCCGGGTAGTAGACTCGTTGGAAAGTGCTATCGAACATATTAACCGTTATGGTTCTGCGCATACGGATACTATTGTAACTGAAGATTATAGCCGCTCTAGACGATTCCTTCGCGAAGTGGATTCCAGTTCCGTCATGGTCAATGCATCAACGCGATTTGCTGATGGCTTCGAGTATGGGTTGGGTGCCGAGATTGGAATTAGTACAGATAAACTGCATGCTCGTGGCCCAGTTGGGTTGGAGGGGCTTACGTCGATGAAATATGTGGTTCTTGGCAGTGGACAAACACGGTCTTGAAAGCACCGACAAAGAGTCGGCCAAACCGAATGGTATTTGACCGTTGATCGGTGTGTACGGCGGAACTTTTGACCCAGTCCATTTCGGGCATTTGCGAACCGCTTTGGAAATAAGAGAAATCGTCGGCATTGACGAAATGAGACTTGTTCCTTGCGGACAGCCCCCTCATCGTTTTGAACCCATTGCCCAACGTGATTTGCGCCGCCGTATGCTAGACCTTGCGGTTGAAGCTGAGCCGGGCTTAACAGTAGATTCACGCGAATTGGAACGCGACGGACCATCGTACATGGTCGATACTTTGTCTTCTATGCAGGCTGAACAGCCGGATCAGACGCTGGTTTTGATTATTGGAATGGATGCGTTTGACGGTATTGCCAATTGGCATCAGTGGCGAAATTTATTTGGTTTGGCAAATTTTGTAGTCATGCAAAGACCTGGGTATCCTGCACAAATACCCTCTGCGATTGCTCAACTAGACGGCGTATTCCATGTGACAGACCGCGAAACCCTTAGGACTCGAGGTAGTGGCTGCATTTTTTTTCACGAAGTTACCCAATTGGAGATATCGGCGACCGCAATTCGCGATTTGATTCGAAACGAGCGCAGCCCACGTTATTTATTGCCAGAACGGGTTTTAGAATTGATAGAAAGTGAGCGATTGTATCGTTAAATCTTGAGTATGATTCCAAGCTCGTCGGGCAACGGGTACCATATCGGACAAAGCCTCATTTTAGAGATGAACATTTACATTTAAGAGTAACAATATGTCGACAGACGAAATAGTAAAATTGGTGCTTGCCTCATTGGATGATGGTAAAGGCCGTGACGCAAAATTGATAGATATCAGGGACAAATCGAGCTTTGCTGATTTTATGGTGATCGCTACAGGAACGTCAGAACGCCATGTAAAATCATTGGCGAGCCGTGTTATTGATAATGTTAAAAAGCGTGGAATGAAACCGTTGGGGAGCGAGGGTGAAGCGGTTGGCGATTGGGTGTTGGTCGATATGGGTGATGTTGTACTACACGTGATGACCGAACAAACTCGTGGGTTTTATCAGCTCGAAAAGCTTTGGGAAATGGATTTTGATTCGGAGCCTAACAGTCAGACGGTATAACGGTTGATGTTTGGCGATGAATCGGTACCCGGTAAATGTTCTAATTGAGTACTAGATCGACAATTTGAACAAAACTTTGAGTTTTGCGCTGTATATTGTGATACGACCCTAGCTATTTCGACTGTGGGCCTTTGTCAAATTTATGGCTTTGCAGGCTCCTTCGAGAGTCTGTCGTTCAAAAAAGCTCGATGTCGCTGCCGTCGTTGGCCTCGTTTTGCTCGGTTGCGAGGGAAACAGCCTGATCAACACTTTCACCCTGCATGATGGCATCGAACATTTTTATATCCGATTCGATAGTAAATCGAGATCGGATAAATTGTTGCAATTCACGCCACTTCGAAGGATTGTAGAGGCGGTCCGGAGTAGAGACTATTTCAGCCAGCGCGGTAAGGCTACTTGATACATGTTCAAGACGCTGCTGCAATTTATCGTAAAATTGAAAATCGATAATTGAAATCTGGATTTTCTCGGACGTGGCTGCACTATTTCTCATCAGGAGTGATTTTTGCTCACCATCTTCCATCGTCTCGATGACTTTATCCATTTCGGCGATATGCTCAACGATACAGGTAAAAGATTCAGCCAAAGTATTCATCGACGAATTTCCATCCCCCATTGCCCTTTCGACGCTAGCCGTCGCAGCGGTTAGCATTGAAACGGTTTCCCGGATCTGACTCCAATCCAAATCGGGTTGCTGTGCATTCGACTGTATCTGAGTATGTTGCTGCACCATGTTTTGGCCTACTTTCCAACGTTTAAAAACATTAAGTTTAGATGGGAAGTATGAACTTGTCTGGATTGGGATTACGTTACATCCTCCATCGCCATTTCCCGTTTTTCGAAAATTGAGGTTGCTGAAATGGTGTTGCGTTGATCAATACCAAAATTTTAATTTTTGGCTAGACTTTGTTAGTGACCGTGACTCAGCTTTTGATCGGTTTATTCGGTTTTGTCTTTAAATATACGATTATTGGGAGCTTCAGCGATGGCAAGTATTTTGGCGGTAGACGACTCGGCTTCAATGAGGCAGATGGTGTCTTTTACCTTGAAAGGTGCAGGGTACGATGTAATTGAAGCCGTTGATGGAATAGACGCGTTGACCAAAGCAAAGTCGAATAAATTTGATTTAGTCGTAACCGATGTAAATATGCCCAACAAGGATGGGATCGCGTTGATCAAAGACTTGAGGGGATTGCCCACCTATAAATTTACACCGATGTTAATGCTGACCACCGAGTCCAGTATGGATAAAAAACAGCAGGGGAAGGCTGCGGGTGCTACCGGTTGGATCGTCAAGCCATTCAATCCGGATCAATTGTTGAAAACGGTAAAAAAAGTATTGGATTAAACCGTCGTTGACCAAAGACCATAGGGTTCCAAAAATAAAATGTCGATCGATTTAGCTCAATTCCACCAAGTATTTTTCGAGGAAAGTTTCGAAGGTCTCGACGTGATGGAATCGGGTCTGCTGAATATGGACGTAGGGAGCGCCGATGCAGAAGAAATCAATACCATATTTCGTGCGGCACATTCCATAAAGGGAGGTAGTGGTACCTTTGGTTTTATGGAGGTTTCAGATTTTACCCATGTGATGGAAACCTTGCTGGATGAGATGAGGGATGGTTCGCGGCAGGTCAGCCAAAAGGGTGTCGATGTATTACTGAAATCGGTCGACTGCTTGAGGGAAATGCTGATTGCAATACAAAACGAACAGGAAATCGATAAAGAACGTGTCCTGACCTACAAACATGAATTGGACGAAGAATTAATCGGTGAAGTGGGTACCGAGGTCGTCCAGCATGCAGATCCAGTAATTCCAGCGGATAACAAGCAAGATCAAAATCCGGGCTGGCATATCGTTTTCAGTCCCCATAGACACATGCTTAAATTGGGGAATGAACCTCTGCGCATGTTCCGTGAACTAGACGAATTAGGAGAATTGGTTGTACTGGCTGATGACCAGGGACTACCTGGATTGGACGAGTTGGATCCGGAAGAATGCCATTTGTCTTGGGACCTTAAGATTAAAGGGGAGATAGCAGAAGACGAGATTCAAGAAATTTTCGATTGGGTTGAAGATGATTGCGATATGGCGATTCAGTCACTAGCCGATCGGGAAACATCAAGAGCCGCAGTTGATGAAGTTGAAACACAATCAAACGTCGGTATTTCTGCGCCACCTGAGGTGGGTGATGGAACAAGCGAAGTAGCGGAAAAGGAAATACCTGCGAATAAGGTTGTAGAGAAGAAGAGCAAAACTACCGCGACAAAAGGAAGCTCCAGTTCGATTCGAGTAGATACTAGCAAGATTGATACTTTAATCAATATGGTAGGTGAACTGGTTATTACCCAATCCATGCTTAGTTTAATGGGTGAGCAATTCGAGCTTGAAAAGTTGGACCAGTTAAAAATGGGCTTAGCGCAACTTGAGCAGCATACTCGAGAATTACAGGAAAGCGTTATGAATATTCGAATGCTGCCGATCAGTTTCGTATTCAGTCGATTTCCAAGGTTGGTACACGATCTCAGCTCAAAACTTGGTAAACAAATTGAATTAAAACTGTCTGGAGAGCAGACCGAAGTTGATAAGAGTGTCGTAGAACTGATCAGTGATCCGTTGGTTCATCTGATTCGAAACAGCATTGATCATGGGATCGAAATGCCGCAACAACGCGTTGAAAGCGGTAAACCAGAGAACGGCACGATTCACCTAAAAGCGTTTCATCGGGGTGGCAGCATCTTTATCGAAGTCTCTGATGATGGGAAGGGTCTCGACGCTGAGAAAATAAAAGCCATAGCCTTAGAACGCGGTTTAATAACGGAAAATGAGAAATTATCCGACCTTCAGGCTTATGAATTAATCATGGCGCCCGGGTTTAGCACGGCCGAATCGGTGACAGACGTTTCGGGGCGCGGTGTCGGTATGGATGTAGTACGTAAAAATATTCAGGCTTTGGGTGGCAATATAGAAATTCGTTCTGAATTGGGTAAAGGTTCAACAATTTCTATCAGTTTACCTTTGACCCTGGCAATTCTTGATGGCCAAACCATTTCCGTGGGAGACGAAACTTATATTGTGCCCTTGGTTTCAATTATCGAGTCTCTCAATGTCGTCCCCGAAAAGATTAATTGTGTATTAGGCAAAGGCGAAACCTTTCAGCTGCGCGGCGAGTATCTGCCCGTCATCCGCATGCACCAAATATTTGCTATTGAAAAGCCAATAACGACTGAACTGACCGAGGGCATACTCGTCGTGGTCGAAGCTCAAGGTGTTCGTTGCGGTCTGTTCGTGGACGATCTTCTCGGACAGCAGCAAGTGGTTGTCAAATCGTTGGAAGAACATTACCGCGCTATCGAAGGGATTTCAGGTGCAACAATTCTAGGTAACGGCTCGGTGGCATTGATCTTGGATATCCCGGGCTTGTTGAGATTGTCAGTTGGCGCTGAAATGGATTCTGCTGCGGTAGCTTAATAATACAATGTCTGATTCGATAAACAACACCATCAACAGCGAACCCACATCGGTGATCGACTCGGGTTTTACACCAGTCGAACAGAATTTGGAGTTTGGTAGCCAATCGAAGCTGACCCAGTATTTAACGTTTAGCCTGAATCACGATGAATACGGCGTGGAAATTCTCAAAGTTCAGGAGATTCGTAGTTGGGAACCGGTTTCAAGGATTCCGAATGTACCGCACTATGAAAAAGGTGTCATAAATCTTCGCGGCGCTATTGTGCCTATCATTGATTTACGCGAACGCTTCGGGCTTGAATCTTTGGAGCATACCGCGGTAACCGCGGTTATCGTATTGCAGACGGAACATAACGGTAAGCTACGTTCACTGGGTATCGTTGTCGATTCTGTATCCAACGTTGTCGACGTGGAAACAGCTGCGATTCAGGATTCACCAGATTTCGGTGCACGCGTTAATACTAATTTTATTTACGGACTAGCTGCTAGCAACGAACGCATGATTATGCTACTGGATGTAGATAAATTGATGATCATGGAAGGAACCGTAGACCCGGTATAGAACGAAGAGATTTTACTTAGTTATTTTGTCAATGGCTGCGGCTAAAGGTTAAATGTTATGAATGTAAATACGCCGGATACGGGGCGCGAAGTGCAGGTGCCGGAAGGTGCGATGCTGGTCACCAAAACAGATCCTAATGGACGCATTATTTATTGCAGCGATGCTTCTCTGAAGTTTAGCGGGTTTAGTCGTGACGACTTGCTAGGCGAAAAAGATAACGCGAGACGTCACGCGGATGTGCCAGCTGCGGTCTTAAAGGACATGTGGGCGACCGTCAAGCAGGGATATCCGTGGAAAGGCACACTCAAGAACCGTTGTAAAAACGGTGACTTTTTCTGGGTCGACACTAGCATAACGCCAATTTACAAGAATTTCCTTGTACACGAAATTATGATGGTCTGTTATAGCACCACCGGGCAACAGGTATCCGATGCGGAAGCGCTGTTTCGAAACATCAATGCCGGGAAGGTAAACCTAAAGCCAAAAGCGAGTCTAATGGAGCGACTGGACTTTACCGCGGGTCTGCCATTCTGGAAACAACTATTGGTTGCGATGACCGGGTTGGTGGTTCCATCTATACTGTTGGTCGCATTGTTGATAGCAGAACAGCGATACGCTGCGGGTGCTGGCGTGGCCTTAATCAGCGGTGTGTTCGGACTGCTGGGACTCAGGATGGCGAGTCGGTTTCGTTCCGTGTTTGATCAGATTTCCAATGCGTTATACCGCCTGACGGATGGCGAATTTCGCAATAAAATTGATCTACACGTCAAAGGCGATCTGGGTGATCTGCTGCGCGCTATGCAGGGCATGCAGGTTAAGCTGAATTATGACTTGAATGAGGCGGTCAGCGAAGCGACTTCGGCCAATCGCGTCAAACAGGCGCTGGATAATGTTGAGACCAATGTCATCTTAACCGATGCTGACTACAACATCATTTATCTAAATGATGCTGTTGTAGAGATGTTTCGGGATGCCGAAGACGATATTCGCAATGATTTGCCGGATTTCGAAGTGGATTCGTTGCTGGGTAGCAATATCGATATTTTTCACAAAAACCCGGCCCATCAACGGAACATGCTGGACAGGTTGAGCGAAACATTCAAATCCACGCTTAATATTGGTGGTCGTACCCTGGATATTATTGCAAATCCTATTACCAATGACTCGGGTGAACGCTTAGGTACCGTGGTTGAATGGCAGGATCGGACTCAGGAAGTCCATATTGAGCAGGAAATCGCGGAGTTTGTCGATGCGGTTAAGCGCGGCGATTTGAATAATCGTATAGAGCTCGAAGGAAAACAAGGATTTATGGCCGTATTGAGTACCGGTATTAACGGATTGGCGGATTCGATTGATAAGGTTTTTAGCGATATTCAACATGTTATAGGGTCCATGGCGGAAGGAAATCTAAGCGATAAAATTAGTGGTGACTACGAAGGAACTTATGCTTCGATCCAAGCGAACGTTAACGCCACCCAAGATAAGCTGGCGGATATTTTCGAGCAGATCCGGCAATCGGCGGATTTTATCAATAACTCTTCGCAAGAGATTGCGTCCGGAAATAATAATTTGTCGCACAGAGCCGAAGAACAAGCGGCTAGTTTGGAACAAACAGCGGCCAGTATGGAACAGTTAACCAGCGCGGTTAAGAACAACGCGGACAACGCACAACAGGCCAATGAGGTCGCTAGTGATGCAGGCCGCATGGCCGGAACGGGTGGTGATGTAGTCAACAGAGCGGTCCAAGCCATGGATGAGATCAACACCAGCAGCAATAAGATTGCTGAGATTATCGGGGTTATCGACGAAATTGCGTTCCAAACTAATCTATTGGCCCTGAACGCCTCGGTTGAAGCAGCGCGTGCCGGTGAACAGGGGCGAGGTTTCTCGGTCGTTGCGACCGAAGTTCGTAATCTCGCACAACGCAGTGCTACGGCGGCGAAAGAAAGTAAAGAACAGATTCAAAATAGTGTTGAGAAAGTGCGAATTGGAGCGGAACTGGTCAATGAATCGGGAGAAACATTGAGAGAGATCGTTGCAAGCGTGAACAAAGTGAGTGAATTTGTCGCGCAGATAGCGACGGCCAGCCAACAGCAATCTTCTGGTATCGATCAAGTCAATGTTGCTGTAGGACAAATGGATGAGATCACGCAACAAAATGCAGCGCTCGCGGAGCAGGCTTCGGCGGCCAGCGTATCGATGAGCGAACAGTCCGATAGCATGATGCAGGTGTTGGCCTTTTTTAATAATACTCGTGGGTCATCAGTGCCGAACGGATCTGCCCGATCCGGTCAGTCGAACGAGTGGGCAACAGCCGAGCCGGAAGAAAAAAGGGTAGTACAAACGCCCAAATTGGCCAATAGCCGCGGCAACGCTGCATTGGATGATCAAGAATGGGAAGAATTTTAGTTTGAAGGATAAGACGCCGTGATGAACGTTGAAAGACACACTGAAAATTTAATCGACCAGTATTTGACATTCCAATTGGCCGATGATGTATACGGCGTTGAGATTTTAAAAGTTCAGGAGATTAAAGGCTGGGAACCGGCACGGCAACTACCGAATGTACCACCTTACATTAAAGGCGTGTTTGATTTGAGGGGCGTAGTCGTCCCTATCATTGATCTTCGTGAACGCTTTGGCTTGGATCGGGTTGAATACACCGCCGTTACCGTGGTGATCGTCGTGTCGGTTGCCGGTACTGGAGGAGAACGCATTATCGGAATAGTTGCGGACAGTGTTTCGGATGTGTTGGATGTCAATCCGGAGATGGTGCGCCAAGCCCCCGATTTGGGAACCCAAATCGATACCCGCTTTATCATAGGCATGGTAGTGACTGATTCAATGGTGATGCTGCTCGATGTCGATAAGTTATTTGACTACGAAGCGTTGGCCTTGACTGACAGTGAGGACTAATTGACTGTTTTGCTGCGCGGGTCGTAGGACATTCGACTAAGAATAGCACGCCGAAATCACGTGTTTGGCTCAGGGATGACAACGTTAGGCAGAATCTTTCGGTATCAATCGGGAGTATCGAGTTCAGATCCGTTCTATCAGACACTTTTCTAACGTGCCAAACGCGTAGTTTGGATTTAAGGAATTCTTGATGACGGTAAATAATTATGAGTAGAAAATCTAGAAAAATAGCATCGACTTCGGATGTGAATGAGAATCAAGTGGAGACAGAACAAACCGAAGTCGGTGGAACAATTAGATTAGCCCCTGTTTTAAATATTGAAGGTGTTGGGTCTCTTAAAGAATGCCTGTCTAATTTGTTCGATCAATATGAATCAATTGAAATCGATGGGTCCGAAGTTGAATCGGCAGATACATCTACATTGCAATTGTTGGTGGTTCTGACCCGGGAAGCTGCCAAAACCGGTAAAAAGCTTGGCATCCAAATGTCCGATGATTTCGTGAAATGTGCGGATTCGCTTGGTGTAACCGGAATGTTGGCTTTGTCCGATATTGGCAGTAAGCGCAGCGATTAATTCGTCAAATCAATGAGCGGACGAGAGCGTGAGTTTAAATATACTCGGGATGATTTTGATATTTTGAGAGAAATGTCCAATGGTCATACCGGAATCATTGTATCGGACGATAAGTTCGATATGTTTTACTCCCGATTATCCAAACATGTTAGGCGATTGGGATTAGCAAATTTTACTGAGTACTGCGATTTGTTGTCGCGTAGTGATGGGCCTGAATTTTGTGAATTCATCAATTCTATTACAACCAATCTAACCTCTTTCTTCCGGGAAAAGCATCACTTCGATTATCTGCGCAATACGGTTATTCCGCGATGGTTGGAGACCAACGCGGGTACACGAAAGATTCGCATTTGGTCAGCCGGTTGCTCCACTGGAGAAGAACCTTATTCCATAGCGATGACGATTCTTGACAATTTGCCAAGGGGGTGGGAGCTCAAGATATTGGCGACCGATCTCGATACCGACGTTTTGTCGACCGCAGCCAACGGAATATATGCTTCGGACCGCATCAATGGTTTGCCGAGTAATCTTGTGCACAAATGGTTTTTGAAGAGTAAACATGGTCAAGGCGACCGGGTTAGGGTTAACCGGGAATTACAATCGATTATTCGGTTTAAACAATTGAATCTTATGGGAGATTGGCCAATGAGAGGGCCATTCGATGCCATATTTTGCCGCAATGTATTGATTTATTTTGATAAACAGACCAAGACTCGGCTAGCCGAACGATTTTCGAATGTCCTAGCTACTTATTCGCATCTGTTTATCGGCCATTCCGAATCGCTTTATCAGCTGACAGATCAATTCTCGTTGATCGGCAATACGATCTACCAAAAAGAAAAATCCACATCTAATGAAATACCCCGACATCAAATTGCCTGACTCCTTGGCGGGATTTGAACACATCCGTAGATGTTGGAATAACACGCATCAAGTCGTTATAGCCAAGATTTTGCCTGGCGAATTCTATGTTACCCGGGGTGATGAAGTGATTCATACAGTTTTGGGTTCTTGTGTTTCGGCTTGCATCAGAGACTCGATGACCGGAATCGGAGGTATGAATCATTTCATGTTACCGGTAACGTCTCAGGAAAGGTTGGATAATGGCAGTCCATCCATAGTGGGTGAAGCGACACGTTACGGCAATTTCGCGATGGAACATTTGATCAATACGATATTGCAGCACGGCGGTAAGCGCCGAAATCTGGAGGTGAAGGTATTCGGCGGTGGCAAGATAATCCCAGCGGTTACCGATATTGGGGTGAAAAATACAGATTTTGTATTGGACTACATTTATACCGAGGGTTTTAAGGTATCGGGTCAGGATCTAGGTGATGTTTATCCGCGTAAGGTCTTGTATTTTCCTAGTAGCGGAAAGGTTCGAGTCAAAAAACTGGCGAATATTAACGGCGATACGATTGTATCGAGAGAATTGAGATATCGTGAAGAAATTGAGAATAGTTCTATCGAAGGTGAGATCGAATTATTTTGAAGGATGAGATAACGATGCAAGCCATACGCGTATTGATTGTAGATGATTCGGCATTGATCCGAAAATTGCTGACCGGGATATTCGAATCCAGTCCGGGTATCGAGGTTGTCGGTACCGCAGAAGACCCCATTCGCGCGCGTGAAAAAATAAAGAAATTGAATCCTGACGTTTTGACCCTGGACGTGGAAATGCCCCGCATGGACGGTTTGACCTTTTTATCCAATCTAATGCGTTTGCGTCCGATGCCGGTGGTCATGATCTCTTCGTTAACAGAGAAAGGCGCGGACGTCACCTTACGCGCCTTGGAATTGGGTGCGGTTGATTTTGTCGCGAAGCCAAAAATTGATATTTCTAATGGACTGAATAGCTATGCGGAAGAAATCATTGCTAAGATAAAGTCAGCGGCTTCCGCATCCGTTAAGTCTTTAAATAACTGTCAAAAAAATGGGAATTCAGCGCCTGGTCGAATTTGTACACGGTTGACTGGAAAGGAACCTAAATCGGCCAGCTTGACCGGAAAAATAATTGCTTTGGGCGCATCGACCGGTGGGACCGAAGCTATCAAACAAGTCGTGCGAAATCTTCCGGCAACCACACCTGCGCTCATGATTAGCCAGCATCTACCCTTGGCATTTAGCGAGTCATTTGCGCGGCATGTTGATGAGGTATCGGAAATGACCGTTTGTATCGCGTCAGATCGCCAACCGATCTGCTCCGGTAACGTATATATCGCACCTGGAGATAAACACCTCACGGTAATTAAAAATGGTGGCCACTATGTTTGCCGATTGGATGATGGCCCGAATGTGAACCGTCATAAACCTTCTGTTGATGTAATGTTTGAATCGGTCGCTAGCATTGTTGGTTCTAAAGCCATCGGTGTTTTGCTGACAGGGATGGGGGCCGATGGTGCAAAAGGCATGGAGGCTATGCACAAGACGGGTTCGTCTACTATTATTCAAGATGAACAAACTAGTGTTGTTTGGGGTATGCCGGGCGAGGCGTTTAGGCTGGGATGCACCGATCATGTTGTCCCATTGAATCGTGTTGCAGATAAGATACTTGACTTGATTGATTAATATTGTAAATGGTTGCGTTCATTAAATTTTACGTATTGGCAATCGTAGTTAGCGCGTTTTTTTTGCTGTCTTCGGTTTTTGCGCCGGCATTGATGAGTCAAAGTATAACTGCGGTTGTGCTTTGTGCGGTATGGGGGGTGTCGTCGTGGCTATTTTTACAGCGACATCTCAAGCTTCTTGAGAAATTGAATTCGTCAGATGCTGAGACGAATCAGCTTAAGGAGGCGTTAAAATCGCTGCACTCAGAAATCGAGTCCTATATGACTCAGGAACTAACATTGATGCAGGAAGAGCTGGAACAAGTTAAGCGCGTCGTGGCTGATGCCGTGGTATCGATGAATCTAAGTTTTAATGGTCTGAACGAATTGACCCGCGATCAAAATGCTCTTGTGTTGTCCATTGTATCCAATATGTCGGAGGGTGTTGGTAATACCGATTCGGAACAAGGTGGGTTTCGGGAATTTTCCCGGGAAATAAATAAGATATTGCAATTTTTTGTCGATTACGTACTAACCACGAGTCGGCAGAGTATGGAAATGGTTAATGTTATAAACGATGTCGGCGTCTATATGGGAAAAGTCGAGAAGTTACTGGGCGATGTGCAGCAGATCGCTGATCAGACAAATCTATTGGCGTTGAATGCTGCAATTGAAGCTGCGCGTGCGGGAGAGGCTGGAAGAGGATTTGCAGTTGTTGCCAGTGAAGTGCGAGCGTTATCCAAGCATTCGGATCGCTTTAGTGAGCAGATTCGAGATGTAATAAACGAATCGTGCAAAAACATCGATCAAGCGAAAAGTATGATTGGAAAAATGGCATCGAAAGATATGACCTTTGCCATTGAATCCAAGGCGAATGTCGACCAGATGGTGACTGACATTGATAGTTTGAACAAAAATATCGCGGCAACACTGACCCAAGTATCGTCGATTACTGAACGGGTAGAAGCTAACGTTGGAACTGCGGTAAGAGCGCTACAGTTCGAAGACGTTGCTCGGCAATTGATTGAACGGATGGAGTGCAATGCTTCTCATGCAGTGAATATTGTGCGGGGCTTTGATGAATGTTTAAGCAGTGTGCCGTACTCGGGCAGTACTAAGTGGATCGGTGCTCTGGAGCAGCAGAGACTCAGCATTATAGAAGTCAAGAATGACCGCCAGAAGCAACATAAAAGCGTGCATCAGGATTCCATGGAAGAGGGGGAGGTAGAGCTTTTTTGATACCAATTGCAGCGTAATCTTAGTTGGTGCTCGGGAAGGTCTGATTTTTTGGATGGAGTGTGTAAATACCTAAATTTTTGTTGAGTGTTTGAATTCTATGGGTGAAGTATATGAGTATTGATACAAGAATTAGTGATGATGGGCGTGATGCGACCATTAAGATTGCTGGACGATTTGATTTTAGTCAGCATAATGATTTTCGGACAGCCTTCGAAAAAGCGCCCGGCGATGTCAAGTCGTTCACGGTAGATTTGAGCGGTACCGATTATATGGACAGTTCAGCACTGGGAATGCTATTGGTATTGCGGGATCGGGTCGAAGATAAAGTAAAGATCGTAAATGCTAGACCCACTGTAAAAAAGATTCTGGAAATAGCGAATTTCGATAAATTATTCCTATTGAGCCTCTTGCAAAACACTCGGCTTTCAAGTGAGCGCAAATAAAAATAAGACGCATTCTCATATGCAGGGTATTGAATCGCTTCGTTTACTGCTAATTCTATCCAGAATGTCTCGAAATTTCAGTTT